>Ga0172376_10007977_pt1 | contig 11162 bp, 8 predicted proteins | sample Lak35m_FD_121114 | JGI IMG/M metagenome (GOLD analysis project Ga0172376, IMG submission 121114) | Freshwater microbial communities from Kabuno Bay, South-Kivu, Congo - kab_092012_35m | ecosystem: Environmental > Aquatic > Freshwater > Lake | place: Democratic Republic of the Congo: South-Kivu...
AGCCGAGCCGGGTGCCTGTCCCACTTTTCGCCAGGTCACGAAGTCGAAAGCCCCTCGAAACAACGTGGCGAAGATCGGAAGCCCCGGGACCCACGATTCCGCACCACGATCGACTCCAGCCAACTTTGCCGTCCATGTTTTTTGCCTTGACAGCCCAAATCTCCAAACTTCACCAGAAATTCTGGTCACACCCACTTGTGCAGATCCGAAACGTCGATGGCGAGCCACTCCGAAAGGTGAAGAGCGATCCGAAATGCCGAAATGATCAGCGGCGAGGAGTCAGACGAACCGCTCTCGAATTGAGCCGTTCGTAACCGGTTCGCCCATTCAGGATCCGCAAAATCCCGTTCATCGTCAAGAAATCGTGCGGTCATCAATTTTTCCGGAACTCTTGAGACTCGATCCAGGCGAGAATCTTTCTGTTTCGATATGTCTGTGCGATTCGGTTGACACTCATCAAGGCGAAAGCGATGTCGGGCTTGAGACGATTTCTCGATCGAATGAGGCGGTCATTCGAAAATGACGAGCGGGAAAGGCTGTCCGCTTTTTCGATCGATCAGCCCGCCGGCCCCGATGCGCCACCCAGGCATCGATTCGAACCGGTGACTTTTTCTGGCTTCAGGCCTCTCGCTCTGCTGGCGACGCTCATGGGCCTCGCCAGTTTTGCCCCGGCCATCGGTCAGGACGTGCCCCCGCCGGACCCTGTCGAGGATCGTCTGGACGGTACCGAGACTTATCGGCGACTTCTGGCCGGTTCGGCCTGGGTCGTTTACGTGAAGCTGGACGGATCGGGCGAGTACACGTCCGGGACGGGCTGGATCGTCGATGGGCCGAATCGCCTGCTGGTCACGAATCACCATGTCGTCAGCGCCGATGACGAATCGAACGTGAACGCCGTCGTTCCGGACAAGGATCTGCGCATCTATTTCCCCTGGACGCGCGACGGCCGCCTGTTTACGGACCGTTCGGAGTATCTCAGGCAGGGAACGTACGTGAAGGCCAGCGTCATCGATTCGAATCCGGCGATCGACCTGGCGGTGTTGAAGCTGGAATCGATTCCGGCGGGCGTCGTTCCGTTGCCCCTTTCCGCCCGGATTCCCGAACCGGGTTCGCCAGTCCATTCCATCGGCAATCCTGGCGCCAGCGGCGGTATGTTCGTTTACACCTCGGGCACGGTTCGCCAGATCTATCGGGGCAAGCGTGATTACGGCGGCGGCCAGAAGGTCGAAGCCTCGATCGTCGAGACCCAGTCCCCGGCCAATCCCGGCGACAGCGGCGGACCGGTCGTGAACGCGCGCGGGCAGGTCGTCGCGATCTGCTCGGCCGGCAATCAAAAGGCGCAGTTGATGACGATCTTCATCGACGTGAGCGAACTGAAAGATTATCTCGCTCAGGTCCGTCCGTTCGTCAGGCCGCGTACGGCGAACGATTTCAACAATCGAGGGATTCAGTATTACGAACGCGGACTCCTTGACAAGGCCGTTCCGGATCTGACGGAAGCCATCAGGCTCGACCCAAAGCTGGCGATCGCTTACGTCAATCGCGCTAACGCGTTCCATTCGAAAAAGGAATACGATTCGGCGCTCGCCGATGTGAAGCAAGCCAGCCAACTCGGCGAAAATACGATGCTGCTTCATGATATCGCCGGGCTGTGTCATTTCGAAAAGCAGGATTACGACAAATCGATCGAGTCGTTCACGAATGCCATCGGGCTTGCCCCCGGTGATGCGACTCTTCGGATCTTCCGTTCTGACGCCTACAAGGCGAAGAAACAGATCGACGAGGACGTCAGGGACCTGACCGAAGCGATTCGCATCGATCCGATGGACGCAACCATTCATTCCCGTCGAGGTTTGATTCAGGCCGATCGCGGCCGCAACGAAGATGCCGTTCGCGATTACTCCGAGGCGATTCGCCTCGACCCGCAAAACCCCGATTATTTCGCCTATCGTGCCATCGTGCAGGAAAATGCCGGCAATCTCGACGCCGCTGTGTTCGATTACGCCGAAAGCGTGAAACGCACCCAGGACAAAGCCGAATTGCTGGAACGACTGCTGAGCCTTGGCTCGCTGCATCACAAGCGCAAGGATCTGACGGCCGAGCAAAACGTCTACGCACTGATCGCCAAGCTCGACGAGCCATTCGCCGAAGAACACGTTCCGGTCCGTCGTGCCAGAATTCTGAGGGTCACGAATCGAACCGGCCAGAAGATCACGGTCCATGTGAAATTTCATCAGGTGCTGGACAGTGGGGAGTCATCCTGGTCACCCGCCGCGCCGGATCAGGAAGGCTGGGCCAATTATCCGTTCGATCCTGGCGAGTCCGCGAAAATCTCATTCCGGGGCCAGGTCGTACCTTCAGACAAGGTAGGGCTTTACGCCGTCGACGAGACCGGCACGAAAGGCTGGATCACCTACCGGGATACGGACCTTCCCCTGGGCGTTCCGGACACCGGTTACCGTGCGCCCGCGATTCAGGAATTCGAATTCACGATCGGTTCCCCATAACGGCGAGTCGCGGGAATGACACCGATGATCCATGATTGGTATTCGAACATGCCTTCGAAACTTCGACCGAGATCGCTCCTGATGAGAATCGCCGGAGTCTTGATCGTTTCGATCGCGATCGGGGCCGACGGCGATGCCACGCTTCAGCCTGGTTCACGGGTTTGCGTCACTGATCCTGAAGTCGCCTTGCAGAGCGGCAATCGCAGGGTTCCGGTGGGTGGCGAATACCGGGTCTTTCAGGTCCGGCGTCTCTCGGGCGACTGGGTTCATCTGATTTCGGACCAGTCTGCGGGGTGGGTGAAAAAATCCGACGTCATTCCGATCGGGAAGGCGGAAGAACGACTCGATGCGATCCTTGAGCGGGATCCGAACCTGGCCTGGGCGAAACGATGGCGGGCGGCGGCTCGGCTCGACCGCAAAGATTTCGAAGGTGCCATGGCAGATGTCGATTCACTGCTCATGCGCGATTCCACCGATGTGCCGGCACTGATCCTCAAAGGTCGGGCTCAAGCCGGGAAAGGTGATTTCGATGCTGCAATCGCCGAATTCGACAAGGCGATTTCGCTGGCGCCTTCGAATTCCAGGGCGATTCTGGCCCGTGCGACCGCACGCTTCGGCAAAAAGCAGCTCGAAAAAGCCGAGGCGGACTTTACGGAAGCATTGCGGCTGGATCCGAACGACGTCGAAGCCCACGTGACCCGCGGTGTCGTGTATCGTGAGCAGGGGCGCATCGACGAGGCAATCGCCGACTTCGATACGGCCGTATCTCTCGCACCTCAGAATGCCCGGGCGTTTCTCGAGCGGGCGATCGCCCGGCAGGAAAAAGCCCAGCTCGACTGGGCTCTCGCCGATCTGGAGGAAGCCGCGAAACTCGATCCGACATCGGCCGAAGCCTTCCGGAACCTGAGCATCGTACGGTTCCATCTGCGGGATTTCGCCGGTGCTCTCGATTCCGCTGAGACTTCGGTGCGACTCGCACCGGCAGAAACGGCGTCGCTCAATCAACTCGCCTGGGTCTTGTCGACGGCCCCTCTCACGGACCTTCGTGACGGCAACAGGGCCGTTCGTCTGGCCCGAAAAGCGGACGAAATCTCCGGCGGAGCCGTTGCGGACGTCAAGGACACACTCGCAGCCGCATTGGCCGAAGACGGTCAATTCGATGAGGCACAGAAGGTTGAGGTGAAAGCGCTCGAACTCTATTCGCCGGACGATTCCGATCGAGCCGAGGCCGAGAAGCGGATGAGCCTCTACAAGAACCGCCAGGCATTTCGGTCCGACCCTTGATTTTGTGTGCGCCGGACCGAGTGACCGGATCCTCAGTAGTTCATCCAGAGTACTTCGACTCGTGTCTGGCCCGAGTTGGTCAAATGACTTTTGCCCACCTGTTCCGCCCGGTTCCAGGACTTCAACGCTTTCGAATAAAGGTCGGAATCGTAGCCGCTGAGCAGGACTTTGCCTTTGAGTTGCAAAATCACATCGAGTAGTTCTTCGTGGTCTTTTCGATTCATTTCTACACCATAAGTGTCGGCCTTCCCACCGTGCCTAGTCTCTGGAAGATAGGGAGGATCAATATAGTGCAGAGTTTCCGTCGTGTCATACTTTTTCAGTACATCAATCGCCGGTCTACAATCGATCATTACCTCTTTAAATCGGAGTACAATTCTATCGAGCCCATCGATTGAGGAAAGATATTTGCTCACTCCTTCCGGGAGATTTCGACGGGTTCGGATGCTAGCTGACCAGCTATTTGCCGTTAGTTTTGACATGCCGAGGCCACCCAGTGCCTGCCGACAGCGAACAAAGAACCACCATGCCCGTTCGACTTCATCTTCCGGCTCCGGAACTCCGATTAGTGAGACGAACTCTTCACGAGCATAGGGTGTTAGCGTGCAGAGCCTCTGGAATTCGGCGTAACTTTCTGCGGAGCGCAAGACTCGGAAGAAATTCACGATACGCGAGTCAAGGTCGTTATATACTTCGACTTCGCTTTTGCGTTTCCTAAGAAGTACATTTGCCGCTCCACCGAATGGCTCAATATAAACGCGATGGTCCACGAAATGATCGAGAATCCATTTCGCGTAGTACATTTTGCCGCCATACCACGCAACAGGCGCATCTGGTGATCCTGATTCGTACCAAGAATCTTGAAAGCCCGGAAGCGACAAGTCATTGATGACAGATTTCGTGCTCATTTTTGATCTCGATAGGGTCCAGCTTGAATTTCAGCATTGTTGCTGATTTCCTCCCGCCATCTCCACCTTTTCTTTGAATCGTAACTCTTCCGAGCCTAAAACACCCTTTTTTCGTTATTATTGCTGTTGATTCGTCTGAATCTCCAATAAAGAAATTTATATACTTGTTAATATCGAAGAGATAGACTTTAGGTGCCGATTCGATTTTGTGGACAAGTAAAAACCATTCAGGCTTTAATTCGCCGTCACCACGGAAAATTGTATCTGCAATGTTGGACTTGCTGGAGGATAGGAATTCTAATACCGCGATTTGTTGATTAGTACTTAGTTCATCAGCAAACATTCTCTTAGCATTTCTACCTGCCGAGGGAGGGGTTATTTCGCCGGTATATTTTTTTAACGCCTCAGCAACAATCTCAGAAAATCCCCATAATTCTTGATATTTGGCAACGTATCTCTTGTCGACTTGATTGAATCCAGTGATGTTTTTCACGAGCTTGACTTGCAATGCTACTTGTCTTTGGCCTCCAGTGCTGTAGTCAATAGAGAGAATAATATCCGATTTCTGACCATGGACAACATACGCGGAAACCGAACAGACGTCGGATATCCCAATCCGGTTTAGGATATTAGCTCTCAGAATACTTGATTCTCGATTCAGGATTCTCAATTGACCTTTCATTCTCGAATCCTGCCTTAGCAATTTCTGAACCGAGTGCTACAAGATCTGTCTCTGTCGAATGATCGGACATTTCTGAACTCCGATTCGAAATCGATGGACATTCACGCCCAGGCAGGACGCGTTTTCTCGAACGCCTCGATCGCCGGGCCGTTTTCCGCGATGGTGATGCCGATCGAGTCCAGCCCGTTGAGGATCCGGTGCCGGGCCGATTCCGGGATCTTGAACGAGGCTTCGACGGTCGTTGCGTCCTTGGGATAGGCCACGACCTGACGCTCAAGGTCGACCGTGATCGGCGTCGTCGGCGTCGACTGTCCCAGAGCCACCAGATTCCGCCAGTCGCTTTCGGCGATTTCGACGACCAGCAGGCCGTTGTTCAAGGCGTTGCCTTCGAAAATGTCCGCGAAGCCTTCGTCCGGCACCGGCGCGATCACGGCCTTGTAGCCTGCCTGATGCACGGCCCAGACGGCGTGTTCGCGGCTCGAGCCGCAGCCGAAGTTCGGTCCGACGACCAGGATCGTCGCTCCGGCGTATTCAGTCCGGTTGAGGGGAAAGTCCGGCTCGTAATCCCCGTGGCTCTCCGGTTCGTACGGCAGCGGGGCGCCGCCCGGGACGTATCGCTTGTCCGCGAAGAGCAGGGGGCCATAGCCGACCCGCTCAATGCGCTTCAGATAACGGGCGGGAATGATCAGGTCCGTGTTGACGTCGGACCAGTCCAGTACGGCCATCCGGCCGGTGTGCGTTCGAAACGGTTCCATGGTGGCGGTCTTTCTGCGATGCGCTTCGTGGCGATGTTTCGTGAAGTGTCCGAAAACGAATCAGGAAAGGAGCTTGCGGACATCCGTGAAGTGGCCGGCGACGGCGGCCGCGGCGGCCATCGAGGGGCTCACCAGGTGCATGCGCCCGCCGGGGCCCTGACGGCCTTCGAAGTTCCGGTTGGACGTGCTGGCCGATCGCTGGCCGGGCTTGAGCTTGTCCGGATTCATGGCCAGGCACATCGAACAGCCCGATTGACGCCATTCGGCACCGGCTTCGGTGAAGATACGATCCAGCCCCTCGGAAACGGCCTGGTCGCGCACCTGTTCGGAGCCTGGCACGACCAGAACCTGAACTCCGGAAACGACCTTGCGGCCCTTGAGGACTTTGGCGGCCGTTCGCAGGTCTTCGATCCGGCCGTTGGTGCAGCTTCCGATGAAGACGACGTCGACAGGCACTTCGGAGATCGGCGTTCCAGGGGTCAGGCCCATGTATTCGAGCGACCGGCGCGCGTCTTCGGGCGTCGCGAAGGGCACCTCGTTCGGCTCGGGAATCCGGCCCGTGATGTCGACCGTCATGCCCGGATTGGTCCCCCAGGTCACTTGCGGCACCAGTTTGTCGGCCTCGATCGTGATCTTCCGGTCAAAACCGCCGTCGTGATCGGTGACGAGGGTTTTCCAGTCCGTGATGGCGGCTTCGAGCTTCGCCCCTTTGGGGGCATAAGGCCGGTCCACGCTTGAGATGTACTGGTAAGTCACATCATCGGGGGCGATCATGCCGGCACGGGCACCGCCTTCGATCGACATGTTGCAGATCGTCATGCGGCCCTCCATGCTCAGGGCACGAATGGCCGGGCCGTAGTATTCGATGACATGGCCGGTGCCGCCGCCGGTTCCGATCTTGCGGATGATCGCCAGGATGATGTCTTTCGGTTCCAGCCCCGGGGCGAGCGTACCTGTGACCTCGACACCCAGGCTTTTCGGCTTGCGGCCCTGCCAGAGGGTTTGCGTGGCCAGGACGTGTTCCACTTCGCTCGTGCCGATGCCGAACGCCAGGGCACCGAAGGCGCCGTGAGTCGAGGTGTGACTGTCGCCGCAGACCATGGTCAGGCCTGGCAGCGTCAGGCCCAGTTCGGGGCCGACCACGTGGACGATTCCCTGCTGGCCCGAACCGATATCGAGGAGCTTGATTCCGAAATCACCGCAGTTGGCGCGAAGGGTTTCCACCTGGCGACGCGAAAGGGGGTCGCGAATGTCGAACTGGTTGTCGGTCGGAACGTTGTGATCCGGGGTCGCGAAGGTCAGGTCGGGGCGTCGCACCTTGCGTCCGGAAAGTCGCATGCCGTCGAAGGCCTGTGGGCTCGTCACTTCATGAATCAGGTGACGATCGATGTAAAGCAGAGTCGCCTCTTCCGTTCGGTTGACGACGTGACGAGACCAGACCTTGTCGAACAATGTGGCGGACACGGTGCGTTGAAACTCCCGGAGAGAACTGCGAACGTCCATGGTCAGGGCCGACCGCCGGACGATTGACTTCGAATTATAAAGGATGCGGGCCGGGAATGGAAACTTGGAGCTGGCGATCGTGCCGCGTCTCTCTGGATTTCGAGGTCCAGGATATCGGATTTGCTGGACATGCGCAAACCCGGCAGACTCAATCTCTCAACGAAAACGGGATCGGCGACCGTTGAAGGTCGCCGATCCGGAACTTTCCCGCATCGAATCGATCGAGGGACCGATCGGCTCAGGCTCGTTTCGAACGGCGTCGGCCAATCACGCCCAGAGTCAGGACGCAAAGGCCAGCCAGGGCATAAGTGCCGGGTTCGGGAACGGCGACGACTCGCATGAGCTGGGGCTCGCCAACGAATTCGTCACGCCAGGTCGATCCGTCCAGGCTTTGCCAGAAGACCGAAGTGGCGCCGCCGCTGCCAGGCGGGGGCGATGTCGTGTATTGCCAGTAAACGAAGACCGTTTCGCTGTTCAAAGGTCCCGCGTCACCGACGATGTAATAGCGCTGATTCGGGTTCAGAACGACGTTGAGATTCGTCAGGTTGAAATTCTGATACACGCCACTAGCCGGAAGGTTTGCGACAGTCCCGGAAAAAAGGCTGGCGACCTGGGCACCTGGGCTGTTCCCCGCGCCGGTCGAGTCGTAAATGCTGATCCGGAATTGGCCGGTCGTGGCATCCGTGAAGATCCTGAGAGTCACGTTGGTTACGATCACGTCGGTCGCGGTGGTGTTGAACGATTGCGCGGCCCGAAATTTGTTGATCCCGGTGCCGAAGAGGTTCGTCGTCGCACCCAGGGTGTTGATGAGGTCAGCGCCGATGGATGAAGTGCAGGTCGCCAGTGCGACCATCAGTCCCAACACAGATTGCCTGATCATGAAATCGCTCCGAATCCGAAGAGTATCGTCTGACGATATTCGTCGGCGATCCGAAGATGTTCCGATCAGGAAATTTATGGAACGTAAGGGAATTCGTGGAATATGGGTCGTCGTCACCGGTACGACCCGCGAAATCGGCATAGGTTTTCGAACGGGCGACGCGGGAATCGCGTGCGCACCGGATCGGATCGGATCAAATCAGCACAGCCGCGATGGTAACCAGCGCGAGCAGGCCGGCCAGGATCGCCAGGGCACTGTTCCACTGGACGAGCTGCCGGATGCGGGCTTCGCGAGTTTCCAGTTCGAGTTGCAGCTCGAGAATCTGGTCGGTGTCGTCCAGGCTTTCGCCTTCGCGGAGATTGCCGTAATCGCTGACGGATTGCTGGGCGATATCCGGCGGCTGCCCCGCGAGCAGATTCTTCAGGTCGTGGATAAGGTCACGCGGTTGCTGGTATCGCAGTTTCCGGTCTTTGGCCAGGAGCGTTTCGACGACGACGCCGAAGCCGCTCGAGATGCTCTCGTTCAAGTGGTCGGGCGGCGGGGCGGTCACGTTCAGATCGGCGTGCTGCCTTGTGACTTCGGCTGAGGTTTCGCCCTGAAACGGCGGCCTGCCGGTGACCATGTGATAGATTGTCGCGCCAAGGCTGTAAAGATCGGTGCGGATGTCGATCTGAACTTCGCCCCGGGCCTGTTCGGGACTGATGTAAAACGGCGTTCCGACGGCGAGTCCGGCTTCGGCGAGAGCCCAGCGTTCGTCGTGAGTCGGGCGAGCCAGGCCGAGGTCGGCCAGTTTGGCCCGATCCCGATGAATCATGATGTTGTCGGGTTTGACGTCGCGGTGGATCAGGCCCCGTTCATGGGCGTGCTGAAGGGCTTCGGTCACGTCCAGGGCGATCTGGAGGGCTTCCCGTTCTTCGAACCGGCCGATGTCGTGGAGGCGCTCTCCGACGGTCTTGCCGTCCACGTATTCCATGACGAAATAGTAAAGGCCGTTGGCGGAACCGGCGTCGATGACGCTCACCAGGTTCGGGTGCGACAGCGCGGCCGCCATTTTGGCCTCGCGAACGAAACGCTGAACGTAAGACGGGTGCTTCGCAAGGCTTGGGAGCAGAATTTTCACGGCCACGATGCGGTCAACGCTGGACTGTCTGGCCTTATAAACCACACCCATGCAGCCGCGGCCGATCCGTTCGAGGATCTGGAACCCCGGGATATCGATGCGTTTGGGCGTGTCGCTGACGAGTTCACGACCGAGGCGTTCCGACTGGGCGTTGGTGATGACGCCCCGAGTCACGAGCGTGTTGAGGAACGCCGTGCCTGTCGGACCGTTGCCGATCTCGGAATTCGAAGGGTCCGCGATGGTCAGGCTGAGCCGGGCTTTGTTCAGGTCGTCCTGAGAGGCGAGCCCGCGGGCAATCAGTGCCTTTTCCAACTGGACAAGGGGATCCTTGGGGCTTCTCGTCCCCGCAGCGTCACCCGTGTTCGTGTCCGAAACTGTGGTCAAGCCAGATCGCTCCACTCCCAACGATCAGAGGTCTCTTCGCCATTCGGTATGCCGCAGGCGTCCGAGCGGAACGGGACCGACGAATCCGACAGAAAAATGGGCCGGGTGTTCGGTCCCAATCCCACGCCGTATCACTTAATTTCATTGTACGATTCCCCAGGAGAGAATCGGAGAGGGAAATCGAAAAATCGAGGATTCCGCAAGAAATTTCGTGGCTCTGAGCCTCTTCTCGGCATCGGTGCTCGCCCTGTTCCGAAATTCGTTTTTCCGGATGTCGAAATCCGAGCCTGAAGTTGCTAAAATATGCGGGCTCGCTGGGGTGAATGCCGGAAGCCTCTTCCGGCTCGTGGATTAGGTACCGATTCTGGTGCCGGACGTCGCCGGTTTTTCCCCGAGTCTCTTCCCCATTCCCATCGCCTGGTTCAGGAGTCGTTGGTCGTGTACAAGATCGGTGTCATCGCGGGCGACGGTGTGGGTCCTGAAGTCGTTCGTGAAGGAGTCGAGACTCTCGAAGCGGTCGCCGGAAAGTGCGGATTCGAGGTCCGAACAATTCCTTTCGATCTGGGCGGCGAGCGTTATCTGCGTACCGGAGAAGTCCTTCCCGCCGCCGAGAAGGAAGCCATCCGGCAATGCGATGCCGTCCTGCTGGGCGCCGTGGGCACTCCGAAAGTGCCACCGGGCGTGCTGGAACGGGGACTCCTCCTGGACTTGCGGTTTTCGTTCCGGCAGTGCGTCAATCTCAGGCCGATCAAGCTGTATCCCGGGGTCGACACGCCGCTGAAGAGCGCGACGCCCGAGAAAATCGACATGGTCGTCGTGCGCGAAAACAACGAAGACCTTTACGTCGGCGCGGGCGGTTTCACCTACAAGGGAACGCCGCAGGAAGTCGCCATTCAGACTTCGATCAACACCCGTTTCGGTGTCGACAGGGTGCTGAAATACGCCTTCAAACTGGCACGTCGCCGCGGCAGGGGCCGTGTCTTCGGCGGACTGACCGATGCCGAAAAGAACGCCGGCAAGATCGGTCGTGTCACGATGGTGGCCAAGACCAACGTCCTGACTTTCGCACATGAATTGTGGCAGCGGGCTTTCGACGAAATGGCCGTCAGCTACCCCGATATCGCCACGGACTACAACCA
>Ga0172376_10007986_pt1 | contig 11149 bp, 9 predicted proteins | sample Lak35m_FD_121114 | JGI IMG/M metagenome (GOLD analysis project Ga0172376, IMG submission 121114) | Freshwater microbial communities from Kabuno Bay, South-Kivu, Congo - kab_092012_35m | ecosystem: Environmental > Aquatic > Freshwater > Lake | place: Democratic Republic of the Congo: South-Kivu...
TCCTGAAAACATTTCGCGAGGCGTACGGGAACGACATCAGCCGGAACGCGCTAGCGTCCGGTTCGAAAACAAACCGGACGCTAGCGCGTTCCGGCTCAGCTTCCTCAGCAGACACGATCACGAAGGAAGACATCTTCTATTACGTCTATGGCGTGCTGCACTCGCCCGAGTACCGCACGCGCTTCGCGGCGGATTTGAAGAAGATGCTGCCGCGCATCCCGCTCACCCAAGAGACAACGGACTTCCAAGCCTTCAGCACCGCCGGGCGGGAACTGGCGCAGTGGCACTTGAACTATGAGACGGTCGAACCGTGGCCGCTCGCCGAGCACATGGACCGCTTCGACTTCGATTCCTGGGAGCAATTCCAAGTCCAGAAGATGACCTTCGCCCGCCCGACGCCTGAGCAAAAGGCCGCCGGGATGAAATGGGACAAGACGAAGATTCTCTACAACAGCCACGTCACCATTTCGCAAATCCCGCTGGAAGCCTACGACTACGTCGTCAACGGCAAGCCCGCCATCGAATGGATCATGGAGCGCTATCAGGTCACACGCGACAAAGACAGCGGCATCGTCAACGACCCCAACGACTGGTGCCGAGAACACAATCAACCCCGCTACATCCTCGACCTCATCTCCCGCGTCGTCCGAGTCAGCATGGAAACCCTACGGATCGTCAATTCGCTCCCGCCCCTGAACGAGCGAGTCACCGTCTGAGGTCGCACAAAAGACTTCCGAAGTCTTCAAGACTTCGGAAGTCTGCTGGAAGTCTGCAAAAACGCCAAAACAACGTAACTCCAAGCCGGTTGTCATAAACCTCGGCTCCGAACAAGCGCCAACCGAGGTTGCCGCCATCTCGGAGTCGGACGGATTGATGAAAACCTCGGTTGCCGCCTCTCTGGAGTCAGCAGGATTGCTGCCAACCGAGGTTGCCGCCAATCCCGCCGACTCCGCAGAGGCAAACGGATAAGTGGCCGTCAATCCGTTCGACTCGGCAGAGGCAAAAACCTCGGTTGGCAGCAATCCGGCCGACTCCGGGTAGGCCACAACTCCGGTTTTTGCCACTTCGGAGGACTCCCACCAGCCGCCAACCCGACCGCTCGCCACCCCGCACCCGACCTGGTTGGCCAACACGCCGGTCGCGATCCCTTCAGAACCGATCGAATGGGCCAACACTCCATTCGGCGCCTTTGATGGTCGCGCTGAGGGGCAAGTCACTGCCGAGCGACGCGGCGACAACTCACCATTCTCTGAGGCTTGATGGAACTGCCCCTGTAAGGCCAGCCGACCGCCACCACGAACGGCTTCGTGCGGCTTAAGACTTGTCCGCACTTCGTATCGCTAGTCTTAGACGAGGGCTCGCAGACCATCGAGATCCTCAACGTCCTTCCCGCTACGACCGACCTGCATTCGAACTGCTGGCTGCGATAGCACGATCAAATCGTGCTCGCTGCGTGATTCAGCAGGCTGCTAAGTCGACTCCGCCAAGCAGCTTGTCATCCCAGCGGTATCGGGTCGTGGTTGATACTAATTAGTCTTGGTCTTCTCATCTGGCGGTAGCGGGACGAGCAGGTCTTCTGGCTTTGACGCGATCATGGGGGCGTCGCGTTTCACATCCAATCCGTCAACAGACGGCACTCCCGGCGGCGCGGCTTGGCTCAAAGGCCGGTTCGACTTGGGTGGAACGCGCGGAACAGTCCGCGGTCTCACGAAGAGGGGCTTTGACGAGGCGGGTTCATCCGCTTTGATTTCTGATGAAGCATCTCTTGTTGACGAGTTCGATGCTGACGTTCCGATCGAATTGGCACCGCTGTGTAACTGAGGCGGTTCGAGCGTTGCATTGGCCGATGTGGTCGCAACCGGCGCTACTGCTGAGCGTTCCTTCGTGGGGATTTTCAACTTCATCCCTACGCTCAGATCGTTTGGACTTCGAAGCACATCTTTGTTCGCCTCATAGATCTCCATGTAGCGTTTATGAGTGCCCAGATATTTGAACGCGATCGTGCTGAGCGATTCACCCGCTGCGACCTCATGAGTTGTTGCCCCCAGCGAGGCTGTGTTGGAACGCTCATTTTTCTCTCCGCGCGGTTGAGGGACTCCGACGTCGCTCGTCGCGAGTTCTCGTCCGGAAGTTAGTGCTGGCACAGCAACGCCTGCCTCGCGCCGCGCATTAGGACGGATCGGTTCGGGGACCGTCGTCGTCAACCGATTGTTGGTCGTAGCCATCGCCCCAGGTATTTGAGGCGCGACTTCAGGAGCAAGCGCATCTGGAATTGTTGGAATGGTCTCGCGCGGTTTGTTCGCGTCGGCCAGGTAAGGCGCGTTCGGTTTATGACGAATGCGACTGTCAAGTGCTTGAGGATTAGCAAGGGCCGGCCCGTTTTCGTCGGGATTGGGGGCCTCATTGCGGAAGAACAAAGCCCCAACAATCCCGATCAACAGGATGCCCAATGCCAACCCAACCTTCTTGTCGGGATGCATGATGGCGCTCCAAGTGCGGGGAGATCCGATGACAACAACGGCACTCGGTCAGGGCGACGCTGTTGCAACTCGAAACGAACTTGAGGCAGATCTCAGTGGCTTCAGCCAGAATGCTCGAAGGCACGCTGAGGATGCTGCACGTTCGCCAAAGCATGCGCTATGAGCCCGGCAACGCGAGTCGCAGAACGCTCGCCACGGCATTTCCACACGGAGTCCGGTTCGTCGCACCGGTTGCGTAAAGTGTGAGGGCGACAAATCCACGTTGATCACGCCGCGCCTAGTTCTCTCCGTCTTGCTGAGACGAGGGACGCGCCACAAAGAGCAAGAGTTGCAAGCAGAGAAACACCATCAACGGTGCGATCCATGCAACCCTCAAAACTTTAAGTGCCCACTGAGCAGCCGCACTGGGTAGCTTCGCATGATCGACGATTGCATCAGCATGCTGCAGCCCCCGCGACTTCAGTTCACTGGCGACTGTCGCCAAACGCTGACGATCAAGATTCGAGGTGGCATCAGAAGATTCAGGCATCACAAAAATCGGCTCGGGGGAACGTTCGAGTCGCCGCGCTAATTCAGAAACGTGCTGCCGGCCAACAGCGTTGAGGTGAGTACTCGATGCTTCAAACTCGGTCACCTGCACAACTCGACCAGCGGCTTCCGCAGACCGTTGCACCATACTGCGTGAGTCCAAAAACGCGCCCAGCAACAAGAAGCCCACTAAGCCAACCAATGTCAGCAGCAGCAAGCTACAACCTCCGGCGGCCATCTGTGACTTAAAGATCGAGCGTTCCGAGGTTGTTTCAAAGTGCATGTCGATCGTACGTCGGCGGCGCAGCGAAGTCGCAGTCGCTTCCACCGTTTCAAATCCACGTGTCATCTCGATCCAGCGTTCGGCCGAATGATCGAGGGTCTGCAAAGCACAGGTGACCGCGCGGTATCCAGCGGTTGTCCCGTCATCCTGGAATGATTGTGGAGATGTTGTCTTTCGTTTGATTAACAAGTTGCCGGCAAGTGATGTTTGCTCAATCGTCAAAATCGCTTCGCCATCAGTACCGGTAACAAACAGACTCCATGCCGACTCGGCTGCACGTGCGATCCAAGTCGCTTCGGGTAAGCCGTCACCTCCGAGTGTCACTGTCGCCATGGAAACGCCGGATTCCGAGGTTCCGGAATGGACGGCGGTAATGCGCGAGTAAGACTCTTGAGACCGCGCGGTATTGCTTGCTACCGATGCGGGAGTAGTGCTGCTACCGGAGCAACTCGCACCAAGAGCACGTAGCAACAACACGTCGTGCAATAACTCGGCATTGATCAACTCACGACTCATCAGACCCGCGCTACGATCGGCGAGCAGTCCACGTTCCAGTCGTAGCAACACAATGCGTCCGAGCGCATCAGAACTGATTGCGGCTTGAAGCTGCTCAAGCAACGGATGTGCGACCAGCGGCACAACCGGCACAAGTGGTACACGGTTGTCATCATGAATCAGCGTCAGCTCGTAGATGAATGCCGAACCTTGCGCGGCAAGAGGCACCAGCAGCAGAGGTTTACCATTCGCGGCCAACTGCCGTGCCCCATTGAGCACAACTTCCGTCGCCGCGCCGATCAATGCCGCCTCGCAGACCTCACTGCCGAGCAACTCTTCCCAATCGCGGACGAGTCTCAAGCCCGGCGCAGCCGTTAGCAATTCGCTGGCCGGTTGCGAGGCCACTTCGGCAGCGGCGTGCAACCGATGCTCCGGCATAGAGGCGAGCGCACGAGCCACTCGCAGGGCTTCCGGATGATCTCCCAACAATGCGAATTGCATGAAACTTCCGAGGACAAAGTGAGGAAGAACTGACATCGGCGACGGTCGACGATGACCGTCTTGCTGTGTCGCGAGACACGCTCGATTACTCGCGTGTGTTCTTGCGGTAATCGAGTGGCGGCTTTTGGTGAGGCGTGACGAGTGACTCGTACTTGCGTTGTCCGATGCGGCGATCGAGTTCGGCTTTCGCTTCTTTGAGCACACCCGGTTGAGTCATCAAATCCCAAGCAGTTGCCGCCAGCACTCGCGCGGCGAGGTTGGCGCCTTTGCGACCGATCGTTGTCCCGCTGCTCGCGACGGCTTGCCAAGAATGCGCCGGAGTTCCGGGCACATAGCAACACGTCGAGAATCCCGTTGTCGGTACGATCCACGAAACGTCGCCGACGTCGGTCGACCCTTTACTCGTTGAACCACTGCGATCTTCGACCTGCTTGATGCGATCCAACGACGGCTGGTCTTCGAGCGAGTCGCGGAGCTTCAAGGCAAACTCCGTTTCCTCTTTTGAGTAAGTGAGATCGTTGAGTTCTCTCAGATTTTTGAGGGAGACCTGTGCGAGCGCATTATTCGGCAAGATCTCACGCGTGCCGCCTTCAAAGAGCGTCGTGAGCTTGGTATCGGTCGCGAGGGCTCCTGCTTCGGCGCACTTCACAAGTCGCTCATAGACTTTCTTCACAATGTCGCCATCGGGATGCCGAACGTAGTAGTACACCTCGGCAAACTCTGGCACGACGTTCGGAGCACGACCGCCCGAGGTAATCACATGATGAATCCGTGTGAAATCAGGAGTGTGCTCGCGCAGCAACTCAGAAGCGAAATTCGTGATCTCAACGGCATCGAGTGCCGAGCGTCCCTTCTCGGGCGACCCGGCCGCATGCGCAGCTTTGCCGGTGAATTGAAACTTCACCGCAATTCGCGCGAGCGTAGTGCGATCTCCGGCTGAGTTCTCGGCACTCGGATGCCAATGCAACGCCGCAGCGCAGTCTCTGAAGAGTCCCGCGCGAGCCATAAAAACTTTACCGCTGCCCCCTTCTTCCGCCGGACAACCATAGAACCTCACTGTGCCTTTCAGCTTGCCGGCTTTGATTTGTTCGGCAATCGCGATCGATGCCGACATCGCAGCGGTGCCAAAAAGATGATGTCCGCACGCATGTCCGTAATCCTGCTTCTCGCGCGGCTGTCGATACGGCACGGCTTCTTGCGACATTCCTGGAAGCGCGTCGAACTCGCCCAAGACGCCGATTACAGGCTGACCAGTTCCGAACTCGGCGACGAACGCGGTCGGAATGTCAGCGACTCCGCGAGTGAGCTTGAAGCCAGCATTCTCCAATTCTGTTGCGAGCAACTTTGAGGACTCGGTTTCTTGATAGCCGGGTTCCGCAAGCTCCCAAATGCGCTTCGCGACGGTCCAGGTTTCGGCATCGCGGCGCTGAATTGACTGAGCTAACTCAGACTTCTGAGCCCAAGCAGAACTCACCGTACCGCTGATAAGTAGAATCAGCATCAATCGCGCAGTCATTCGCATCATGAGAATGGCACTTCATATTAAGAATATTAAGAGTGAATCAAAGCCAACCGCCGAGTCCGTCGAGAGGCGTTTGGCTGGATATTCGAACCGCTCGCGCGCACATGCAAGGAGTCGCGTGGCGACCTGCCTCTCCTGACATTGGCAGACTCTTTCGCTTGTGACGGCTGCCGCGAAGTGTTGCCCTGTGGCACCGACGTTTTCCGACGACAACACCAAAAGCCATTGAGTCGCCTCGCTGCCGAACGCAGCATGGCGACATGTTGCTCATCAATCACGAACCGCTGCCGAATACCGGTCTGACGTACCTCGCGTTCCGGATCTCGTTTCAAGACACACTGGAACGCATCGTTCTTGCACGCCAGATGGGAACGGTCCCTGACGGCTTTGGGTATCTGACCGAAGTACCTTTTCTGCAAACGCTGCCGCCCCATGTGCAGCTTGACTTGCTGGCCGACACATGGAGCAAGCATTGGTCGAGTCGCCGCGAGCATGCCTCGTTGCTGGATGAAAGTGTGATCTATGCCGTCTGCGAAACAGCCGCACGGATCGCGGACGAAGAACCATCGATCATCGCGCATGCGCTGTTCACGGGGCCTCAGCAAGTGAAAGTGTCGGTCGACAGTGACTTGCCCGGGGAATTCCGCAACTTGCACCTACGTTTGGCAAACGAAGGCGACTTCTTGCTCATCAGCCAGTTTGAAGACATCCCACCTGACGAAGCCGAAGACTTGAAGCAGCAATATCGACTTGTTCCAGCACGTATCGATGAGATGTTCGACGCACTAGGACGTTGGGCCGTGGCTCCCAACTTCGTTCAACGGTTGGACGGCTTGGTGACCGAGAAGGAACTCGTCCGCGCCAGCTTCGTGATCAGCGATGTTCTGCAAGCGACACTCAAGCGGGTGCCCTGATCATTGATGCTCCGCCAAACGAACACTGAGCCTCAGCGGTCGTCCTCGTCATCTTCGAAGTCGTCGTCATCGAAGTCCGCATCAGGATGCATGGGGTCATCGGCCTCGAAGAAGAAATCGCCGAGCCCCATGGGCACTGCATTGCCTCCGAGTGATTGAGCCCGTCGCTTCGCCAAAGTCGCGAGGTCCATCGCTTCTTCGCCGAGGCACTTCATCAGCGCATCGCGCCACACGGCATCTTGACTGACCGGGTGCGATGGGTCTTGAGCCAGTCGCTTGAGCGCGTACCTCAAGGTGTTAATGCCATCGCGAGCCGAGAAATCGAGTCGCAGTTCATGTGACTGCTGCAAGAAGTCGACGGTCAGATTGAGCATGTCGTCACTCGCGAATGGCAAGTGATACTTGAGAATCGCCAGCTCGTCCTGCCGAGAAGGATGCCCCAACGTCAGTGTTGGCTGTAAGCGGCTGAGGATGTAGTCGGGAATCTCGAACGTCGACTCGTCGTCGTTCATCGTGACGGCGCAGCGGAAATTAGGATGAGCCGGAATCGTGATGCCCGCGACGATCGACTCGACATAGCGACGATGATCGAGCAGCGGCGCGAGGCTTGCCCAAGACTTCTCGTTCATACGGTTGCCTTCATCGAGAATGCAAACACCGCCGCGAATCATGGCTGTCACTAATTGAGAAGCGTGGTATCGAATGTGTCCATTGTCACCCAACACTGGGCTCACGAGCAGATCTTCGGGGCGCGTGTCCGCAGTGCATTGGTAGATGTAAAGCTCTTGCTGTCGAAGGCGAGACGCCGCCATCGCAAGTGTCGTTTTGCCAATACCCGGACTACCGACAATGCGCGGACTGAGCGGGATGTCTTGCTCATCGATCACCAACCAGCATGCGAGCAGTTCCTTGATGACATCGCGCTGCCCGATCCACTCGCCTTTGGAATGATCCTGAGAAGCGAGGGTCAAATTCACTCCGCTGATTTCTACAACTTGATGCATGAGAGACGGCGTTCCTGAGAGGCTTGGGATAAGCAACGCACAACAGCCTTGATGAGCGTCGTATTTGAACCATAAACGGCGTCGCATCATGAGAGGACTGATCGCCGCGTCCAGCGACTCGCGCATTGCTGATACAAAGTTGTGAAGGCCCCGCAGAGTAGACTCGCGCATCGCAGCGATTGATCCCTTCATGCGACATACTGCTGACCGGCTATAACGCCTTCCGATGCCGTTTGGTCGCTTCTCCGGTCCCTTGGTTCAATCTCATGCCGACTCACGAAGTCATCACAATTCGCCGCGATGTGCTGGCGGTGGCGCACGGACAAGCCGAGCGTTTTCGTCAAACAATGGCGGTACAAGGCACACTCGTTGTCAACATGCTGTCGTCCCCAGGAGCCGGCAAGACGTCCTTGCTGTCAGCCACAGCCGACTGTTTTGCTCAATGGCCAATGCAGGCCCAGTCGTGTGACGCGTCTGTCTGCCGCGCGTACTCCATCGCCGTGCTCGTCGGAGATATTGCAACAGACCGCGACGCACAGCGTTTGGCCGAGCATGCTCCCGCCGTGCAACTGACGACCGGCGGCGCATGCCATCTCGAATATCCGCTCGTCGAACGAGGCTGGCAAGCACTCGGTGAACCCCGCGTCGATTTCTTGTTCATCGAGAACGTCGGCAACTTGGTCTGCCCGGCATCACATGATCTCGGCGAGCACCTGCGAGTCTTGCTGCTCAGCACGACGGAAGGTGACGACAAACCCGCAAAGTACCCCAAAGCCTTTCGTACCAGTCAGGCCGTCGTCGTCAGCAAGACCGACCTGCTGCCGTATGTGCCGTTTAATGTTGATGCTGCGATAACCGATGCGCGGTCGATTCAGCCAGACATCGCCGCATTCCCGGTCAGCACGCGACCAGCAAGTGGACTCGCCCCCTGGTGCGAGTACCTCATCGCCCAACGCCGTCGCTTACTGAATGGTGAGCTATGTCGACCGATCCGCTAATCACAGTCGCCGTGCGACTGAGTGTGACCGGTCGCGTTCAAGGTCTTGGAGTTCGTCCGAGCGTGGCTCGCTTCGCGCGACAACTCGCTCTTTGCGGCGAGATCGCCAACACGGCCAGTGGCTTGAGCATTGAGATCGTCGGTTCGCCGGAGTCAATCGCTCGCTTCCAAGCCGAGTGGCAATTTGTGTTACCGGCTGGAGCCTGCATCGCAAGCATTCAATCCCAACCGATCTCTGCGAGTGCTCGTTCCGTCTTTGAGATTGCTCAAAGTACCGATTCAGGCCCGCTCGTGGCTGCCGTGCCACCTGATTGCGTGGCGTGCATCGACTGTCTCAACGAAGTGCAGGCGATGGAAGGCCGCCGCAGTAATTATCCTCTGACGAGTTGCTCATGCTGTGGACCGCGTTATTCCATCATCACGGCCATGCCGTATGACCGCGCGGCTACAACCATGTGTGCCTTCGAACTTTGCCCGACATGCGTCTGTGAGTACCAAGACGAAGCCGACCGACGCTATCACGCTCAGACGACAGCGTGCCCCACCTGCGGTCCGTGCGTACGCGTGGTCTCGGCTAATGGCGCAACGCTCGACCTTAAGGATGTCGCTCAAGCTCTGTTGGCCGATCAAATCATCGCGCTGCAAGGCCTCGGCGGTTATCAACTGCTGGTTGATGCGACATCGAACAAGGCCATCGAACGGCTCCGAACCCGCAAAGGTCGGCGCACCAAACCGTTCGCCATGATGGTCCGTGACCTCGACGAAGCCGAACTGTTCGCAGAGTTGAGCGATACCGAACGGCAGCAACTGGCGGATTCGGCAGGGCCGATTGTGATCGTGACGCGCCGATCAGGAACATCTCTCGCACCAGCAACCACACCTCGCGTCGAAACGCTCGAACGCGATGGTCAGCCAATCGCACAGACGCTGCCGACGTGCGGGCTAATGCTTCCGACGACTCCGCTGCATGCGCTGCTGCTCCAAGAAGTGCAACGGCCACTCGTGGTCACAAGCGGAAATCGTGAAGGTGGCGTGCTCGTATTCAACACGGAACAGGCCGAACGCGAACTCGCTGACATTGCCGACATCTTTGTGCATCATGACCGCACGATCGCGCGACCGATTGACGACTCGGTGGTCCGTGTCATTGAGAATCGTCCCTGCGTGTTGCGACTCGCGCGCGGGCTTGCGCCACTCACTCTACCTCCCTTGCCGATCGCTCAGCCGTTGATCGCACTCGGCGGACAAATGAAGAATGCAATCGCCATTTGGAACGGCTCACAAGCGGCATTAGGTCCGCATGTGGGCGACCTCGATCACGTCGCCGTCTGCACGCGTTGGGAAGATCAACTGCGAGCCTTTGCCGCTCTGTATGGAGTCGCTCTTGCAGACACCCAACTCGTTTGTGACAAGCATCCCGATTACTTCACTTCACATTGGGCGGCAGGATTCACCGCCACCAAGACCAACCCCTGCGACCCGTACTCGGTCTTTCATCATCACGCGCATGTCGCAGCCGTGATGTGGGAGCATCAACTTCAAGACCCGGTTCTCGGGCTCGCATGGGACGGCACCGGCTACGGTCCTGACGGTTCGATTTGGGGCGGTGAAGCTCTGCTCGCCACATTGACTGATTTTCGCCGCGTCGCAGCACTGCGTCCGTTCGCTTTACCCGGCGGAGACCTCGCGATTCGAGAACCATGGCGCCTCGCCGTCGTGCTGGTTGCGGACTCGCTCGGAGTCGAAGCGGCCTCTCAACTGGCTTGGCCGGATGTTTCGACGACACAAATTGATGGGATTCTGAAGTTACTCGCGCAGCGTCAAGTGCTGCCGACCTGCTCCAGCCTGGGACGCCTCTTCGACGCTGTCGCGGCATTGGCACTGGGAATCAGTCGCAGTGACGAAGAAGGCCGGGCCGCGATGCTGGTGGAACTCGCGACCGATCGCGCAGCGAGCGGCACCTATTCGTTCGATGTCAGCTCAGCAGAATTCGATGTCGCAGATTGGCGACCAGTGATTGCGAACTTGATTAAGGATCTGCACTGCGGCGTTAACGCTGGCACAGTCACCATGCGCTTTCAGCGAGCACTCGCGAACTGGGCTCTGCATCTGGCCACGCGGTACGAAGAACGACCACTCGTGCTCTCTGGTGGATGCTTTCAAAACGGCTTACTCCGTGAACTCATTTCCGAGCGAGTAGGCTCGCGCCGCGCAGGTTTGTTTGTGCCCACGTCAATTCCACCTGGCGACGGTGGTCTGGCTGCTGGCCAACTCGCCATTGCCGCAGCGCACATCGCAACCGCTCAACACACAACGTGACAGAGTTCGACAAGTCGAAAACAGCCGAGACTTGTGCCCTGATACGGATCGCAGGAAATGCCCGCGCTCCGACGTGAGCCGAACGCGCTAGCGTCGGGCGAGAAAA
>Ga0172376_10007988_pt1 | contig 11148 bp, 4 predicted proteins | sample Lak35m_FD_121114 | JGI IMG/M metagenome (GOLD analysis project Ga0172376, IMG submission 121114) | Freshwater microbial communities from Kabuno Bay, South-Kivu, Congo - kab_092012_35m | ecosystem: Environmental > Aquatic > Freshwater > Lake | place: Democratic Republic of the Congo: South-Kivu...
CGCGGCAATGACAAAATTTTTAAATCTATTAGCATCCGAACCTGAAATTGCAAAACTCCCAATTATGATTGATTCATCGAAATGGGAGGTTTTAGAAGCCGGTTTAAAAAGTCTTCAGGGAAAAGGAATTGTCAACTCAATCAGTATGAAAGAAGGTGTAGAAATTTTCAAGCAGCATGCCCGAGCAATTCGTAATTACGGGGCTGCTGTAATAGTTATGGCTTTTGATGAAAATGGTCAGGCTGATTCTTATGAAAGAAAAATAAAAATTTGCAAACGGGCATATAAAATTCTAACCGATGAAATTGGTTTCCCACCCGAAGATATTATTTTCGACCCAAATATATTTGCAGTGGCAACAGGAATAGAAGAGCATAATAATTATGCCGTTGATTATATTGAAGCTGTTCGTTGGATCAAACAAAATCTGAATTACGCAAAAGTTTCCGGAGGAGTCAGCAATCTTTCTTTCTCTTTTCGCGGCAATGATAAAGTGCGCGAAGCAATGCATTCAGCTTTCTTGTATCATGCAATTGAAGCAGGAATGGATATGGGAATTGTTAATGCCGGTCAGCTTGAAGTTTATGAAGAAATTCCTAAAGAACTTCTTGAGCGTGTTGAAGATGTAATTCTAAACCGAAGACAAGATGCGACTGAAAGGTTAATTGAAATCGCTGAGGGATTTAAGAAATCTGAGACCAAGGAAATTGTCGCAGAAGAGTGGCGAAATTTTTCTGTTGAAGAAAGACTAAAGCATGCTTTAATTAAAGGTATTGTTGATTACATTGAAGTTGATACAAAAGAAGCTCAGAAAAAATACCCATCCGCATTATCAATTATTGAAGGACCTTTAATGGCGGGAATGAGTGTGGTTGGAGATTTGTTCGGCTCGGGAAAAATGTTTTTACCTCAGGTTGTTAAAAGTGCTAGGGTGATGAAAAAATCAGTCGCTTATTTAATTCCATTTATTGAATCAGAAAAATCCGGAACAGTAAAAAATAATGGGAAAATACTTTTAGCAACGGTTAAAGGCGATGTTCATGATATCGGGAAAAACATTGTGGGAGTAGTGCTTAGCTGCAATAATTACGAAATTATTGACCTCGGTGTTATGGTTCCAACTGAAATAATTTTGAAAACTGCAATTGATGAAAAGGTTGATATTGTTGGGTTAAGCGGATTAATTACGCCTTCTTTGGATGAAATGGTAAATGTCGCAAGCGAAATGCAGCGATTGAAAATGAAGATTCCTTTGCTAATTGGTGGAGCCACGACTTCGAAAGTCCATACTGCTGTGAAGATTGCACCCAATTATAATCAGCCTGTTATACATGTGCTTGATGCTTCCAAAAGTGTGACTGTAGCAAGTAGTTTGTTAAACCCGGAATCCAAACCTGAGTTCGCTGATAAAATCAAAATGGAATATGGAACCATCCGTGATAATCACAAAAAACGAAACGATGAAAAAATCTTTATATCACTTGAAGAAGCACGAAAGAACAAACTCGCATTAAATTGGGATGAACAACAAATATCTAGGCCTGCATTTCTGGGTGTTAAAGAAATTAATGATATTTCTTTAGCCTCATTAAGGAATTATATCGATTGGACACCATTTTTTATTGCCTGGGAAATGAAAGGAAAATATCCTGCAATTTTTGATGATCAGATTCATGGCAACGAAGCGAAAAAACTTTTTGAGGATGCAAATAAAATAATTGATAACTTCATAGCTAAAAATTCCTTGACGACAAAAGCGGTATTTGGAATTTTCCCTGCAAATACAATTAACGAAGACGATATTGAATTATATTCAGATGAATCACGGAGAGGAATTCTTGCAGATTTCCATACAATACGCCAGCAAATCAAGAAAGCAAAGAACAACTACAATTTATCACTTGCAGATTTCATAGCACCTAAAGAATCAGGAAAGATTGATTATATCGGGGCTTTCGCTGTTTCGGCGGGATTTGGTGCTGAAGAACTCGCCAAATATTTTGAAAAAAATCATGATGATTATAATTCAATTATGGTAAAAGCTATTGCAGATAGATTTGCTGAAGCACTCGCTGAATATATTCATAAGAAAATTCGAAAACAATTTTGGGGATACGCAGCATCGGAGAATTTAACAAATGTGGAATTGATTAAAGAAAGTTATCAGGGAATAAGACCTGCGCCCGGTTATCCTTCTCAGCCTGATCATACTGAAAAATTGACATTGTGGAAACTGCTTGATGTTGAAAAAAACACAGGGATTAAATTATCAGAAAATCTCGCTATGATTCCCTCAGCTTCTGTCTGTGGGTTGATATTTGCAAATCCGAATTCGAAGTATTTCAACACGGGAAAAATTGGACGCGATCAGGTTTTAAGTTATCATAAGCGAAAAGGAATAAGTTTTAAAGAAGCAGAAAAATGGCTAAAGCCAATTCTTAATTACGATGAAGTAGATTAATAGGAAATATTATGAAAATAAAAATTTTTTCACTGCTTGTTGTTTTTTCTCTTGCCTCATGCTTGGCACAGGAGAATTTCACAAAGTCAAATTATGAGAAAAATGAATTCATGATTCCAATGCGTGACGGAATTAAACTCTTCACTTCAGTTTATTCACCAAAGGATCAATCAGAGCAGTATCCGATAATAATGATTCGTACGCCTTATAGTTGTAATCCTTATGGCGAACAAAATTTCACAAATCTCCCGAAACATTTGGCTGAAGAAAAATTCATTTTTGTTTTTCAGGATGTCCGTGGGAAATTTATGAGTGAAGGTGAATTCGTTAATATGCGACCTTATCTTCCAGCTAAAAAAGGAAATGAAATTGATGAAAGTAGTGATACTTATGATTCAATTGATTGGCTCATAAAAAACATTCCTAACAATAATAGAAAAGTTGGAATCTATGGAATTTCATATCCCGGATTTTACGCTGCAATGTCGCTCAATGATTCTCATCCTGCGTTGAAAGCAGTTTCACCACAAGCCCCGATCGCTGATTGGTTTGTTGATGATGATATGCATCATAACGGAGCTTTAACTTTACTACTTTCATATAATTTCTTTTCAGGATTTGGCAAACCACGCCCACAACCAACTTCGAAATGGACGGGTGGAAATAAGTACGATTCACCTGATGCATATACATTTTTTTTGAATGTTGGTCCGATAAAAAATCTAAATGAAAAATATTTAAAGAATGAAATATCGTTTTGGAATGAAATGTCAGAACATCCCAATTACGATGAATTTTGGAAATCACGAAATACACTTTATCATTTCAATAAGGTAAAACCGGCTGTTATGACAGTGGGCGGCTGGTATGATGCTGAGGATTTATATGGAGCGTTACAAACATATCAAACTATTGAAAAAAAGAATCCGGGAATTTTTAATGTACTTGTTATGGGTCCATGGCAACATGGGGGTTGGTCACGCAGTAATGGTGAAACATTTGGCGATATGAATTTTGGCTCAAACTCATCTGAATATTTTAAAAATAATTTGGAATTACCGTTCTTCAGATATTTTCTGAAAGGGAAAGGAAATTTAGATATTGCCGAGGCAACAATATTTGAAGTGGGAAATAATCAATGGCATCAGCTTGATTCATGGCCAATTAAAAATACCGATTCATTAAGTTTATTTTTATCAGATAATCAAAAACTTGATTTTTCGCAGCCAACAATTTCAGGGGAATATGAATACATTAGTGACCCAAGCGGACCAGTTCCATATACTTCAAAAATTCTCGACTCACGAAATCTTTATTTCAGACCTTTCATGAATGAAGATCAAAGATTTACATACAGCAGACCGGATGTTATAAGTGTGAATACGGATGATTTGAAAAATGATTTAAGCATTGCCGGAGAAATTGAAGCGGAAATTTACGTATCAACTACAAGCACAGATGCAGACTGGATAATTAAACTCATCGATGTTTTTCCAGACAGTGCCCAAAGCAATAGTGAAATCGAATGGGGCGGTTACCAGCTTTTAGTACGAGCAGATATTCTGAGAGGAAAATACAGAAACAGTCTAGAATCTCCTGAAGCTTTCATTCCAAATCAGCCAACAAAAATAAAACTGAAGTTGAATGATATCTTTCACACATTCAAAAAGGGACACAAAATAATGGTGCAGATTCAGAGCAGTTGGTTTCCTCTTTTTGATAGAAATCCGCAGACATTCTGTGATATTTATAAGGCTGATAAAAAGGATTTTACAAAAGCCACTCACAACATTTTCTACGGCGGAAGATATAATTCACGGTTAAAGTTGAATTATATTAATTCAGTGAAGAATTAAATAACCGAAGTCCTTGAATTTCAATCTGAGTTTTGTAAACTGAGTTTGTTTCATCCTCCGTTATGAACAAAGTTCTCATATCCATTCCACCAAATTCAACATTGCTTGGTTTTTTCCCTGGAGTGGGGATTTTGTATTTAATTTTTCCATCCGGCGAAATAACGTAAACCGCCTGTCCACCAAAATGTGCTACATATAAATTCCCGCTTTCATCAAATGCAATTCCATCAGGATCGCCGCCGGGAAGATCTACAAAAACTTTGACGTTATTAATTTCTCCATTTGCTATAATGTCAAATTTCAGAATTCTGTTTTTAGCTGATTCACAAACAAACAATTCATTTCCATTTTTTGAAACAGCAATTCCATTTGGAAACGCAAGCCCATCCCAAAGTTTAATAACTTTTTTCGATTTATTTTCAACCATAAAAATCCTTCCATCCAGCAAATTATTTCCATAGGATTTTGGATCAGTGAAGTAAAGATTTCCGGATTTACCAAATGCCAAATCGTTTGGTCTGTTGAATTTTTCACCATCGAATGCATTGGCATAAATCAATGTATTTCCCAAATTATCAATTCTCAAAATTTTTCCTTCACCATAGTCACATGCATACAGAAATCCATTATTGTCAAAAGTGAGCCCGTTTGTTTTTCCGAAATCAAACGGTGAAGTTGGCTTAATAATAAATGTATCCACGCGCGAATCTGAAATCATTGCTATCCAATTTGAATAACAATTCGAAACAAGAAGATATTTTCCATTCCACGCCGGCCCCTCAGGAAAACTCAGCCCATCGGCGACTTTAACAAAATCCTTATTAAGAATTTCCTGGGAAAATAAAAGTGAAGTACCAATCAGGACAAGGGAAAAAATCTGAGAAATCTTTTTCATAATCAGCCTACTATTTCAAGAATAATTAATTTGAATTTACTTTATCAACAACATTTTTTTTGTAACAGTGAAATTATCAGTAATCAAACGATAATAATAAACACCGCTTGAATAATTAGATGCATTGAAGCTGATTTTATGTTCACCCGCTGATAAAATATTATCCAATAATTCATCAACAACTCTTCCAAGGTTATCATAAATAATAAGTTTGGCTTTCATCGTTTCGGGTATGAAAAATTTTATTTCCGTGTTAGGATTGAATGGGTTCGGATAGTTATCAAACAACACTGGCTGGTTTGGTATCACAATTTGATTATCAACATTGGTTGGATTCTGATATATCCATTCAACAGCATCAAAAACAATTTCCTCCCCCTTGATTCCGGTAAAATCACCCAAACGCACAAAACCCGCACTTCCTTTTTCAAAAGGATAAATTCCCAAAGAAACCCACGCATCTTTGACAATCTTTTGATTCACCCAAATTGTATCACATCCATCTTTATGAAATATTTTATAATAAGCCGCTGTCGAATTAGAATAAGGAATATAAGCTCTTACTTCATATCGCCCTTCTTTTGATAAATTTGGCGTCCACAATGCGTAACAAGTGTCTTCACCATTTCCGCTTTTTGAATAAGTGAACCAAAAATGATTTTTATAACCATAATTTTTATCCTTCCACAATTTCATAGTAGAAGGTTTTTTCGTATGAATATAAAAGCCATTATCAAATTGTAAATCATCAACAATTGTATCAGCAGGCGCTGGCAAATCACCATGAGCTGTAGTGCACCAATAAACCTGATTGAGATTCTGATAACCATTATTATATCCTGGCCAATCGTATTTTACATTTTTACCGTAGTAATTCATATATCCGTTATTCTTGTTTCCATACGCATCATTAAAAACAAAAGTATGCTCTTCATTTCCAAATCCATGAGCGATTACAATATGCCCTGCACTTGTCAATCCTACGCACATCGTGTAAGGATAGTTATTTGAGATTTCACTTTTTGCTTGACTGAATGGAGGCGCATCGTAAGTTGTTGCTGTTAGGCCATGATTTTTATAATAGTTGGCAATTCTTGAATGGGGACTATTGCTTCCCGTCCACATATACCCATATCCTCCAAATCCAGGATTTCCATTTGGATCGCCAGCCGACGAAGTATAATCAATTTGTTTGAAATAATACTTATCCGCGATATAATTTCCATAAGATGTGTAATGACCATTTGGCCAAGAACAAAAAACCTCCCACTTTGGTAATAACTTATAATAAGCAATAACCATCATTGCAGAAGTCGGACCGCAAGCCCAATGTCCATTAAACCAATCGGGAGTGTCATAAACCTGATTTAAATATGGAATATCAAGACTGGTGATTTCCAATTCCGAATTGATATTTGCTAGAGCAGAAACATTTGGTTCGACCGAATAAGTTATTGTTTCCCCAAATGAAATATTTTTCTCATGAATAAAATTTTCATTCGAGTTTGAATACAAAATTCTGGAATCATCAACAAATGAAGGGTCTATCTCCAGTTTATTTGGAGTGTCTGTAATTTTTTCAGTGATAGAAGTTTCGAAATTATAAGTATAGATGTCAGAATTTTTTAATTCATCATCAACAATTTCATTTCGATAAAATATAATTTTACTTCCATCTTTTGACCACTTCGGGTTCAAGCCGTAGCCTATTTCTGAAATGTTTTCAATTGCAAAATCATAAACAAAAACATGAGCATCGAGACTTGAGAACATAAGTTTCTTCGAATCAGATGACCAAAGTGGAAGAAAAAATCCTTTTTCTGAATCTGTAATTCGTTTGATGTTTCCATTATTAATATTCAGAACAAAAATCTGATCGTCGTTATCATTGAAAGCAATCAATTTTCCATTTGGAGAAATTGGAGTAAGATTAGAATAGTTTGGGATTTCAAATTCAGTCTGTTTTCCATTTTTTTGTAAAATAATTTTATTCATTAGTGAAAAAACGACTTCACCACTGTCAGAAAAACTAACTTGTCCACATGATTTTACTTTCGGGGATAAAAAATTAACTTCTTTTGAATTCAAATTAAAAATTGCGGGTTGCTGCATACCGTTTTCATAAATAATTTTTATTCCAATACTTTGCTTGTCGGATGAAACAGAAAAATAATTACCAACTCCCGTAGAAGTAATTAGGACAATCGTGTTTCCATCTTTACAAATTGATATTGTTGATAAATGCTTGTTGGTAAAAATGAAACCACTTTCAATAGGAAAAGCATTATAAATTCCTTCGGAATTTTTCTGAGCAATGAGGAATGACCAATAAAAAATTATTAATAAAAAGGTGCGACGAATCATAGTTAGTAAACCAAATTTTTATATACTAATTTATGAAACGTTTCACAAAATCATCAACACAAAATTGATTGACGAGTCAAAAGTCAGATTGAACTAAATTATTATACTAAATTTTTTCAGTAAATATATCTTACATTGAATCACTTAATCAACATCATCTTTTTGACAATATTAACAGCATTAGCAATGCTTAATTTATAAAAGTAAACACCGCTTGAAAGTCCATCCGCATTAAAAACAACTTTGTAATTTCCTGCTGGTTTTCCCTCATTAACAAGAGTTGCAACTTCTCGCCCAAGAATGTCATAAACCTTTAACTTAACGAAATTATCAGCCTTGAAAACTCTCAAACTTGAATTTGGGATTGAGTATGAGATTGTTGTTGTTGGATTAAATGGATTTGGGTAATTCTGAGCAAGTTCATAGTTTGAAAGGGGTGCGTCATCATTTGAAATATCATCAATTCCATCTTCGTTATAAACGAAAATTCCTTCTTTAGTGGCAAACCAAATACTTCCATCTTCGCCATTGGAAATTGAATTTACAAACGAAAATTGAAGGCTTGGATAAGAAGCTACAATTTTTTCCCAAGTGTTACCATCGTATTGAACCAAAATAGAGGGATAGGTGCTTACCCATAAATTGTTTGTGCGATCGACACAAATGTCGTAAATAGTTTCCCCACTATATCCAGAATTTGTTTTTTCCAATACTTTCCAATTTGTATCGTCAAACATAAAAATCTTATTATCATTACTATTTATTGAACGAGCATAAATCCATTTGTTATCCATAAAATCAATGTAAGTGAATATAATATTATTTGTTTCAAGAGGTGTATTATTAATATCATAAATTGTCCAATAATATCCATCAAATTTTGCAATGCCGCTGCTATAAGTTGAAATCCAAATACAATTATTCTTATCAATGTCAATATCAATTATTTTATCTTCAGGAAGCCATGAATTATATGCTTTGAAGATTGTCCATTTTGATCCGTCAAACTTTGCAACACCTGCATCTTTCGTCCCAATCCATTTAACACCAGAAGCATCGGTAGATAAACAAGACACCAAATTACTTCGCATTCCCGAATTGGAAATATTGTAATTAATAAAATCTGATATATCCTTAGCTTTTGTGTCAAAACTGAATACTCCACTTCTTGTCCCCAACCAAAGAATCCCTTCATTGTCTATTGCCATTGAATTAATATTATCATCAGAAAGTGTTGAATTATTGTGATCAAAAAATTGCCAGTTTTCACCATCGAAAGAATACAATCCATAATTGGTACCGAACCATTTCACTCCTTTTTTATCAAAAATCATTTTCTTAACAGTGTAATTTTTCATCCCACTAATCGACGATTTGAAATGAACCCAATTCTGATCATCCAAATTATTCCCAGATAATTTTGAAAAACCATAACCGGTACCAAGCCATTTGTTTTGATTTTTATCAATATAAATAGCACAAACATCACCATTTGGCAATTCACTATTGAGTGTATCAAAAACCACATGTTCTCTATTCCCACTAAATGAAATAGAAAATTTTGACAATCCTCCGAGAGTGCCAATCCAGATATTATCTGAGTCACCGAGCGAGAGACAATTTGTCCAATCATTGCTTAACCCCACCGATTCGTTAACTGTGTGCAATAACTGATCGTCTGCGGAAAATTTATTTATTACCGAAACCCCCCGATGAGTAGCAATCCACTTATTATTGTACTTATCAATAACAATATCTGCCACATAGTTACTTGGTAATGTTCCATCTATCTCTCTAAAAAACTTCCATTTGCTTGAATCATTTTCATTATAGCGAGCTAATCCTACATTATGACTTCCAATCCATAAATTACCAAGGGTATCATATTTCATTGCTGAAATAATGTTTGATTTCAATGCTGAGTTGGATTGATTCATTACAGACCAAAATCCTGTCGATAAATTTAATGTTGCAATTCCGGAATTTGTCCCAAGCAATAAATTTCTTTCTTTATTGAATAACATACAATTAATAATATTCGAGGGAAGTCCGCTGTTTGAACTATTATAAATTCTCCATTTGCTGCCATCATATTTTACTAATCCTTTATTTGTACCAATCCACTTATTACCTTGCGAATCCATAATAATTGCATTTATTTTATTACTTGGAAGGAGTGAGTTAAGCGTATTATAAATAATAAACTTTTGTGAAATTTTATCTACTACGGAAACTCCCGCATATTCAGTTCCAAGCCAAATTTTATCTTCGGTAAAAAGAATTGAGTTGATTTTATTACCATTTTGATAGGCGATCCATTTTGGATTCTGTGCGGAAACTAAAGAAAATAAAATTATTAAAATTACAAAGACAAAACTTTTCACATTAAATCTCCCTAAAAATAGTGTTGGTCAATTTATTTGAGTAGAATCATTTTACGGCAAGCAGAATAATTACCAGCTTGTATTTGATAAAAATAAATTCCGCTCGCTAAATTTTTTGCATCAAATTCCACTTCATATTCACCACTTTTTTGTTTCTCATCAACCAAAATTGCAATTTCTCTTCCAAGAACATCAAATATTTTTAGTTTAACATGAAGTTTCTCTTTCTCAATTGAATATCTGATTTTTGTTGTAGGATTAAATGGATTTGGATAATTTGGGAAAAGATTAAATTTACTTACTATTAGCTTCTGTTCATCAATAGATGAGATAGGGCAATAACTTTTATAAAGACCTTCTTCATCAACACTTAGATAAAGATAACTACTATCATCTTCAAAAAATGTTAGAGGAATTTTTCTATTATTAATTCCTGAACCAATATCCTCCCAAGTATCTCCATCATCAAATGAGCGCGAGAATGTGTAATAATAATCATATTGTTCTCTATTGAAGAAAACGCAATACAAAACTTGATTATGATCAAGAAAAGCAATATCTGGAGTTACAGTAGAAATTTCTTCCCATGAATAACCATTATCTTTTGAACGGAGCAGTCTTTCATTTGTGACTAAAAAAACACAATTATGATCATTTGCAAGCACTCCATTCAACGAAATACTTGTTTTGTCAGCCATCAGTTGGAATGATTTTCCATTATCGCTAGAGTAATAAAGGTTTTGCCCATTACTTACAAAAATATGCCCACTATTATTTACCACAACGTTTCGCAGCCCGATATTTGCAACAGTACTATCAAAATTTTCCCAAGTCATTCCATTGTCATTAGAAATTGCAGGTTTAGTTCCAACAACAATTATTGCTCCTGATCGATTAATTGTAAAATCACTTGCTGAACCAATCGGATTTACCAGATTAATTGTTTCCCAGTTTTTCCCATTATCTGCAGAAAAGTTTAAATACTTATTTTTATTTAATAAATACAAACTGTCATTTTTCACCAAGATTTTTTGAATGGAATTAAATTTTGCTAATGGCTGCCAATAATTCTCCAATTTGTCATAACGAAAAAGTATTTGATAGTCACATGCAAAAAAAGTTTTGTCTTTTTTATTCATACCAAGACTTTTGATTGAACTAAATGGCAAACCAATTCTTTTCCAATTC
>Ga0172376_10007998_pt1 | contig 11138 bp, 5 predicted proteins | sample Lak35m_FD_121114 | JGI IMG/M metagenome (GOLD analysis project Ga0172376, IMG submission 121114) | Freshwater microbial communities from Kabuno Bay, South-Kivu, Congo - kab_092012_35m | ecosystem: Environmental > Aquatic > Freshwater > Lake | place: Democratic Republic of the Congo: South-Kivu...
CGAGGTGTTTTACGTCAAGTGGACGCAGCTCGACGGATTCCAGCGCACGCGGGGCATCCTGCGCACGTTCGCCCTGGGCCTGCGAGACGCTGCGAAATGGGACAAGTGCCCGCTGGTCGGCACGAACATGCTGCTTCAGACTCCGGAGAAGTCCGGGCTTTCCGAAGCGGCACGGGCTGTCGCCGAGGTCGCTTCACGTGAGGAATACGAAGGCAAGCGACAGGAGTGGATTGCGATTCTTGAGGGGGAACTGACCAAGGCGCGGGAGATCCAGGAGGCGTTTCCGGCGTTGAAGTTCCGGGAAGTCGAGCAAGCCGTCATCTCGACATTCCTGCATTCGCAGCCGATCGGCCAAAAGGGCTCGCTGCGCGATCTGATCCTGCTTCTCAGCCCGAGCGCGCCGGACAAGATCACGCTGGAGAAGGCCCTGGGGCAGTGGGCGAATTCTTCGTGGTTTCTGGACGACGAACTATTCGAGGAGGACGGCAACCTGCCGAAATCGTGGCGTCTGGGCTCAAGACCGAATCTCAAGCAGATGCACGACGACGCCATGACGCGCGTGCCGCCTGAAGTGGTGCGGACCAAGTTGAAAGAGCAGATCACCAACCACCCAGGGCTTCGGGTGACCGCCCCCTATGGCCAGCGAGTGATGATGCACCTGTTACCGACGAACCCATCCCAAGTGCCGGACGACGGGCAAATGCGGTTCGTGCTGCTGGGCGAGGAAGCGGCCTGTTCGTCAGGCAAGCCGTCTCCCGTCGCGGTGAAATATCTAATGGACACGACGTCATCCGACCGGCCACGGACCAAGAAGAACGCGATCGTGATCGCGACGCCTTCGCCGGAGGGGCTCGACCTGGCACGTCGGCGAATCGCGGAATACCTCGGCTGGGAACATGTGAAGTCGCAACTGCATGGGCAAGACCTGGACATGATGCGTCAGGCGAAGCTGGACGCGAACCAGTCTGATTCGAAAAAGGCGATCGCACCGGCCGTGAGGCAGGCATATCAAATCGTCGTGACGATGGGCAAGGAGGGCGAGCCGATCGCATTCAAACTGACCCACTCGGAAGAAAACCTGTTCGACGCGATCGTGAAAGACGAGCGATCGCGGATCAAAACCGACCAGCTCAATTACGAAGCCCTCATGCCGGACGGGCCTTTCGGGCTCTGGCGCGAGGGCGAAACCGTCAGACGGCTGAGCGTTCTGGTGGAGAGTTTCTCGGTTCGGCCCGAACTGCCGAAGATGATGGACACTCGACCGATTCTTCGCACATTTGCGGCTGGATGTGAGGAGGGGCATCTGGTGTTGCGACTGGCCAGGCCGGACCGCAGTTTCCGAACCTGGTGGAAGACGGAAGTCACCGACGAACTGCTGCGCGAGCCGGCCATGGAAGTGGTTCTGCCCGAAGCGGCGGAGCTTGACGAAATTGCCCCCGAGCTGCTGGAGCCTGACGTCCTCAAAGAACTCTGGACCAGCGAGACGCTCGCTTTCGCCGATTTACGCAAGTTTTTCGACGGGTCGGGCAGACTGGTCTTCGACCGGAGCGGATACACGGAGAAGGTTGCCGTTCCGAAGTCGCCCCCGGAAGTCGTGACCAAAGCCGTGCGAGCCGCGGTGAAGACAGGGAGCCTTTGGGCCACGACCGATACCGCCGGTTTCTGGAAGGACGAGATCCCGGAGAGCCTGATTTCGGACGAGATGATCCTTCGACGTCCGCCGGGGGCGTATCACGTGAATGACATCTTGCCGGCGAATCTGCCGCAGGCCTGGGGTGATGGCGACATGACGACGGGCGAGGCGATCCGCCAGAGCCTGTCCATGAAAGCCGGGGCACCACTGCCGTGGACCATCGTCTCGAGACTGATCGAAGACGCTCGGTACGGCAACACGATTGACCTGGCACCGTCCAGCGGGCCGGTCGTGTGCTCGCCGAGCGAGGCAGGCAACGTGCGGGTGCAGATGCCACAGAAAACCGGACCGACAACGCCAGTCTCCTTAAAGCCCGGTGGTACTGTCGATGGGAACGATCTCACAGGTGATCCGTTTATCGCCCCTCTGGCGCAGGGGCGATCGATCGACGTCACGGCCCAGCTTGCTCCGATGGAACTGCAGGATCTCGTCGACAAAATTGGCAACCTGATGAGCCCATCGCTTGGTGCGAACCTGAAATTCGAGGTCCGTATTTGGACGGAGCGAACCGACGTCCCACCCGCGAAGGTCGAGCAGACCAAGGAGATTCTCAAGGAGATTTCGACGAAGTTCGGTCTGTGACTTGGGTTTCACGAAATCGTCGAGCTGCCTGGATCGGATCTCATCGATCCAGAGTTGCTCGACGATTTTCTCCGATCATTCACGGCCGATCAGAGAGATACGATCGACCGGAACGACGGGTTCTTCGCTGCGATAGACTTATCATGTTACGAATGAAATACTTCGGGTCATTTCAGCGTTTTCGCATCAGCGACCGCTGATGTTGCGGTCATGTTGCTTTTTTGGTTGCCGAATCGACTGATTTTCATGGATTCCGCTTGACGCCCGAATTCGCCGCAATGCCTTGTGCGGTAATCGCATAGCCTTGTTTTGCAACGACTTGCGATACGTTCCGACTTCGTCTCTTAATCAGCGGGTCGTAGGTTCGAGTCCTACAGGGGGCATTCCGTTGTGGTTTGCGAACCCGGTCTTTAGGCTGGGTTCTTGTGCGTTATGCGTTTCGAATCTGCAAGATTTCGAAGTTCTTGTGCCTTCGGAGCGCTCGGTTCTATCGTATAGCTCAGCTCGAACGTTGGATGTCGTTTCGGACTGCGGTATCACGAGGTTCGGATTCAGCCTTGCGGCCTTGTGATTTCGAGCGTTCGCGTTTCAGTCCTCAGCGAGGCGAGTCCAGCGCATGACGAGGGAGTTCAAGTCAGGAGCGGATGTCTCCGGATTCGAATTGCCGGAAAAATAGCACTCTTCGATGGATCGGATCGACGCCGCCAGTTCGTCGCGAAGGGCCTGATTCAGGCTCTTCCGCTGTTCGAGCCCACGAAGAAGACCGAGAACGGCGAACGGTTCGGCGGGAACTTCCGTCGAGTCTCCCAAGGGTTTTCGCCGGAACGACTTGATCGCCCTGGGAATGCCGATACCTGCGGCGACGAGGCCGGCGATGCTTCCCGCGATCGCCAGAGTTTGGCCGGTTCGGTCAACCTTGCCGTACCGGGCCAGCAAGGGCGTGATCGGATCGGCGGCCGCAAGGTCGGCGTCGACGTATTTCTGGTACGTCAGTTTGGGCTTGTCGACCCTGGGTTTGGGGAATTGCAATTCAGCGGGCAGTGACGTCAGGCCGGAGGCGGCCTTCAATGTCACCAGCGAAGACCGCTCCGAAATGATTCCGGCAGCGCTGGTATCTTCGTCGAACCGGGAAACGGCCAGACCCTGATCGTCAACCTTCTCGACGACGAACGAGGGAATCTCGTTGAGGTCGACGAGATCGCCTGCGGGTGGCATTAGCCCATGACCGGTCGATTTGATTTCGAGGATCAGTTTACCCTCGGCCGATTGGCGTTCGTCGAGGATCTGGGTGATCTCGACGTCGCGGAATGGCCTGGAAGGAGGACTTTCGGGGGAACAGTTCACGGCGACCTGGGGCGATTCGACCGGGAGAATGACGTATCCGGAGGTGTCCATGAAATCGAGGTCGAGTTTCAATGGCGGAATGCGATCGACCTTCGGCCCCTTCGGTTTGAGGAGAAGATAGGCGTAAGGCGTGACTCGCCAGCCCATTTCGGGCAGGGGCGTGCTGCTGACCTTCTCGGTTTCGAAAGTCACGGAGAGGACTTCGAAATGCTCCTGCAGGGCCTTCGATGCGGCATCCTGAAATTTGTCGCGGTAATTCTCGAGCGGGCGGCCATAGTTATAATAGAAAAAGCTGCCCTGATTCTGGTTCTGCAGATAGCGTCCGAAACCGCCTGATTCCCGCTCGATTTCTCGTGTATGGCGAATGTTGACGTATACGCCGAAGGGTTGAGCGGGGTCGATCGACGTGGGGCCGTCCACGACCGCCTCGAGCCGAATCTCCCGGTTCAGGTCCTTGTAATAGTCATAGACCTTGCGGGCTTCGTAGGCCTGGGGCGCATCGCCGACGATTTCGAAACCGGCTTTGAGATAGCGGAATTTGACGGCTGGCGAAAGGGTGCTCATCCGCGTGAATAGCTGGTTGGCGAAGCGGTTCATGTGAGATTCCGCCGCCGCGCCGGGCAGAGCTTCAAGCGCTTTGCGGATCAGGGCCGGCTGGTTCGGCTCGGGCACCGTGGTTTCGGTGATCTGGGCGGGCTCACAGGCCCCCAGGCCGGCATAGAACCACTGGTCGAAGACATCGTTGGTTTGCTGGTCGGCTGTCAGGCTGTTCGCCCGGTCCACATATTGGCGGGCCGCTTCGCCGAAAAGGGCTAAAGCCTTGCGTCGAATCGGCATGAAGTCGGGCGAAAGCTCGATTTCCTGGCGGAAGTTGTTCTCGTCGTGCATCAGGGCCGCCTGGGCAGCCGTGAGGGACCATTCCTCCGGGTACCTGGCCCGGGCGTCGGCGACGACTTTCAGGGCAGTCGCGTAACCACGCAGCACCTCTTCCCGAATGTCTTTCTCTTTGCGTTTCGTCTTGGCCTGATCCTGCACGGCCGGGCGGCGCCAGAGGCTGGCGAGATTCGACCGCATCTGCTGGGCCAACCGGGCGATCGTTTCGGGTTTGAGGTTCTCCATCGGCCCAAATACGGCCGTAATCGCTTCCGTGCGATAGACTTCCGCAGAGCTATGGCAGGTCGTGAAGGCTTTGGCGATGCGAGTTTCGTCGACGGGCCGGATGGGCAGTTTCTTGAGCTTCGCGAGCCAGCCGGCGAGTTCTTCGAGGTTCCTCTCCTGCTTCGAACGGGTGAGTGGAATGCCTTCGGCCTTTTGCTCGAACCCGAACACGAAGATGTAGGGATTACGCTGGTTCCTGGCCTGGTTCATGTCGTGGTTCGAAGTCCAGACACGGATGAACTCTTCCGCCAGCTCGCGGGCCATTTCCGGCTCGGTGCGGGCGACTTCCTCGATGTGTGGGAACGCCTCGGTGTCGCCGCCCATCTTCAAGTAGATTTCCGCCAGGGCTTTATGAACGTTCGGGTGAAGGCCCCGGTCCACCCGTTCGAGCCAGCCGCCCAGGGGGGCCAGCTTCACCATTTCGCGGGCCGGCAGGGCTTGCGGCAGGTTCGGATTGTTGACGAACGGGGCCGGATTCTCTTCTTCGGAAGCGTAATAGACGTTGCCGTAGATGTCGCGCTGGATGCGGGGCGCGGTCGACCGGTCGAAGGACTTGGTCAAGCGGGCTTCGGCGAGCCAGACGGATGCCAGCACCGTGAGGCTTTCGCGCCACTGGTCGGCCCGCTCCGGTGCCGCAGCCAGCAGGGCGTCGACCGCTGTTTTGAGCATCCGCATGTTCTGCAGCCTGGGCTCGCTGGAGCGGATCGACGTGAGCAAATACGTATTCGCCGATTCGCCGAGGCTGCTAAGCAGGGCCGCGCCGCGTTCGGGCCGCCCCTTGAAGGTCTCGTCGAACCACTTCCGCGACAGGGCTTTATCGACTTTGGGGACGAGCGAAACGGCTTGCTTCGTCGCTTCGTCGCGGGCCTGGCTCTGTTCGGGCGTTTTGACTTCCATGGCCATCACGGCCTGAAGGGCGGCCCAGGCCTGGTTCAGCAGTTCGGGCGTTCCCAGCCGGTTGAATTTCGCGAGCGAATGCCGGGCCAGCAGGTTCAGTTCAAGCGGGTCGGCCTTGGCTTCAGGGCTGTCCGGGGGCAGCATGAACGGCTCGGCCTCGGCCGCCAGGTTGGCGGCGCACAGGATCATGGCCGCGTCGCGACGCGTCAGGGGCGGTTTGGGTTCCTGGCGTTCGACGAGCTTCCGCAGCTTGTTGACGAGGTCTTCCGTGGCGTTGGTCTGCTTTTCCACCAGGACGACAAGCCGGGCCAGCGGTTCGCGGTCTTCCTCTTCGGCAGGCTTCGGGGCGATGCCGGCCAGGGCGACGAAATCGTCGACCGACATCAGGTGCTGATCATTGCCGCCCCGGCCTTGCAGCATCGACCTGAGTTCAGGGTCGTTCATGTCGATGCCGATGTTCATGCTGGACATCATCATACGCTGCATCATGAGCGACGACTGCGAGGCCGATGTGTCGACAGGAATTGTCGAGGCTCTCCCGGAACTTGCCAGGGCGATGACGCCTGTGGTCAGCACCTGGCCTTCGCCGAGGGAAGTGACGATCGCGCGCCAGGCGGCCAACGATTCTTCGGGAGACCACTTGCCGAGATGTTCGCCGACTTTGGCCCAGCGGCCCAGAGTGACGGCCGTCGAAAGGTCTTTGAGCTCCTTGTCGAACGGATCTTCGCTGGCTTTCTCAGCCGGTTTTTTGTCGCCGGCCTCTTCCGCGTCAGGCTTTTCCGGGGGCTGTGCGATCGCCGCGACGCCCTGAACGTCGACCTGGGCCAGAATTTCTGGCGGGATCGAGTTCATTTTGGCCAGGGCTGAAGCCGTGGCGGTTTTGGGCTTGGCCACGACGACGCCGGAACTTTCGGCCCAGGCTTTGAGAATCGTGGCCGGCTTCCGGTCGAATTTCGATTTCTTGATCTTCGCAAGCCGTTCGGCAGCCGGATCCTTTTTCTTCTCGTCGTTCTTTTCCTCAGTCTTCGAACCGGCTTTGTCGTCCGATTTCGCGGCGTCGGCTTTTTTGTCCTTGTCGCCTGACTCCAGGGCGCCTTCCTTCGTCACCGCGGCCTTGGTGACCGTCGCCGACTGGGCGGGCGCCAGCCTCGTCAAGGGAACCGCCTGCGTTTGAGCCAGGGCATGCGGCCCTTTTCCGCCCATCGCCAGGGCCGTCGACATCGTCAGCGCAAGCGTAACCAGCCGCCAAATCAATCGGTTCATCGATCGCCAATCCCTGATGCCATCGAACATGCCGGGCAGACCGGCGAACGAAATCCGCGAGAATTCGAATGTCATGCCGACCTTGCGGGCGGCACGACAAGGGCGTTACGAATCACCCGGCTGAAGCTTAAGAGCCGCTGCCGTCCGGGGCCGGGCCCGCGCCGGCGCCGCGACCGTCCTTCGGCTTCTGGGCGGGTTTCCGGCCAGGATTTTTGCACTGACCGGACTTGCAATTCTGGCATTGCTTCGGAATCGGCAGGCCCTGCAGTTCGGAGACGTCCATCCGGGCCAGGCGAATCGTACCTTCCAGGTTTTCGCGATAAGTTCGAGCCGATTCGGCGTCGCCGGACTTATCGGCCTCTTCGGCCAGGCGGCGATAGCTCTGGCGGGCGTTTTCGACGTCAGGCCGCCATTCGGCATCGGCCAGACCTTCGAGCCTTTTGAGCCAGGTCATATAAAATTTCGCGTTGGCAAGCGAGGAAAGTGCTTCGGCCCGGGTTTGGGCGTCCGACTTCGGATCGGCTTCCAGGTCGAAGACGAGGGTGTCCAGATCCGCGGCCGCTTCGGGAAGCTGGCCTGAGAACATCTGGGCCTGGGCCTTGCCGAGCCGGATGGCCTGTGCGAGCTGCGGGTGCGATTTCGAATCGACAGCGGCCAGGGCGGCGTCGTACGAGGCCAGAGCCGCCGTCCAGTTTTCCAAGGCGCTCGCGGCCTTCGCGGCCGCAAGGGCGTCCGCGGCCGAATCCATTTTCAGGCCGTTCTGCCCGGGACCGAAATGCCATGCGCCCACCGCGGCGGGCAACATGAGCCAGGCCACCATCAGGAATGACCGCATTCGAGTGACTCCTTCGCATATCGTTCGGGATGAATCAGGCCGCGCCGTCATCAACTATTCGACATTTTTCCCTGTATCTCTACAGATAACCGATCGTTCGCGCGAGGGCAACCCGGGAGTCAGAGAAAATCCGTGAAAATCCGCGAAAATCCGGCATGTTCGATCGAAATCGCCGGTCCGAACTTGAAATTCCATGCCGGCGAACGTTTCGAAGTCTCGATTCGCCCGATTCCTCTTTCGATTCCCCATGAAGCATCTCCCCCCGCTTATCGGCCGCGAGCGATCAGCCATCGACGGGCAATTCATTTGACCCCCGCGCGCCAGCGGGTTCCGAAAAAATGCAACAGCAAGGGCAGTGCCGCCAGGACCGATGCGGACGAACCGGCCGCCATCAAGGCATATTCCCGCGCCGTCAGGCGTTCGAAGGGGCTCGGGTTCGCACGGGCCGTGACCGCTCGCAGAAGGTCGCTGGGCAGGTGCTTTTCGTTGCCGTCGTGATAATTGCCGTCGAGCCGGACGGCCATCTGCCGCAGGGTCGAGCTGTCCTGCCGCGAGGCTCGGCCGTCAATGAAACGGCCTGACTTCGTATCGCCGACACCCACGAGAAGCACGTCGGATACCGACGCAGGCCGGCGCGGCATGCCGGAGGCCGGAATGGTGTCGCCGTCGGTGACCAGCAATACCAGCGTGCTGCGAGGCTGAAACGGCGCGGCCACGCGGAAGGCCTCCTTCAGTCCGGCCAGAAGGTCGGTCTTGCCAGGAACGAAGGCGAAATTCAACGGCAGGTCGGCCAGAATGTTGCGGACGACTTCGATATCTTCGGTATCGATCACCACTGGCTTGGCACCGTTGTAACAGGCCAACACGCTGGTCAGATAGCGCTGCATCGGCACGCGCTGAAAGAACGATTCCATGATCTCGCGGGCCCGCTGGCGGCGGCTGACCTTGCGTTCGGGGCCAGCGTCCTCCAGCGTCATGCTCGGCGAAACGTCGAGCACCAGCACGATGTGCTTCTTTTCGTTGTCCGGCACGACGGCCGATTCGTGTACCTTGGGCGGCAACTGGGTGAGCCAGACCAGCGCCCCGGCGAGCGTGCCATAGCCAAGGCCGCGCAGAAGCGGCAGCAATGTGACCCAGCGGCGCGGCTTTTCGCCCGGGCCGAACGCGAGCCGGGCCAGGCGGTGCACACGGCGAGCGTGCAGAATTTCGGCCAGCAGGAACCAGGCGAAGACCACCAGGGCCGTGATTGCGGCGATCACCATGGCGTGTACCTCAATCCCAGGGCGGCCAGAGCGGCCAGGCCGAGAAACGCGAGCCCGGCGATGCACCAGGGGCGGAAATCGTCGAGCACCTGTGCGGAAGTCAGCACCAGCCGGGCCCGGTTCATGGCGTCGATCCGGGCGAACATCGCCTTGAGGGCCTCCGGGTCGTCGGGCTGCAAGGCTTCGCCGCCTGTGTAGTGGGTGATGTTGACGATTTCCTCGGGCACGTCGCCGCCGGAAATGTGAATGGCATAGACCGTGATGTCGTCGCGTTTGAGCAGGCGGGCGATCTCTTCGTCGCGGCCGCTGTAAAGGTCGGCGCTGGCACCGTCGGAAATGAGGATGATCAGCCGGTCGCCTTCTTCACGCGTGATCAGCAGGTCGCGGCAGGCCAGCAGGGCCTTGCCGATCTCGGTTCCGCCCATCCAGGGCGGGGCCTTGTCGGGCGACATGAAAGGCGCGGCGAAGCGAATGGCGTCGATATCGTTGGTCAGCGGCACCCAGTGCAGGACGCTATTGCCGAAAAACGTAAGCCCGACGGCATCGCCCTGCCGCTTGTCGAGAAACGAGTCGATCGCTTCCATCGAGGCATCGTAGCGGTTGCCCGTGCCGAACGGGGCCAGCATGCTCGTGGAAACGTCCACGCATAACTCGATGTTCGTCATCGCCCGCTTCGTCCGCGGTATCGAAAGCTTCTGCGGCCCGGCCAGGATGACGATGACGAGGGCCAGAATCAGCGCCGGCAGGGCTTCCGTCAGTGCCAGCATGCGGCCCAGCCACTTGCGGCGCGGGATCGCCGTGGCATCCGCCGGCAGGGCCACCCGGTGGCTGGCCCAGCTTCTTTGCCCATAGATCAGCAGGAAGGGCAGGGCCAGGAATGTCAGTGCCCAGGGGTGAGCGAACGAAACCGGTATCAGGTCGAACATGTTTCAATTCGCTCCCTGTCCGGTTCCTGGCCTAACGAGACTCGTTTCCGGCACGTTCTCGTAAGGTTTCAGCAGTTCCGTGATTTCGTCCGCGGTAGCCTGGCCGCTGCCGGGCGGCATGTGCAGCCATTCCTCGAATTTCGAAACGAGCGGGCCGGCTTCAGGGTCGCTTTTCAATTTCGAAAGGATGTGCCCAGGGGCGACCCCTTCGTCGAAATGCAACCGGTCCGTCCAGTATGCGATCAGAAGCGATTCCAGGTCCGCCCGGGCGTGCGGTTCGAGCGTGCCTTCGCACGCGGCGGAAACCAGGGGCCGAAGCCGCTGGGCGACCGTCGGCGGGGGGGCTTCGGCCTCGGCGATGGCCCGCTTCGTGGCCCTGTTGACGCGGTTGGACCACGTGAAAAGCCCGGCTAGGCCGGCGATCCAGCAGCCGATGAAGATGTTGAGCATCGTCCAGTATTTCCACCACGATCGAATCTCGGGCGCTGCCGGGCGTGCCGGCTCGATGCGGCCGGGGGCAAGTGCGCTCGTGATTTCGACATCGATCAGCGGCATCGGCCCCGGCGGAGCGTTCGGGTCCTTGGGCTTCAGGCTGCGGGCCAGATCATACGTGCCGGGTTCGAAACCGGTGAATTCCAGGTCATAGCGGAAGCCGTCGCCATGGCGATACGTTTCGGCCACACGCACGACGATCTTCGCCAGCGGGTCGTCGTCGGGCAGGGCTTCGATTTCGCCGCCGGGAATCACGATTCGAGAGATTTTGCCGACCATGCCGACCGGCACGCGGGATTTCGAATCGACTTTGACTTTCGGTTCCGAAGTCGCATGAATTTCCTGCATCGGAGCGGCAAAAGTGCACAGCAACGACATCGAAACGAATGCCATTCGCATCGAAAATTTCGAAAGCGTCATCGTGCCCCCCTGCCGAGCATGTTTCGGCCCTTGAAAAACTGCCGCAGCCGGGCGGCGTAAGGCGCGGAAACGTCGATCGTGAGGCAGTCGATCCGGCTTTTCTTGAGCGATTCACGCAGCGCCGGGGCATCCACCCACGCCTTGCGGCCGGCGGCGATCACATGCCGGCCAGTTTCGGCCTCGCGGCCCCTCACGAAGCCGGTGCCGCGAAGGCCCGATTCGGCCGGGTCGACAAGGTGGATCACCGAACAGTCGTGGGCCTGGGC
>Ga0172376_10007999_pt1 | contig 11138 bp, 7 predicted proteins | sample Lak35m_FD_121114 | JGI IMG/M metagenome (GOLD analysis project Ga0172376, IMG submission 121114) | Freshwater microbial communities from Kabuno Bay, South-Kivu, Congo - kab_092012_35m | ecosystem: Environmental > Aquatic > Freshwater > Lake | place: Democratic Republic of the Congo: South-Kivu...
GCGGTCGACCGGTCATCGGCATACAACCGGTCCCGCCCGGCGTCACCAATCCGAAGAGCATCCCCTCGAGGGGTGCCACGTCGGCGGGACCACTCATCCAACCGATGACGGGTCGATACGCACTCCTCCTGGACGGAGGCTTCGTCGAGAAGCGGCTTGCCTCGCGAAACCGACGCCCCCCTGATCCCGCGGACATCCTGACGGAATGTGCGCGAATCCGCGCCCATCCCCAGCTCGCCGGATCCGCGCTGCTGCGGATCTATTACTACGACGCGCCGCCCGCCACGGGCAGCACGCGCCATCCGTGCACAGGGCGCCAGGTCATCCTCGAGCTCACGGACACCCATCGCCGTCGTGCCCGATTCCTCGACGAGCTGGAGCTCTGTCCGGACATCGCCCTGCGCCTCGGTGAAGTCGCGATGCGCGGCTGGCGCGTCCGACGCGGGGCCCTCGCCAAGATGGCCGCGCACGCACGACCCCTCCAGGAAGACGATGTCGAGCTCCACCTCGAGCAGAAGGGCGTCGACCTGCGCCTCGGCCTCGACATCGCACGGCTCGCGCTGCGGCAGCTCGTGGACACGCTCGTGGTCGTCACCGGCGACAGCGACATGATCCCGGCCTTCAAGTTCGCCCGCCGCGAAGGCCTGCGCGTCCTGCTCGACCACCTCGACGGCCCGATCCGCCGCGAGCTGCGCGCCCACGCGGACCTCGTGCTGTGAGCGTTACTCGCCGAGCTCGAGCGCGGTGATCCCCGCGCCGATCACGAACTCGAAGCGGCGCAGTTCCTGCCACTGCACGTCGCACAGCACGAAGGTGTGCGGCCCGAGTGGGAGCGCGAACCGAGGCACGTGTCCCTCGTAGAAGCCGCCGTAGGCGACGAGCTGGCCGTTCGCATCCAGGACCTTGCACAGCGAGCCCCTGGCGACCGCCTCCGCGCCGCGCAGGGCGAGGAATCCCGCCCGCGCGAGGCGCAGCTCGATGCCCTCCAGCGAGCCAGCGAGCGTGCTGAGCTCGGTGTTCGGCAGAACGAAGGCCTCCGGAGCCTCGCCATCCTCCGGAAGCGCAAGCTCGAGGTCTCCGACCGTGTGGAGGACGTAGCGGCCGGGTGCCAGCCCGCCGATCTCGAAGTTCCCCTCGTGATCGGTCATCCAGTTCATGCTGTCGCGAAAGCTGACCCGCCCCTGATCGTCGCGCAACCCCAGCTCGAACGTCGCGCGCGCGGGCCTTCCCTCGGCGTCGAACACGCGACCGGTGATGCGCGTCTCCGGCTCGAGGGCGATGTCGCCAAGATCCAGCTCCTCTCCGCCGGCCAGGGTGAGCGTGCGATAGCGGGTGGCGTAGCCCCAGCTCTGGAACGCGAAGCGGTACTCGCCCGGCGGGAAGGTCTGGCTCCACTCGGTGCCGCGGAACATGTACACGGAGTTCCGGTTGACCTCGATGTCGCCCAGGGCCAGCGGCTCGCCATCCACGCCCGACACGAGTCGCAAGCGCACCGTCGACGTCACCTCCTGCACGGTTTCCGGAGCGAACACGAACGTCACGACCTCCGCGCCCGCCTCGACCACCTGCGTCTCGAGCACCGTCTCGCCGAGCACGAGACTCACGTGCACCGGCGGCCCCGCCAGGACCTCGAGGATCGGCTCCCCCGCCGCCGTCGCGACGCCATCCCAGGTGTGGTAGACGCCGTCGGCGACGTGGCCATTGCCCTCGCGCGCCTCCGGAATCGAGCTCCGCGGCGCGTCCTTGGTCGCCACGAACTGCGGGATGAGCCCGCGATTCGCGTTGAGAACGGAGGGCCTGGCGAAGAAGCCGTTGAGCGACTCCCCGTCCGGCGTCACCACCCGCGCGCGCAGCAACCAGCCGGGCTCGAGCACGAAGTCGCGCCGCAGCAGCGGCTCCGCCCCCGTGAGCTCGAGCTCACCGTCGATGCGGCGGTAGCCGTCACGCGCGACGTGGAACTTCCACACCCCGGGCTCGATCCCGCTGATCGAGTAGGCCCCATCCGCGCGCACCTGCCCCCCGCGCGTCTCGTTCTCGCGGGTCAGCCAGACCTGGGCTTGCTCCGGGATCAGGAAGGGGCTTTCGCGGAACCGCACCCGCCCGTACAGCACACAGCCGACGGAGCCGGCCTCCGCACTTCCGGAGACGCGCAGCGCGTCGTCAGGCGCTCGTTCGCTCGCGACCTCCCGTTGCGCGAGATGCGCAGCCGGCTCCATCTCGATCCGCAGGGCCGGACGCGGCGCTTGCACCTCGTTGCGGCGCGCCTCCGGCTCGGCGAGCGAGGGCCTGGCCGCGGGTGCTGCGCCCGCTCCCCGCGCGACCGAGCGCGCGGCGCAGAAGGCCGCCACGCAGAGCGCGAGGATCAAGGCCAGGGCACGCATCACCGGTCTGCGGGCAGATCGACCCGCACGGCCTCGCTGCCCACCTCGAACTCGACCCGCACTCCCGGCTCGCCCTTGGCGCCTACGCTCACCGCATGACGCCCCGGCGGGAGGTGTTCGTCGTGCTGGAGGGGGAGCGCGCCACCCGAACCGTCGAGCCACGTGAGCGCACGCCCGTTCGCACCACGGAAGGCAACGGGCACTCCGCGCACGAGGTGCAGCTCGAGCCCCTCGACGTCCCCGCCGCTCGCATCGACGTCGAAGAGCGCGGGGACATGGCCGGCCGCGCGCACGAGCAGCCGCAAGCGCGTGCGCGCCGCATCCTGGAACTCGAGCCGGCCTCCGCGCGTGCTCGGCACGACGCTCGAGGTCAGTTCCTCGTCGTGGCCGAGCGTTGCCCAGCGCACGCTCGCACTCACCGGTGCACCCTCGGCATCGAAGACCGTCAGGCCGACCCGAGTGCGCGGCCAGACGAGCACCTCGCCGAGCTCGACCACGCCGGCCACGGGCACTCTCAGAGGGCGTGAGAAGCTGGAGTAGCCGGCATGAAAGAAGCGCAGACGCTGCTGGCCTGGCGGTACGTCCGTGAACTCGATGGACCCGTCGGCGGCGAGCGGGGCTCCCCCGTGCGAGTAGCGGTTGCCCCAGTCGACCGTCGCCGTGCCATCGGCCACGGGGCGTCCGCTGATGGCATCGACGAAGCGCGCGCGCACGGTGCCGAGCTGCCGTGCGAGGTTCGTTCGATCGATGCGCAGCACGAGCTCCTCGGCCGGCCCGTCGATGCGCTCCGCAGCGAGCACCAGCTCCTCGAAGACGGCGAAGGCATGCAGCGGCGGTGGTGCGCTCAAAGTGAGGATCCCCCGCGCTCCGGGCGGCACCTTCTGGTCGGGATCATTCTCCGCCGACCGGAACCGGCCGAGCTCGAGCGACCGTGTCCGGCGCACGTCACGGTCGCTCGCCAGCTCGGGACCGCGGGCCAGCACGACGTCCACTTCGTAGCGCTTCTCCTCGTTCCACATCCGGACCGGCGCGCCCGCTTCGTCCACCACCCGCACGGGAAGCTCGAGCCCACGCGCGAGGACGAGATCGTGTCGCACGTGCTCGCGATCTCCGTCGAGCACGAGCCGCTCCTCGCGCGTCCAGTGCCCCTCCGCGCGCGCCGTCAGCGTGTACGCCCCGGGGGGCACGGCCGCGATCGAGTAGCTGCCCTGCCCGGCGCGCCCGGCCTCCCAGCCTTCTCCGCGCTCGCCCTCGAGTCGGACCTGATCGAGCGTGAGTTCCACCCCGCCCTCGTCGCGCGCGGCACCGAAGAGCAAGACTTCCGGGAAGCGCGGCGTGGCTCGATCCTTCGCGCCCAGTGGCTCGCGCCCCGGCGTCCGCGACGCACTCGATTCGGCGACCGTGGGCTCCACGGCGCCCCCCATCACCGCCCCATCCTGCGGCGCGGAGTCGACCGCGACGCGCGCCGCGGCCGCGCGCTCGTGCGCCCCCGACCAGGCCCCTCCCACCAGCGCCACGAGCACCGCCGCCGCCCCCAGCCCCACCTTCGCTCCCATCCCGAGTCCTCCCCCGACCGTCGATGCCGCGAGCGTCGCGGCTCCGCTGTTCCCCGTCACGGCAAACACGAGCGCCCACTGCGTGCGCCCGCCGTGCTCCTGGTCGAGCTTCGCGCGCAGCAGCGCGTGCGCGCGGTGCAGGCGCGTGCGCACGGTCGCGGGCGCGACGCCCTGCGCGGCGGCGATCGCGTCGCTCTCGAGGCCGCGGTAGTAGCGCAGGAGGACCGTCGTGCGGAACGGTTCCGCAAGCTGGGTCACCGCGCGGATCAGCGCGCGCGAGAGTTCCGCCTCGGCCACGAGCTCGTCGGCCGCCGGCAACGATTCTCCGCGTGCCGCCACGCGCTCGCGCCGCAGGCGCCGCTCGGTCCCGCGCCGGCCGCGCCCCGCCAGGCGCCGAAGCACGCCCGCGAACCAGGCGGCGGGATTCTCGGCGCGCGCTCCGCCCTGCAGGGCCACGACCCACGCCTCCTGCGCGAGGTCGTCCGCCTCGCCCGCCCCGACGAGCTCGACCCCGAGCGCGCGCACCCAGCGCGCGTTCTCCAGCAGCCGCTCGAAGCTCTCGTCGGAGGTCGCCACGTCCACAGCCTACGTGCCCGCCCCCGGCCCGGGCGTTCCCGGGAATGTCCACGAGCTCGCCGATGTCGGCCTCGCGGCGGCGGTACGATCGAACTCGTGATCCCGTCGACTTCAGCGCGGTTTCCAGCCTGCGGCCTTGCCCGCCGTGGGTTGCTCGTCGCCCTCGGGGTCGTGCTCGTGGCGGCCATCGCGCTCGTTCCGTGGCTGCGCGAGCGGCTCCTCGGCCAGGAGGTCGGCTACCGCGGCCCTCTGCCCTCGGTCGAGGCGCGTCGCGCGCTGCGCGAGGTCTTCGGTCGCACGTTGCCGGCGGGCAGCGTCGGCTTCACACGGGCCGAGCTCGTGCTGGAGCACTTCCTCGTGACGCCCTTCGCTCCGAGCGTGATCGCGGCCGAGGTGAGCTCCGCGCAAGCCGAGGGTCGCGAACCGACGCGCCACTGGATCCCCGTCCTGACCGATGGCGACATCGCCGACTTGCACCGCCGCGCGGGGATCGCGGCGCCCTCCTGGATGGAAGGCGAGCGCAGTGAACCCTACGAGCGCTTCCTCGCCGGTCGGAATGACTGAAGCGCGGTGGCCGAGGCCACCGGAGAAGCCGTAGGCTCCGCCCACCATGGCCCGCTTCCCGATCCACGTCCGCTACCCGCTCGCGCGCCGCTCCCCGGGCACCGAGCTCGTCCTGCGCAGTGCCCTCGACTGGGAACGCGACGTCGTGCCCGTGCGCGCGGACGGCAACCTCTTCGAGTTCGAGCTCGTGGCGCCCGCGGAGCGCCTGTTCCTCGACTACAAGCCCTGCCTGCGCGAGCGCGGCGTGTTCCAGTGGTCGGTGGGCGACAACTACGTGACCTGGAGCCAGGAGGCGCCGCACGAGATCTACCCGCGCTTCCTCGACTCGCACGGCACGCTCTCCCCGCACTTCACCGTGCGCTCGCGCGCGGGGGCCGTGTACGAGGTGCGCGTGTACCTGCCGCCCGGCTACGAGGAGAACACGCTCAAGCGCTACCCGACGCTCTACGCGCACGACGGCGCCAACGTGTTCGTGCCCGAGGAGTCGGTCGGCCGCGTGCCCTGGGACCTCGACGACACGCACGACCTGCTCGACACGATGGCCGTGATCGACAAGGTGATCGTGGTGGCGATCCACGCGCGCGCCGGGGCGCGCACGCTCGACTACACCGAGCCGGGCTTCCACGAGTACGCGCGCTTCCTGGCGGAGGAGCTCGTGCCCGCAGTCGACGCCTCCTTCCGCACCCTCGCCCATTCGAGTCAGCGCGCGACCCTCGGCAGCTCGCTCGGCGGCGTCGTCGCCCTGCACCTCGCCTGGAGTGCCCCGGAGACCTTCGGCAAGGCCGCCTGCCTCTCCTCGAGCTTCGGCTACCACGACGACCTCTTCGCGCGCATCGCACGCGAGGAGCGCCGCCCCGTGCGCCTCTACCTCGACTCCGGCTGGCCGCGCGACAACTTCGAGACCACGCGCCAGATGGTCCAGCTCCTCGTCCAGAAGGGCTACGTCATCGGCCAGGACCTCGTCTACTTCGCCTTCCCGCTCGCCCTGCACTCCGAGCGCTACTGGGCCGCGCGCGTGCACCTGCCGTTCCAGTACCTCTTCGGGCGCGCCTGGAACACGCCGCTCTGACTCGCGGACCGGCCGGTCGACCGCAGCTCTCAGCGTGAGCTTCGCCCGCAGCCCGAGGATCAGGATGCCGTGGCGCTGATATTCGGCGTTGCTGATGGTCGCCAGAGAGATCTTGCTGGCGTCCAGCGCTGACGCGCCGGACGCGGTGAGCTACTCCCTCCCGAAAGTCGCTGCGGCCCGCAAGTACTCTCGGAGGTAGTAGCTCAGCGCTTCGGCGCCGCGGCCGCGCTCGTCTCGTCGACCTTCTGCTGCTGCGCCTGGCTGGCCTCTTCGATGGCCTTCTGGGCGTCCTTCACGGCCTGCTCGGCCGCGCGCTGCTGCTTCTCCACGGCCTCCTTGGCCTCGCGCTCGGCCTTGCGGATGGCTTCGCGTGCGGCGCGTTCCTCGTTTTGCACGAGGCGGCGCGGCTCGTCGGGATCGTTCGACCAGTCGAGCGTGAGCTCGAGCTCGGTCTCGCCGCGCTTGAGCTTGACGAGCTTCTTCGAGCCGCCCTCGCGCACGGCGCGCGTGATGTTGTTCTGGGCCTTCATCTCGTTGCCGTCGATGGCGAGGATCACGTCGCCGACCAGCATCCCGGCCGTGGCCGCGGCGCTGCCCTCGGTCACCTCGGTGACCTTCGTGCCGTCGAGCTGCACGCCCATGCGCCGCGCCGAGGGCGCGCGCAGATTCTTGCGCGTGACGAGCTCGGGCAGGTTGGCGATCTGATAGGCGCCGATCGCGGCGACCAGGGCCGAGTGCCGCTGGTACTCGGGGATCGCGGCCTCGAACACGTCGTGCTGCGTGTGGTGGTAGTGCTCGTAGTCGGAGCGCCCGGCCTGCTCCCAGAACATGCCCGGCACATCGAGCGGGATGAAGACGTCGCTGTCGCTGCCGACCGGCGTCAGGCCGTCCATCACCTTGAACTCGAAGGGCATGGCCGGATCGAGCGTCGTGAGCGCGGCCAGCGGCCCCTCGAGCTGGGCCTTGATCTCGGCCGTGACCGGCAGGCCGGAGAGGTAGTTCGTGCCGCCATCATGATTCAGCACGGCGCTGATGCGCGCGAGCTCGGCCGCGTGCGTCTTCGCGTAGGCCTCCGAGCCGAACAGGCCCTGCTCCTCGCCGGTCCACAGGATGAAACGGATCGTACGCTTCGGCTGCGCGCCGACCGCGGTCAGGAGCCGCGCCGCCTCGAGCGTCGTCGCGCAGCCCGTGCCGTTGTCGACCGAGCCCTGCGCCCCGTCCCACGAGTCGAGGTGACCGCACACGATCACGTACTCGTCGGGCTTCTCGCTGCCGACGAGGTCGGCGATCACGTTGTACTGCGGGATCGGGCCCTGCACGAAGGTGTTCCGGATGTCGAACTCGAGCTCGACCGCCTCGCCCTTCGCCATGCGCGCCCAGAGCTGGTCGTGGTGCGTCTTCGTGGCGCGCACCGAGACGAGCTTGGGCAGGTCGGTCCACTCGATGCGGTGGTTGCCGCCGGTCACGAGCAGGTCGTTGTTCGAGCCACGCACCTCGCCCAGGCCGCCGTTCGCCACGATCGCCTCCTGCACCTTCGTCACGAGCTCGCGCGACGGCTGGGCCGGCTTCTCGAACACGAGCGTGCCGTCCGCGAGCTTCAGCTCGCGGCTCGGCGGGCGCACGAGCCACGCGCCGGCGAGCTTCGGCGCCAGCGCGGCGAGCTCCTCCTCGCTGGTCGGATAGGCCAGCGCGACTCCGCGCGCCGGACCGTTCGTGCCGGGCGTCCAGCTCATCGTGTGGAACTCGAAGTCGAGCTTCTCCGGCGCGACCATGCCGCCCTTCCACGGCCCGCGCTCGAAGCCGACCGGGAAGTCGCCCCACGGCTCCAGCGAGGCCGTCAGGCCGTAGGACTCGAAGACGCCCTTCGTCCACTCGCAGGCGACCGTCAGGTTCGACGAGCCCGTCAGGCGCGGCCCGATCTCGAGGCACAGGTGCTCGAGGTGCTGCTGCACGCGGTTGTCGCTCCGGCCGAGCTCGATCAGGCGCGCGACGGTCGTGTCCTCCTCGATCGCGTCGCGTAGCACGGGCACCGCGACCTCCTCCAGCTCGAGCGTGACCATGGCCTCGCTCGACGGCGTGGCAGGCGCGACATCGGCCGGTTGCGAGTGACAGGCGAGCGGAAGGAGCGCGAAGGCGACGATCCAGGGGCGCAGGGAGAGCTTCATGAGGCGCGAGAGCCTATCCGCACGGGCAGAGAGGCGCCAAATCAAGGCGCGGGCGGCCGCGGGGCGCGCTCGCGGCCCGTGGCCCGCTCCAGCGGCAGCGGCGCGCGCAGCTCGGCGAGGCGTGCGCACAGCTCGCCGCCGAGCTGCGCCAGGCGCGCGGGCTCGCGCGCGGCGAGGTCGCGGGTCTCGCCGAGATCGCGCGCCAGGTCGTAGAGCTCCCAGCGCTCGGGCCCGTAGAAGTACACGGCCTTCCAGTTGCCGCGCACCAGCGCGCTGTGCGGCTGGTAGCCGGCGCCAGACGGGCCCCAGACGTGCGGATAGTGGAAGAGCAGCGCGCGCTCGTCCGTGAGCGAGCCTCCGGCGAGCACCGGCGCGAGGTCGAGCGCGTCGGGCGCGGCGGAGCGCACGCCCGCAGCCGAGAGCAACGTCGCGAAGAGGTCCTCGCACAGCGTTGGCGCACTCGTCCACCCGGTGACGACCGGGAACGCGCGCTGCGCCGCGCTCTCCGGCGCGGAGCGCGCCCACGCGAACACGAGCGGCACGCGCGTCCCGCCCTCGTAGGCCGAGCCCTTGCCCTCGCGCAGCGGCGCGTTGTGCGTGTCGCGCCCGCCGCCCGCGGCCGAGGTCCCGCGCGCGTGGGCCGAGAGGCCGCCGTTGTCCGAGGTGAAGGCGATCAGCGTGTCCTCGGCCACACCGAGCTCCTCGAGCTTCGCCACCAGCGCACCGAGCGACGCATCGACGCCCGCAACCATCGAGGCGTAGCGCGCCTCGGCCTCGTCGAGCCCCGCGGCCCGGTAGCGCTCGTACCACGGCGCGTGCGGCTCGAGCGGCACGTGCACGGCGTAGTGCGCGAGCTCGAGGAAGAACGGCTGGCCGGCCGCGACCGCGCGCTCGAGCTCCTCGAGGGCAACGGTCGTGAGCGCGTCGGTCAGGTGCGTCTCCGTCCCGTGGAAACGCTCGAGCCCCGGCACGGCCCACACGCTCGGGCTCGTGCGCCCCTCGGAGTCGTAGCCGAGCTCGCCGCGGTAGCTGCCGGGCCCGCCGGCCGCGTGACCGGCGACGTTGACGTCGAAGCCGAGCGCGCGCGGGTCGGCGGCCGGCGTCCCGACTGCGCCGAAGTGCGCCTTCCCGACGTGGATCGTGCGGTAGCCCTGCTCGCGCAGCAGTCCGGGCAAGGTCGGCGTGCCCTCGCGATACCCCTCCTGACGCCAGCGCGGCGGCGGACCGAGCTCCTCGCTCGCCCCCGACGTGTCCTTCGCCGCATCCAGGATCCAGTTCGTCGTCCCGTGCCGCGCCGAGTTCTCGCCCGTCAGGATGGAGAGCCGCGTCGGCGTGCACACGCACTGCGCGTGCGCGTTGGAGAAGACGAGCCCGTGCCCGGCCAGCGCGGCGAGGCTCGGCGTCTCGAAACGGCGCTGGAAGGCCGTCTCCGCGCCCGAGAACGCGACCGAGGTGTCCTGCCAGCCGAGATCGTCCACCAGGAACAGCACCAGATTCGGCCGCGGACGCCCGGAAACCTCCGCGCGCGCGCCCGGCGCGTCGCAGGCCGTCAGGACGAGCGCGAGGAGGGCGAGGCGAATCATCGAGGTTCCGAGGATGGGCCAGCTGGAGGTGTTTCGCCAGCGCGAGCTATCCTGATCTGGGACACCGCCTGCCCTGCGCTCGACTCGAGGGTGTCGACACGATTCTGCCCCATCCAGGATCCTCGACCCTGTTGAGCAAAGACGAACGCCAGCCACGGCGTTCCGCCTCCACGATGAAGCCGATCTCCTCGCTTGCACCGCTCGCCCTGACCGCTCTCCTGGCTCTGGGTCCGCAGGCCCCCGATCCTGCGAGCCCGCACCAGGCTCTCGTGCCACCCGAGCGCGTGCGGGTGACGATCGGCGGCGAGGTGGTCGAACTCGCCTTCGGGGAGACGCTGACGCGCCCCGGCCAGCCGGATCTCCGGGTCGAGCTCCTGCCCACGCGCGTGTTCGAGCTCCCGGAGGTGTGCCGTTTCGAGTTTCCGCGCGAGTGGAGCTGCTCGGGACTGTTTGCCACACCCGAGCCAGCCGACGGCTGGTGGCACCTCGGGGGCGGTGACCTGGCCGTCTTCCTGCGCCGCCACGGCGGCGATGCCGCGGCGGTGCTCGAGGAGTACGTCACGAACCTCGAGCGCGGCAACGGCAGCGCGCGCGAGGCGGCCCTCGTCCAGCTCGGCGAGCGCACGCTACAGGGCTTCCAGGTTTGCTACTTGAGCGGCGGGATGCACGGCATGCCTGATCAGTCGCGCGTGCAGGAGGTCTACGCCTTCTCGGCGGGCGCTCACGCGTACGTGCTCACGCTCGACAAGGCGCTGACCGACCCGGCCGTGCTCTGGGTCGACCTCGCGACCTTCCCCGACGACACCCCCGGCCGACCGATCACGCTCGCCACCCCGGCCGCGTCCGCGGACATGGCGACGCTCGCCGCCGCCTGGCGCTGGCTCGACGGCTGACGGCTGCGCGCGCGGTGGTATCGTGCGCGCCATGAAGAAGAACGCGCCCACCGAGCTCTTCCCCGAGATCGAGCCGTACCGCGAGGGGATGCTGCCCGTCTCGCGCCTGCACACCATCCACTACGAGGAGGTCGGCAACCCGCGCGGCAAGCCGCTCGTCTTCCTGCACGGCGGGCCGGGTGGCGGGATCGATCCGGTCTACCGGCGCTACTTCGATCCGAAGAAGTGGCGCGTCGTGCTGTTCGACCAGCGCGGTTGCGGCAAGTCGACGCCGCACGCCGAGCTGAAGGAGAACACGACCTGGGACCTCGTGGCCGACATCGAGCGCCTGCGCGAGCACCTCGGCATCGA
>Ga0172376_10008001_pt1 | contig 11137 bp, 14 predicted proteins | sample Lak35m_FD_121114 | JGI IMG/M metagenome (GOLD analysis project Ga0172376, IMG submission 121114) | Freshwater microbial communities from Kabuno Bay, South-Kivu, Congo - kab_092012_35m | ecosystem: Environmental > Aquatic > Freshwater > Lake | place: Democratic Republic of the Congo: South-Kivu...
ATACTCAAGAAAAGAACTGGTCGGTACAGGGTATTGAGTTGTGGTAAATGGTAGGTTATATAAACTACCAGACGGTGTTAGACCAATTAATGCTTGGTATACATCATTAGAAGAAAAATTATTCTGATAAATTGTAATACCTAAGTCTCTTAAAACATCTGCTACTAAATCTTTTGAAACACCATATGTTAAACGGTTATCAGCATCAAACTTAGTAGTAATATTTTGTAAGTAAACAAAAATATTATCAAATAATTGTCCAACCATCTCAACAAATAACTCAAATTGAGCGTTATTAGGATCATCAGTTATATAAGAAGGAATAGCTAATATTAAAGCATTATTGTTTTCAAGGTCATACTCTTCAGCAACAGCAGATTGAGACACAAACCAAGCTTGACCAGCTACAGAACCTGTAGAGGCATTAATATATGGTGGAGCACTGTTTGTTTTAGGCCAAGCTGTTGAACCTGATGAGTAATAAAGATAGTATTCATAGTCATCAAAAGTAGTAATAACCTCATTTATTTTAGCTTGCCATATTATATTACTTGAAGAAACATAATAAGATCCACTTGATGAATTTGATGATAAACTAGCACTGTATGTATATTGCTCTAATAAAGATAATTTATAATAAAAATTTTCTAGTCTTGTTTGAGCGGAAGAGAAGTGAATAAAGTTAGCGTAATCAGAATAATCAATATTAACTGTTATACCTGTTTAGGCTAAAATGTTATTTAATTGATATTTTAAACTGCCTGTACCTTGGGAATAAGAAGCAGAAGTAGCAATTAAACTATTATAGTTATTATAATCTGTTGAGTTATTAATTTGGTCATTAATACTTAAATTATAATTAGGACCTAAAATATTAATTGTGGTATCAACTAACTCAAAAGTTTCATTAATATCAATATTATAAGCTACAGGTTCAGCTACTTGTGTTACAACCCAAACTTGAGAATTTAAATTAAATTGTTGAGGTAAGGGTTCATATAATTTAATTAAAACAGTAGGATTATTAGGGTTAGTATTATCTAATAAAGCATTAACAGCGATAACTAAATTATTATTTCCAAAATCTAAATAGAAATCATAATAGTCAGCTGATGTATTATTAATGTCATTAATTAATTCTAATGAAGAACTAACAACTAAATCATTAAAAATAAAAGTAGTGTCTAATCTAACCTCAGTTCTATCTGAACTTAACTCTGAAATAAAGTAGGGATTGGTTGAGTTTGAAGCTAGTTTAGGACTTACAAAATTATAAACAGTATTGTATTGACCAATAACAAATCCTTGAGATGTTAAATCTCTTTCAGGATCAAGAACAACATTTTTATCATTTATAGTATAACCAGGATAACCAGTAACATTAGAATATACTATTTGACCATTTAAATCATAAATAAAATATTCAACAACATCTAATGTTGGATTAAAAGTAGCATCAACATTGGTGTTAAAAATAAGAGAACTATCCTCTGTTGAATAAGTTTGATATTCAAAAGTAATAGGGTTTATAGAGTTTATATTAACAGTTCTACTCATTTATTTGTTATAAACTTTTTGTTGAAAGATTTATTAATTGTTGTTGTAAATCTAAATTTTCTTGTCTTAAAGTATTAATTTCTTCAATAAAAGCACTAAAGTCAGCATCTGAATTAGTTGTACCTATGTAATCATTTGCTGTCTTTAGAATGTATTCAAAAGAATTTACACTTCCACTCTTAGGTATTTGAAAAAATAAATTTTGATAGTATTGAAAGAATTGATCTATTGTTATTGGAGGTAAAGAAGAAGTTAAAGAAGCAGTCACATTAACCAATTGGTTAAAAGAAGTATCAATAACTTTTTCATATTGATTCTTGCTATAAACTTGCTTATTTAAACGTAGTATCTCAACCATTATCCATTAATAACTTTAAAGTAATATTGATCATTAAATACAATTGTTGAACTATTTATAGTACTTTGAATTAAAATAGTATAATATCTTTCTGGTTGAAGGAAATTCATATGCAAATCAAAGTAACTAGAAGTAGCATCAGCACTTAATTTAGTATAATTAGAATCAAAATCAATAATATATTCATTTGTTTCTAAATCCTTTAAAGCCCAATAAGAGGCAGTGGGTAAATAGTAATTATTTGTGTAGACTGAAGATGTTTCCCATAATTGAATAGGATATTCAGGGCGAGCATTAATCCTAAATCTATTTACACTTTCACTATAAAACACACCAGGATTTTGAGCTAAAGTGATTGTAGCAGGTAGTGTGTTTAATATTGTTTGGGTTGATGAACCTGTATTAAATATAAAGTCATTCCAACTGATTTGTAAAGCAGGAGGATAGATAGTGTTAGTGTCTCTAGAAAAATATTTTAAAGTAACTTGTTGATTTATGTTATTAACAAATTCTTGAGATTGTGTTTGTCTAACAATAAAACCATAATTATTAAAAGCACTTGATGACCAATTAGTTACAATGCTTTTAACATTTACATTTATATCTAAAGGAGAATAATACTCAAATGATTGACTAGCTTGAGAACCTGTATACCAAACACCTCCACCCTGAAAAGAACTTGTATAAGAGCCTGTTGTACCTGATGTGAAACTAGCTGTAGTCCAAGTAGTGCTACCAGAGTAGTCTCTCCATAACCAAGACACACCATTAGTAGTAGCAGGATCGTTATAGTAACGACCAGTTCCCATTTCCCAAGACTCAGCTACAGCATTAACAGCTAAAGTAGTGGTGTTTGATAAACCAGTTACATCAGCAGCAAATACTTTAAGATATGAATCCCAAGAGGCAGTTTTTACTAATAATGAAAAAACATTTTGAATTTCACTATTAGAAAATTGAACTAAAAATCTAGTTACTTGAGGTAAATCACCATCAGTCCTTAAACTTCCAGTTATAAAATTAGTATTAGCCTCAATAATTTCATCTAACCCTGTATTTAAATTAGGGTAAGCAGAATATAAAGTTGCGTCTTTAGAGGGAAATATTTGAATTACTGCCATTTTTATATTATAAAGGTACTACTCTTCCTTGAATGTCTTGACTAGGATATTTAACTTCAAAAATCATAGGATCTAATGAAGGATATATTACATTATTTTGTGTTGCTGAAGGTATATCATAAGCATATTGACTGTATCCTGAGCTAGTTCCTGATAGGTTAGTAAATGTTATGTTTTTAACTGTTTGAACTCCTTCAATAGTGTCAAGTAATATATAAATATCTCTTAATATAATAGGTTGATTAATTTGCCACTTATCTATAGCGAAATAATCTTGTAAAGTTAAAATACACTTAGTTAATATTTCATTACTGTTATAATTAGGTAAAATAATAATATCAAAATTTACTCCAATATTAATTATAAAACCATCTTTAATATTAACAGAGTCATTTACCATTCGGTATTGAGAAAGATAAGTGATAATATTTTGTTTTAAAGCAGAAGAAGCTGTAGTTAATTGATTATTAACATTATATGATAAAACATATAAATCAAGTACAGATTGAGATTCACCCGCTGAAATTGATTGTGCTTTAGTGGGTTCAATATATGCTTTAGAAACAACTCCATATTTAGCAGGCATTGATAATGTTCTAACTAAATAATCATTTTGAGTCACATTACGTAATTGAGACGCAAAATTAGCTGAAGAGTTTTGTCTAATTTCTTCTATTGTGTCTCCATCTCCTCCTCCATCAGCAGCTTCAGCATTAGCAACAGCTAAACTATTAAACACATAATTAGCAGTATTATTGTTAGTTTGAGGGGTTAAAAAGGTAACAGTTGAGTTTAAACTAGTTAAACTATTTGCTGGTGCGTTGGCGTCAACACCCCCACCTGTCAAATATCTAACAGTTAAAGTAGTGTTAGAAGGAGCAATACCATATGTTTTAGTGAATAAGAAGTTTTCTGGTGAATAAGCTGTTGTTAATTTAGTTTTCTCAAAAGGTAAACCAATACCTACATTATTAGGATTAGGGATAATTTGCTCATCAGTATCATTAGCGGTACCAGCCCCAAACTGTAATTGTAAAGTGGTTTTATCTATAAAACGAGTAGCAAAACGTCTTTGTATTTTTTCTAACTTTAACAAATAAGGAGTGTCTCCTTGATATTGAGACAAGTTAGGATCATTAACATTAGTATTTTTTATAGAATTAAATACCATTTCTTGACCTAAATAATCTACTTCATACCACTCATTTCCATCAGTATCTACTACATCTAATATTCCTACAATATCATCACCTGTAATATCTACTGTAGAAAATTGAACAGGAACTCCAAATGAAAAAGTAGTTGTATTAATGTTAGAAGAAATAGCTTTTCTTATTTTCTTTAAAAGAAAATATAAAGGATTACCACTTCCATCAATTTCATAAACTGTTACTTCAGTAGGATCACCAGAACTTGACACTGAAAAATCAATTGGATCTTGAATTAAAAAGTTTATATTTGGATTTAAAACAGAAGCAACTGTTGAATTTTCAGGAACTAATAATGAGTATGTAAAATCAGGCACAATATTAGGTGCTGATCCTATTGCTGGAACTTGTTGATAGAAATCTAAATCCACAGAAGCTACTTGAGTTACATTTGGTTTGTAACCAAACATATAAGCTAACTCATACAAATTATTTGTTTGACGAGCATACTGTAAAAAGTTTTCTTGGATTTGGTTATCCATATAAAAAGATAAAACATCACCTACATAAGCAGCCATCTCCATAAACATCATACCTGGTGAGGTAGGACTGAAGTCAGTATAAGTAGTTGGGAAATAAGTCTTAGCATAGTCAACCAGACTAGCCCTTAGTTCTGTAAAATCTTTGTTTATATATTGTATATTTCTTCTTATAGCCATTACGTGAATGCGATATTAATATTATCTGATATTCCAGTGTTTATTATATTGTATTTTAAAGACACATTAATCTGATTTAAATCAGGGAGTGAATCAATAGATAAATCAGCCACATTAACATTAGGGAAATACAAAGTTAATTGAGATTGAATATCTTGTTTTAAAGCAGATATATTATTTTCTGCTATTTGTTGGAAGATAAATGCTCTTAAATTACCACCAAAATTGGGATTTAAATATCTTTCAGTTTTATTAGTTAAAAAGAAATTAATTAAATTATTTTTTATAGCATCTTTAGTGGTGTAGGTTGAACGGAAAACAGCAGGAGCATTAAAAGGTAGAGCCACACCCACCGCTGTTCCAGGGGTAAGGTCTACTGGAAATATCTTTTTTGCTCCAAATGCCATTATTTACCGTTCATTAAAGCCATAATTTGATCTAACCCTACAGATCCTTCAGGTAAAGCTCCATCAGGTCCTACTGCTTGAGGATTAAAATTTCCAGCGTAAGCAGAAGTAGCAGGTGTACCAGCTTGCATTTCCTCTAATATCCCACCAAACATAGCTCGTCTTTCAGTAGGAGATAATTGTTTTGGTTTTTCAATGTGAGGTTGAGCATAAGTGTCTCTTACAGACTCAGTCATAACTACTTTTGGGGTGCGAACTGCTTCCAAAAGGATATCTTTTAATTCCTCTTGAATAGCTTCTTTAACGGCTTCTTTAATAAATTTTTTTAAAGCGTCAGTTTTCATTGTTTATAAATATTAAGATTAATAAGCTTTTAAATTGTCTCTATCAATTATGAATTTAAGTTCATTGATTAAGACTTGGTTAGATGTTGTAAAGGAGAATTCAGTTTGAATCATAACTATTCCTGATTGATTTTTACCAATGGCTCTTCTTCTATTGACAGTAGGAGTGTAAGGTGTTATTTCAATTTCTAATACAAATCCTTTATAAGTTATTTGATTCAATGTATTTTCAGCTATTGTTTGTCTTAAAGTTATGTTTTTTAAATCATCACTTACAGTTAAATAGGTAGAATTAGGAGAACATTTTATTAATATTCCATCAATAATGTTCAAAGAAGAAATAGCTAGTGATATAAAGGAACCAGTTAATGATATAGGTGCTGCTGTGTTATCAATTATAGTTTTTAATTTATTCAATTTAGAATTTCCTAAACTATCAAATTTTAAAACATCTAAAACTTCATTAGCTTGAAATACCAAACTAGCAAAAGGACCAATACCACTGGCTGTAGCATCAGCGGCTATTAAAGCTGTTTTTGTGGCTCTAAGAGTTTTAGCTGCTGTTATTAAATTATTTAACAAATCAGATGTTATACCAGCTGCTACAGTGGCGGTATCTAAAACACTACCAATTTGGTTTAATTTATTAACTATATTATTTCTTTGTAAAATAATTAAGTCTAATTGAGGTTGAGGTAAACAAACTCCATTAGGTGTATTAGTTAATTCATTTTGGATATTGGCTAATTGAGGTTGAATTTGATCATTAACTTGAATACCTTTTTCTAAAATTACTTGACCTAATTTTTCTGAACCTGTTAGTTTTAAACTACTAGGTAAAGCGTTCTCTAATACTTGTACACTAACTTCAGCCATTATAATATTTTGTTTATTTTAGATTTAGTTAAAGCTATTCTAGCTGAAATTTGAGGTAGTTCTGATAATACTAATTGAGCTGCTGCTGATGTTTGAGGAACTGCTACTAACACAGTAGTTAATTGTATTAATTGGTTTATTAATTTTTGCAATTCTGTTACTAAAGCATCACCTTTTAAAATAGGTTCAGTAGCATTTTTACCACCTAATTTTATAGAAGAAGCATTTATTGTAAAGCTTGATTTAGTATCAAAGTTAAATCCATTAACAGCGTTAAATCCTACAGTTTGAGCTGAACTAAATAGAATATGGTCTTGATTTGTGTTAAATATTAAACGACCTGAATTTAGAATTACTTGTTTTCCTGAGTATTGATTTGGTGTTGTTGGGGGTGTTTGGTAACTATTATAAAGAGTACTTGAAGCTTCTAATGGGATCTTTTGAGTACTTGTTAAGTAAATAGAAGAATCATCATTATTAATATTTTCTTCAATAGGAATCCATCCCTGATCAGTTTGAATACCTTGACCATTTCTAATAAGAATAATAGGATCTCCAGATGTACTAGTTCCTTCAGACCAATTATTTAAAGGTATTTGATTTTCCTTAGTTTTTATAGTAGAACCAAGCCTTATACTATTACCCCATCTGCCTTCATAAAGTATATCTCCTTCATAAGGTATTAAGGGGTGGATATTAGTACGTTCAATAAATGTTTTACCTAAATTAATTTCTGTTGATTGATCTGTTACTCGCCTAACATTACCTATAGATGTTTGTCTATAATCTTTTTGTTGAGAATCAGGTAAGTTTTGTGGATCAGAAGGAAAACCATTATGATGAGGATGATTCCATAAAGCAGTAGGATTTAAGTAATAATTGTTTATTGTTGTACTTATACCAGGTTGATCAGGAGTAAGACCATTAATTGCTGTAGAGGGTAATTGGACTATCCAAACAATCTCATCTATTAAAGGATAATTTTTAAAATTAGGAAAAAAAGGTTTAGCTGGAGTTAGTTGGGCTGTAGGATTAGTTATGTCTTGAAATTCAATAGTACCAATTCCATTGTATCTTCCAAAATCAAAAAAACGACTATTAGATTCATCTAAAATAATATTTTTAACTCTTCCAGCTAAAAAAGCTATAGGGGATGAAGTAACTCCATTTGGGGATTGACTTGTTTGTGCGTTAACACTTGCTTGACCTTCACCTCTTTTATTTAAAACACCCATTAATTTCCTCCTTTTAACTCATTCATAGCAGCTAGTAACTGTTCTTTTTCTTCATCAGAAATAGTTAAAGCACCTTCAGAAGTTGTGGTTTGCATAGCACGTTGAGCTAATGCAGCCATCTTGATTAATAAATCATCATTTTTAACACTTATCTCCATATATTCCTTAATTAAAGGAACAACTAATGTAGCGTCGCCAATATCTGAAATAAGTGGTTTTAGTTCGCTTATAAGTGCTGTAACTTGTTTATCTTTTTTCTGTTGGTTATTATAGATTTCTTCTAAAACATCAGAAAATTTTTTGTTTTTAAAAATTATATTATCAAATTGTGACATAAATATACAATATTAGTTTCTTATAAATATGAAAACTAAAACTTTGTATATCCATGTTCTAAATAAAATACATAACCTTCTTTAAAAATTTCATGTAATTGATTAGCTATTTTAGTAATTTTAGGTGTTTTAGCATCAATTATTTCACGGATATAAATGTAGAGTGCTTTTTTATTAAAAATATCTAAGTGTTCTCTTTTACGAAATAACTCAAGAATAGCATCTGCTATTTGAGCATCTTCACCTTTAGGAAATAACTCATAAATATTTTTAGTACAATAATCAGTAAAATCATCTATAAATAAAGATAAATGTTCATTGTAAGGTGATTCTTCCATATCATAAGAGTGGTTTTCATCTTCCTCTAAAATATCAATAGATGTAGTATCAATTCGTTTTTTATAGTTTTTCTGATTAGATAAAATTAAGTAACGTTTAGCAATTGTTCCAAAATAAGAATATGCTTTGGCTCCTTTTGTTTGATCATATAAATGAATCTTAGATAAAAGGAATGTAATTACTTCATGTTGTAAATCTTCAATATTAGTTACCTCTGTATAATAAAATTTAAAGGTATGGATAATATTTTCTGTTAATTTAAAGAATCCATAGTGAATTTTTTCTCTATAAATCTTACTTCTTTCTTCAGGGTCTGGAGTGTTATTATAAAGTACAATGGAATCTTCTGTCTCTTGAGTAAAGTACTGTACTCCCTTCTTTTTTTTCTTTACTTCTAATTCCATTACTTAATTTCTTTAATAATAAATGTATTCAATATAGTTTGAATACTTTTGATTTGTTCAAAAACAAAACCAACCTCATCATCTGACTTAAAGGCACCTCTATGATCTACTTCTTGAAGTTTTTTATCAGCAGCTTCAATAGTATCTGATACTTTATTAAGGTAAGTCATATAACCTGAAAGAATGTCTTCTTGTTTTTCATTCTTTTTAAGAAGATTAAAGGTCGTGAATCCAAGAGTCACGACCAATATTGAGAGAATAATAATTGTTAATATCATAAGTTATCTAATAAATTTTTAAGTCCCTCATTTTTTAATGATCCTAATGCTTTAGATTTAACAGCGGAATTAACAGGGGCTGATTTCTTAGACTCCAATGTAAATGATTTCTTTTTAATTTCCAAGTTACCCTGGAATTTAGGTAACCATTCTTTTTCAAACTCAATTCTAGCAGCCATTAAGTCAGCCTGATGGACAATATAAGGTAAACTTGTTCTAGGTTTTAACTCTGGCATATAAGTCATAAGATATTTTTCATTAGCTTTATCATATAAACCATCATGAGTCTGAATAGTAATCATTTCATTAAAAGTATATTGGACTCCATGTTGTTGAAGCAAGAACAAACTTCTATCAGGTACACTAGCAAAAGCTAATTTATCATTAAATTTATAATCTTCACCTAATTTTTCCTTCCTCCATTTATCATCTTGAGGAATATAAGATTCATGAGTCTCATCACCCATTTTACCCAAATCATGATTCAGTGCAGAAAATACTAATTCTTCTTTAGTGTAAGTAGTAACATCAGCTCCCATTTGAGCCCACAAATCATGAAGATGAAGAGCACAAGTAATAACTCGATTAACATGATCTACATATCCTCCAGGGAAGCATTATGATATTCTTTCTTATGAGCAGCGGGCATCAATATCAAACGTTCAGAATACTGTTCATAAAAATTAATTAAATTAGTTTTACGAGGTTCAGAAATATGATCTTCAATAAAACCAATCAACTGTAACCAATTATGTTGGATTTCTTCAGCTGTCAATTGCATATTAATAATTATTAATTTCTCCAGTTCCAAGTGGTTCCTGTTGTACAAACGCTTTAGCATCGTTAATATTATCCCTCATTTCTTGAATAATCTCATCTACCATAGCCCAATCACCACGTCGTAGTGCAAACTGTAACTTCTCAATACACCCCTCTACTCTCTCCATTCTTCTCATTATTATTTCTCTGTTTTTCATATTTTTCTTAAAACCCGTAACAATAATATAACATTAAAAAAAATATAAGCCAAATTTAGGCTAAAAGGAGTTTTATAAAATCTAAATTCTTTTTCAAGTGTGAGCATTTTTCATACTCTTCTTGTTCCTGAAAGTAGTTTATAGACAACTCAAATGCTACTCTTAACTCAATATCTAAAAAATGATAAATAGCTTCTTGATGTTGTAGGTTGGTGGGGTCTATTTTTTTAATATACTCCCACGCTTTAGTAAACACAACATATTCACCTGCTCTATCTATATCTACTTGATCTAGACCCTCATCTATATTTTCAAAAAATTTAGTTAATTGAAGATGAAATATATTATGATTATAAATAAGTTTTTTAAACATTCCAACCCAAAATAAAGGATGGTTTTTATAGTCTGTTATTAAAATATCTACAGCCTGTGCCTTCTCCTTTAAAGACTCAGGTTCTTTATTATTAAACAAATCAAATATTTTATTTATATCCACGACCATAAATATAGGTGCCATAAACTTTTATATAGTGTCTATATTAAATTGTCTTACAAAAGTAGCGAAATATGTCGAAAAATTAAAGATTATGCTAATAATGCGTAGTATTCTTTAAAGTGTTTAATACGATCTACTAAACCTATAATACTACCGTTTACTCTTTTAGTTACAGCTGTTACTACTTCATCTGTAGCTCCTTTATCACAAATACTCCAAAGTCCATTTTTATTAAAGAACCAAGCGGCAGACATTAAAGGATATTTACTTGCCACTAATTCGGGGTTAGATAAAATATCATCATCAACAAATTTATCAAAAGCAGTATAATTTTCTTTTCCAGTCAATTGGATATAACCTCTACCTCTAAATTTAAATCCTTCTTGAGTAGCTTCAGCTCCATTGCCCATTCTACCTCCATAAACACGAGAAGCAATAGCAATAGGTTTACGAGCATACTGTTCAGCTAAAGCTAAAGTTGGGAAATATTTTTTAAATATACCCATCAAACCTTTAGAAGAATAATTTAAGTTTTCTGAAGTA
>Ga0172376_10008003_pt1 | contig 11137 bp, 10 predicted proteins | sample Lak35m_FD_121114 | JGI IMG/M metagenome (GOLD analysis project Ga0172376, IMG submission 121114) | Freshwater microbial communities from Kabuno Bay, South-Kivu, Congo - kab_092012_35m | ecosystem: Environmental > Aquatic > Freshwater > Lake | place: Democratic Republic of the Congo: South-Kivu...
TCCATTGGATACAGAAGCCATATATGAATCTGTTAGAAAAACAGGTAAAGTAATTGTTCTCCATGAAGATTGTTTGACAGGAGGAATAGGAGGAGAGTTGGTTGCGTTAATCAATGAAAATTGTTTTGCAAATTTAGATGCTCCAGTAAAACGAATTGCATCTTTAGACACGCCAATTCCATTTGCTCCTAGTCTAGAAGATAACTTTTTACCAAAAGAAAGATTTTTTCAAGCTGTTGTTGAATTGGATCAATTTTGAGCGTAAAAATTGAGTCTAAATTCATAATTGTTGAATAAGTTTAAATAATAAAAAGTAGCTTTTATAGGCTACTTTTTTATTTTTATTAAAATGCAAGAATTTAATTAATAAGACCATTGCAAAAGTCATAAATCGAGGCGGATTAAAAATTTTATACCTGAGTTTACTGTTGTAAATGAGGATGTTAAATTTTTGATTCAACGATGAGTTAGGGGTTTTGCAACGGTCTTTTAATTATTTTCACTTAAAATATAGTTTGAATTTTAGCCATCTATAAACTTGTATCAAACCTCCCATCACGCATAAATAACTTTCTGTCAGACATTGATGCTAAAGATTCGTTGTGAGTAACGATCACAAAAGTTTGTTGGAAACGATTTCTCAATTCAAAAAACAATTGATGTAGTTCTTCCGCATTTTTGGAATCTAAATTACCTGATGGTTCGTCAGCGAAGATTATTTTTGGTGAATTTATTAGAGATCTCGCTACTGCAATTCTTTGTTGTTCTCCTCCTGAAAGTTCAGAAGGTTTATGCTCAGAACGATGAGAGATGTTTAAAATTTCCATCAACTCTTTCGCTTTAGGTGTTAATTCTGAAATTGATTTTCCTCCGATTAGTCCAGGTAATAAAATGTTTTCAAGGGCTGTAAATTCAGGAAGTAATTGATGGAATTGAAAAATAAATCCAATGGACTGGTTTCTAAATGCAGCTAATTTTTTTTTTGATAAATCTAAAGGAGAGATGCCATCAATAGTAAAACTACCGCCTGTTGGTCGCTCAAGTGTGCCTAAAATTTGTAAAAGTGTCGTTTTTCCTGCGCCAGAAGATCCTACTATTGACACTATCTCTCCCTTTTTGATAGAAAGACTCACATCGTTTAATATCGTTAAATCACCGTATTTATGGTGAATTGAAGTCGCTCGAAGCATTATTTACCTTTCATTTTGAGTGAGTGCCCCATTTTGTCTCTTTTTGTACGTAGATAAGATTCATTGTGGATATTGCTTTCGATTTCAATCGCAACATTTTCAACTATTTCTAAACCATATCCCACTAATCCCGTTCTTTTTGTTGGATTATTGGATAATAGTCGCATTTTATTTACGCCTAATTGTCTTAGGATTTGTGCACCAATACCATAATCGCGTTCATCTCCTTTAAATCCTAATTCAATGTTTGCTTCTATAGTATCTAGCCCTTGTTCTTGAAGTTTATAAGCCTTTAGTTTATTAATCAAACCAATACCTCTACCTTCCTGGTTCATATAAACAATTACACCTTTGCCTTCTTTCTCAATTAGTTCCATTGCTTTTTCTAATTGCGGACCGCAATCACATCTACACGATCCGAAAATATCTCCAGTAATACAAGAGGAGTGTACCCTAACTAAAATCGGTTCCTCAGGAGACCAAGTACCTTTAACCAATGCAAGGTGTTCTTGACCAGAATTCTTCACTTTGAAAGCATGTAATTTAAAGTCTCCAAGCTTTGTAGGCATATCAACTTCAACTACAGCATCAATTAATGAATCGTTTTTAAGTCTATATTCAATTAAATCAGCGATTGAAATAATTTTGAGATCAAACCTTTTAGCAATTTCCAACAACTCAGGTAAACGAGCCATTGTGCCATCTTCATTTAAAATTTCTACAATGATACCAGCAGGTTCAAATCCTGCAAGTTTTGCTAAATCAATTGCTGCTTCTGTATGTCCGGCTCTTCTTAGTACTCCTTCTTTTTTTGCTCTTAAAGGAAAAATATGACCAGGTTTTCCTAATTCTTCAGGATTTAACTCAGGGTCAATCAAAGCCAAAATTGTTTTAGCTCTATCTTGAGCTGAAATTCCAGTGGTACATCCATGACCAATTAAATCAACGGAAACCGTAAATGGTGTTTCATAAGCGGCAGAGTTTGTTTGTACCATAAGATTCAATCCAATTTCTTCGCATCTATCTTCGATTAAAGGTGCACAAATTAAACCTCTACCATGAGTCGCCATGAAGTTAATTAATTCTGGCGTTGCGTTTCTTGCAGCTGTTAAAAAATCACCTTCGTTCTCTCTGTCTTCGTCATCAACAACTATGATTACTTTTCCTGATTTAATGTCTTCTATTGCTTCTTCTATTGTATTCAATACGTTCATGTGGATTGTCGTTTACTATTCTAACCATTAAACGGTTATTTTGTTTATCAAAATTAAGGATAAGTTTCCTAAGTAAGTTATATTTTAAAAATTGATTTTTTCATTACAGTAACTAACTTTTGATTGATTTTAACCCAAACAAATTTCTCAGCGACAAATTTCCTGCCATTTTCAGATAATTGAGTGTATAACTCTTTGTTTGAGAATAGTGCTTGTATGTGAACAATAAATTCAATTGGAGTGTCTGCAATGAGTATTTCTTTATTCGGTTCAGCTTGTATAGATTGGTTTGCTAGCGTTGTAGTAATACATGGTAAACCCATAGATAATGCCTCTAATATTTTATTTTGTAACCCAGTCCCCAAAAACATCGGTGCTATAAACACAAAAGAATTGCTATAATACAATCGAATATCTTCAACATATCCAGTTATTCGATAATTCTTGCTATTCCATTTTTTTAATTTTTCAGATGGCGTAGTCCCACAAATTGTAATATTGATATTATTTTCTTTACAATAAGGGAGTAGTTCTTTGTAAATAAAAGAAGCAGCATTTACATTTGGTGCGTAGGACATATTCCCAGTAAAGAGAAGTGTTGGTTGCTTTTCGCATAGGTTTGGCTTAAAAAACTCAGTGTCAATTCCATTTTCAATTATCTGAATTTTTTCATTTTGAGGATGAAAAATATTTTCTCTATCTGCTTTTGAAATAATGGTATGATGTTCGAAATATTCGAAAATTTGTTTTTCGTAATTCCTCAAACGAAGAAACTCTTCTTTGTAAATCCATTTATTCCACCAATGACTTTTTTTCATTCTACGTTCCATTCCTTTTGAGAACGCATCCATATAGTCTAGTGTTTTAGGACAATCGTGGTAATTTTTAACATACTCAGAGGTTCGAATTAATTGAGCGTAAATATGGTCTGGTTTAACCTGAATAATTATTTTGTTAATTTTTCTAGCAATAAAAAAATGATAAAAATAGGCTACCTGATAGGGTTTTTTAAAAAAATAATTGAGAATAACATGAAAATATTGAATGAATTTATTTAGTTTAAAAATTGTTATTTCATTACAGTATTTCTGCAGTATTGATTTATGCTCATCCCTAATAACTTGATCTGTAGTGCAAATTAGGTGTATTGAAAATTCATTTGATAGATGTTTGATTTGATGGTATGCACGTAATTTATCTCCCTTTTCTAATGGATAAGGAAACCTAGAAAGTACGACTACTAATTTAGGCTTATTCTCCACTTATTAATTTTTTTAATTTGTTTGTGATAAACTCTTTAGAATGATGTTGTTGAATGAACTTATATGCATCATTTTTATAATCATCGATCAAATGTCTGTTTGAATTGATTTGTAAGGAATAAGTAATATAGTCACTGATTGAATTTACACAATAAGCAGGTGATAATTCTAAGCCTTTTAAAGCAATTTCTGTTCCAATAACAGGAACGCCTAATGCCAAACATTCTAGAATTTTTATTCTAATTCCTGATCCAGAAGTGATCGGGGCAATTAATGTACCAGATTGTAAAAGAAAGGAATGCACATCCTTAATTTCACCATGAAGGTGTATGGAAGAACTAGAATAGTTCTTGAAATAATCAGGCATGTACGAGCCACCAATATGTAATTCAGCATTAGGTATGACATTTTGAATTTGTGGGAAAATCTGATGAATCAATTCTTCCGCAGCATCTCTATTAGGCTTCCAATTATAAGCTCCAATAAAAAAAAAGTGATTTGAGTTAAATGGTCTATTTTCGATTTCAATAATTCTATTTTCTATACCAACAGAGAGTGTGTGTACAGGAGTTTTTATTCCTAATTGTTTAAAAATTAATGTATCTGATTTTGAAATTGAAATAATACCATCTAAGGAATTAAGATGTTTGATTTCAAATTTTTTTAATTTATTTTTAAGGTGCTTGTAAATTGTTTTTTTTATAATTGATTTTGATGTAATTGCGTAATCTTCCCAAATTAAATGTTCGACGTTGTGCGTACGGACATAAATTTTTCCCTTGAAGTGTTTTTTAATTTCATCCAAATATTCAAGTAAGTAGACGCTCTCAAGAATTATTATCGATGTGTTGTTATTAATATTTAAAAGAATTTTATCTCGAAATTCCTTTGAATAAAAACGAACTGTATTGTAGGAAGTATTTGTAATGAGTGTATTGAAGGCTTTAAATAAAGAAAACTTTGTGTTGATTTTGATCGATTCAGGTGATGTTTTTCGCTTGATTTTTTCTGGAAAATGATTGATATTAAATGGGTGTTTTTGAGTGGATAAGGTTAAGTATTTAATAGAATATTCACACGAAAGAAGCGCATTAAGAAATGATTCCATTGCAAAACAACCACCGTCAATTATTGGATAAATTGGTTTATTGGTGATGTAGAGGATATTCATCTTTTTATTTTTCGAAATAATTTCAACCATGCATCTTTATCAAATACTTTTGAATCATTTGCAGCGCTTCGCATTAACAAAAGTGCAATTGGTGTCAAACTGATTGTCGCTAACCACATTCCAACATAAGCGGGAACTGCACCACTTTTCACAAGTCCTTGACCAATTTCTGTTAAAACAAAATATATCATGAAAATAAGTGTGGCTATTACAACAGGAGTTCCAAATCCACCTTTTTTAACAATGGCTCCAAGTGGTGCACCAACAAAAAATAAGACTAATATAGAAAATGTTAAGGCAAACTTACGATGGAATTCAATTTTGTAAGAATTTAAATTTGTTGTCATTGAATCACTCAATGCTTTTTGATTATTAAGTGTATTTATTTTATTATCGATGGTCGTAAGGCTCAATTCAATGATTTTTCTTTGATTTTCCTTGCTTATTTTTTTTAAATCGAATGAAACGGGTTTTAGGTTAGGAGTTTGGCGAGTTGTTGAATCATTTATTTTTGTTAAGTAGATCGAATTAATTCTATCTGAAACCACAAAATTCTTAATTAGTTCTGTATTTTGTTTTTTTATTGAATCTAATGCGTTATTTAGTTGAAAAACATTTAACATTTCATGTGCATTTTTGAATAAATTTTCATCAGTTCGGTTGAGTTGAAATCCAGAAAGTTTAATTTGTAATACTGCCGAAGAAAATTTACTTTTTTGAGATCTGAAATAGGAATTATTTGCTGATGAAAAACCAATAGGTTGATTAACATCTAATTCCTCAATGACTGCACCATTTTTTAATTTTAAGTATAATACAGAACCATTGCTTGAATTGAAAAGTTCGCCTTCTTCTGCACGAATTGTTTTTATTGAATTAGGTGAAGAATGGTCATGTATTGTGATACCCTTAAAAACACCATTTTCTTCTTTATTTACTTTAATCGCGTAGTTGTCTATCTCATTTGAGTATTGTCCTGGTGTTATGATATTGGCAATTTTTGTTTCTTGAATATCATAAATTAGTGCACGCCATTTTAAATTTGAAATTGGGATGATATAGTTTGCGAAATAAAATGTACCAATTGAAATTAACAATACTACCATTGTTAGTGGTCGCATAATTCTATAAAGTGATAATCCAGAAGATTTTAGAGCAGTAAGTTCATTGTTTTCAGCTAAGTTGCCCATTGTCATTATGGAGGACAAAAGCATTGCTAACGGAAGAGCTAAAGGAATAAGTGAAGCAGAAACAAAAAACAACAATTCTAAAATCACAAAAACACCTAAACCTTTACCCATTAAATCATCAATGTATTTCCAGAAAAATTGCATGATTAACATGAACATGGAAATACAAAAAGTTACCACAAAGGGACCGATGAAAGATCGGATACTGAAAAGGTAGAGTTTTTTCAAAGCCAACTAGAGAGTAGGGGATTAAGCGCCGATATGTCTCTTTAGATTATTGATTTGGTTGTCCCAAAGTGATTTGTTTTCTTTTAACTCGTCCTCATCACAAAAATCTATAACAGTGAAAATAAGTGCATTTGTAAGTGAATCCAATTTATAATTAAATTCAAAATAGTAATCCTCATCTTCATTCTCTGCCCATCTGAAACGAACATAAACACCTTGTCTTTTTGCAATTAATTTTGCAGAATCATCGCTTTTCCCCCAAATGAAAGTATAAATATTGTCCTTTACAGTTACATTATCAGCAAACCATTGTTCTAAACCATTTGGAGTAGTAACCTCGTTTTCAATAATACGAATAGATGTTTTTAAAATGTACTCATATTCAACTTTAATCTTCGACATTTCAGAGTGATTTAAAATTTCAATAAATATAATTAAAAAATGAGAATTTTATTCAATTAATCTAACAATCTGATGGTTAAATATAAAAAATAACAAAAAAAGAGGTTGATAATTCAACCTCTTTAAAATGATTATATAATTTAATTTATTAAGCGTTAGTTGCACCCAATAAGTCGTTAGATGATTGAGAAATTGCAGATTTTTCGAAACGAATTTTACTTCCTTCTGAGTTAATCAGCACAGTTGTATCTGTCACTTCAAGTATTTTACCATGGACACCTCCAATTGTAACTACTTTATCACCTACCGCTAGGTTTTCTCTGAACTTTTTAAGTTCTTTTTGTTTTTTTTGTTGTGGTCGAATCATAAAAAAATAGAAAACTACCAAAACTAAAACAAGCATTAAAATTTGTTGCATAGTTGTTTGATTTTTATTTGTTGGTTAATTATTTACGTATCACATTTGCTCGAATAGATAGAATAGAAAGAGAAGGCTCTGTATTTGCTACTACTCTTACTTCTTTTGCGAGCTCGCCAGGTGCTGCATTGTCAGTCCTTACAGTTGCTGTAATTTCTTCAGTTTCTCCTGGAGCAATTGGGTCTTCAGGGTAATCCGCCACTGTACAGCTGCATGAACCTTTTACTTCAGCTATGATTAAGGGATAGTCGCCAGTATTTTTTAGTTTAAAAACAGCTTCTATTTCCTCACCTAATAGTACATTTCCTGCTTTATATTCTTTAGTTATTTCCATGGAAGTTTTATTCCCAACTTCAATTTTGTCTTTTGATCCACAACTAAACAGTAAAGAAAATACTGCAAAGAAGAGGGTTGTTTTTTTTATTTTCATGATTAATCCATTAAACCTCTGCCAATTTTTCTTATTTTTTCTGTAGTTTCCAATCGAGCTACAGCTTGGTCCAAAATTCCATTTATGAATCCACTGCTTTTTGGTGTGCTATAATATTTAGAAATTTCAATATACTCGTTTAAAGTAACTTTTTTAGGAATATTTTGAAACTCTTGTAGCTCTGTAATTGCCATTTTCATGAGAATTACATCCATTTTTGCAATTCTTTCAAATTCCCAATTTTTCGTTAAATCATCTATTAATTGCTCGTTTTCATTATCAAGCAGAATTGTTTTTCTAAAGAGTGTTTTATAAAATCCTACTTCGTCTTCCTCGTCTTTATAAAGTGGTAAGATTCGATTGTTTTCCTCTTCTTCATCTAACGATTTGATTGTTTTCAGAACCAATGAACATGCCAGATCAATGTCATCTAACCAATGAATACTTTTCTCTTCAAAGAAATTATAAATCAAATTTGAGTTTGCAATTTCTTCTTTGAAAAGTTGACATACAAATTCTTTGTCATTTTCAAAACTATCTTCTTCTGATTTGATATATGAAAAGTAAACTTCACTTTCTTTAATTTGATTCAGGATTTTTTTAAACATTTCATGATTTTCAACTCCTAACCAATTGACTTTATTCATTTCTGAAGCGTGTCTTAAAGATGTTGAATTTGAAAGTAAATTGAAAATACGATTGTTAATAAACTTCAGATTTGGATCTAAATCTTCAGCGGTTGGTCGAGCTTTTAATCTATTTTCATTGATTTTGTTTTCATGAATTGTTTTTAATTCCTCAAAAGAAAGAAGTAAGTAAAGATACAAGTCATAAATTCGTTCAATTGAATGAATAAGCTCAGTTTCTGCTTTTTTGTAATTCGTTTCATCACCAAGAAAATAGGCGTACAAAGATTGCAATACTTTAATTCTTAGATGTCTTCTGTTTATCATTGGATGTAATTATAAAGGTAATTTTATTTTCCCTATGGATGTAATGCGTTCTTCTGCGATTGTATCAGCTATTTTTTGTGTAGGAATGTTTTCTTTTTGAGAACGATAGATAATTTGAGCAATCGAATCGTAAATCCCTTCTGCTTTTTGCATTGTCCATGCTTGATTGTACCCCTTGACTTCAGAATAGCAACTCATTACACCTCCAGCGTTTAGCGTATAGTCAGGTGCATAAATCACTCCCTTTTTAAGCATTAAAGCTCCTTGTTTCTCATTTGCCAATTGATTATTAGCTGCACCCGCAATTACAGCACATTTTAATCTACCTATTGTAGCATCATTGATAGTTGCTCCTAGGGCACATGGTGCATAAATATCTACATCTAAATCGTAAATTTCGTCTAAACCTACAATTGTAGTTCCAAAATTTTTCTGAACTGTTTTTAGATTTTCTTCTTGAATATCAGTAGCATAAACAATTGCGCCTTCTTCAGTTAAATGCTGAATGAGGTACGACCCAACATGACCTACACCTTGAACAGATATTTTTTTTCCTGTCAATGAGTCTGAACCATATTGTGCTTTTGCAGCAGCTTTCATCCCCATGTAAACACCGTATGCAGTAACTGGTGAAGGGTCTCCACTTTTTCCAGGAAGACCAACAACATGGTCAGTTTCCATATTCACGAACTCCATATCTGATGGAGATATACCAACATCTTCAGCTGTAATATATTTCCCACCTAAACTATTTACAAATTTCCCGAAACGTCTGAATAGCGCTTCGTTTTTCATTGTTTTTGAATCACCAATGATAACCGCTTTTCCTCCACCAAGATTTAAGCCTGAAATAGCATTTTTGTAGGTCATCCCCCTAGAAAGTCTGAGTACATCGGTTAAAGCATCTATTTCATTAGAATAATTCCACATTCTTGTTCCACCCAAAGCTGGCCCTAAAACGGTATTGTGAACAGCAATGATTGCTTTTAATCCTGTTTGATTATCATTGCAAAAAAGAAGTTGTTCGTGATTGTATTGAGTCATTGCGGCAATGACCGGATTCTCAATAAGATTAGTGTTTTGGATATCCTGTACTTCAAACATATCGACAAAAAATTGTAGAACGTATTTATTTTTATTTTAGAATGAAGTTTATTTGTTTCATTCAATTAGTTTTGCAAAAATAGAGAAAATTATCTGATGAAGTCCTTAAGTTATTTGAATAAATACATTTTTAAATATAAGTGGCGCATTATCATGGGGGTAATTTTTATTTGTGCTTCGAATTATTTTGGAGTTGAAATGCCGAAAATTGTTAAAAACGCAGTGAATGACTTCATTGAGAAATTAACTTACACCAAAGATTTTAATAGGATACTTTTCTTGAGTTTAAAGCTTTCGGGTATTTATTTACTTTTTTCCATTTTTAAAGGTTTTTTTCTTTTTTTAACAAGGCAAACGATCATAATTGTTTCAAGGTATATTGAGTATGATTTAAAGAATGAAATTTTTGCACATTATCAAAAATTGTCCTACCGTTTTTATAAAAATAATAGTACGGGTGATTTAATGAATAGAATTTCAGAGGATGTTTCTCAGGTGAGAATGTACTTAGGTCCAGGCTTGATGTACACAATAAATTTAGCAATATTGTCTATTATGGCTGTTTATACCATGCTAAAGATTAACGTAAGTTTGACTTTATTGGTGTTAACCCCGTTGCCAATAATGTCAATTTTAATTTATAAGGTTTCGAGTAAAATGAACTTTCTTAGTAAGGAAGCTCAAAAAGAACAATCGTTAATGTCTACAATAGTTCAAGAAACTTTTTCAGGAATAAGAGTTATTAAGGCTTATTTAAGAGAGGTTGAAATGGCCTCTAAATTTGCTGCAACTGCAGAATCTTATAAGTCTAAATCTATGAAACAGGTTCGTGTGAATGCTTTGTTCATGCCAACAATTGTTTTTTTAATTGGATTAAGCACTTTGTTGGCTATTTACTACGGAGGAATTTTAACCTACCAAAAAATCATAACTCCTGGCGATATTGTAGCGTTTATTTTTTATATAAATATGTTAACCTGGCCCTTTGCAAGTGTTGGTTGGGTAACATCAATTATCCAACGAGCGGCAGCATCTCAGGATAGAATCAATGAATTTTTATTAGAATCTCAAGAAATTAAAAGTGGGGATTTAAAATTAGATCATCTCGAAAGGATTGTTTTTTCAAATGTTTGTTTTTCGTACGAAAACGAACAAGTTTTAAAGTCAATTAATTTTGAAATTAATAGAGGTGAGAAAATTGGGTTTGTTGGAAATACAGGCGCAGGAAAAAGCACCTTGTTACATTTGTTATTAAGGCAGTTTGATTGTTCAAGTGGTGAAATTACGATTAATAATAGCTCGATTAAGTCTTTGGATACAACTATTTATAGATCTAAAGTAGGTGTTGTACCGCAAGAAGTGTTCTTATTTTCTGATACGATTCGAAACAATATACTTTTTGGAGTTGGTGATGAAATTTCAGAGGATGAAATTGTAAGGGTAACTAAACAAGCACATGTGTACCATAATATCTCTGAATTTCCAGATAAATTTGATACTTTACTGGGAGAAAGAGGAGTGAATTTAAGTGGAGGGCAGAAACAACGATTAAGCATTGCACGTGCATTGATTAGA
>Ga0172376_10008006_pt1 | contig 11133 bp, 9 predicted proteins | sample Lak35m_FD_121114 | JGI IMG/M metagenome (GOLD analysis project Ga0172376, IMG submission 121114) | Freshwater microbial communities from Kabuno Bay, South-Kivu, Congo - kab_092012_35m | ecosystem: Environmental > Aquatic > Freshwater > Lake | place: Democratic Republic of the Congo: South-Kivu...
AACTCATGCAGCAACGCCAGACTTTGGCCCGTCAACCCCTGCCCCGCATCGTGCAGCAAATCGAGGGAGGAAAAGGCGCAGCCATCGGGCGTTTCTTTGGTGAAATAGCTGATATCGGACTTTTTTTCGTCGACCCGGTAACGGCAGGCACCAAGACAGCTGCCCTGTTGGGAAAAGGAATAAAGATCGCTAACACAGTCACACAGAGCGTGAAAACGTTGCAATTCATAAAATCACAAAATAGTGAAATGCTTCCCCAACCCATACGTGAAAAACTCGGCTATCTCGAACGTTTGTCATTCGGCTATTGGGGTGAAAGAGTCGGTACTGCGCTCGGCGGCGGGGCAAAGTCACTGGAAATCATAGACCCCGAGGCGCTGGCCGCGCAGCAATCGAGCCTGGCCATGATCGGCCAGCAATCGCATCAGTTACGGCTGGCCCTGGCCCGCAATGAAGACATCGCCAATGAACGGCAGTTGAGCGGTTGGGCGCTGGAGCAAAGCCAAAAGGAACAAGCCCGGCTGGAAGCGGAGTTGCAGCAGCTTCAGATTCAGGCCGAACAAACCCGGCGCGAAGTGGAACACAGTCAGCAAGCCGCCCGTCAGGCAGAAATCAAACGCCTGGCAGAAAAAGCCGTCAACCGGTGGCTGCACAACTTCGACCAGCAAACATCAGGAATGCAGGAACTGTTGCGAACAGCCGTCAAAAATTACTGGGAACAGCGGGTGGAAGGACTCCTCAACGAACGCCTGGCCGAACAGGAAAGCCTCAGAGAACAATCCAGAGCCAGTCATGAGGAAAAACAGGCTCTGTTGGGACATTTGCAAGAGGAAGCGGCTGCCCTGAATGCAAGTCTGGCGACATTGCAAGCGGGGTGAGTGACAAAACCGGACCGGGCAAGCGTAACGGGTGGGCTGGCGGGCTGTCTGTTATTCAACCCTGCCCGGCAGGCCGTAGCGGAATCACCAGGTCACCTGCCACGATGACCTTGAACCGGGACGGCTACCCAGAATGGGCTCTGCATTCACCTCCCGCACATCCACAATCCTCAGTAGATCCACCGTAATTCCTCGATTTCGCTGCGCTGCATCGAGGCTACGCAGGCCACGCCGCACATGGCAAAACGTCTACGGGATGGCATCTCACTCTTCGAGGGCAGCAATACGCTCCTCCAGTGGCGGGTGACTCATGAAGAGTTTCATCCAGCCCGCTCCACCCTGAATACCAAAAGCAGCCAGTCGACCCGGCAGGGGAGCCGGTTCATGGGAACGCTGCAAGGCCCTGAGGGCGGCAATCATGTTGCTGCGTCCGGACAGGCGGGCACCGCCCTGATCGGCCCGGAATTCCCGCCAGCGGGAAAAGGCCATCACGATCATCGTAGCGAGTATGGACAGTAACACCTGGGCTACCATCTCCGTGATGTAGTAGGCCGGGCCGTAGCCTCCCCGTTCGTTGTCGCTGGAGCGAAACACGACCCGGTCGACCAGATGCCCGGCAATCGTGGCAAAAAAGTAGACAAACGTATTCACAACTCCCTGCAACAAGCCCATGGTCACCATGTCGCCGTTGGCGACATGGCTGATTTCATGCCCCAGCACCGCTTCCACTTCCCCGCGATCCATCTGGTGTAACAACCCGGTGCTGACCGCCACCAGGGCCGAATTTTTGCTCATGCCGGTGGCAAAGGCATTGGGCTCAGGCGAATCGAAAATACCCACTTCCGGCATGCCGATACCCGCCTGACTGGCCTGACGGCGTACTGTATCGACCAGCCAGCGCTCGAGGTCGTCCGAGGGTTGTCCGATCACGAAAACCCCCATGGATTGCTTGGCCATCCACTTCGACATCAGCAATGAAATGAAAGACCCACTCATGCCGATCAGGGCCGACATCATGAGCAAACTGTTGAGATGCATTCCCTGTTGATAAAGCAAACGGCTCAATCCCAGCCAATGAAAAATGATAATGATGACCAGCAAAACGGCCGCGTTGGTCAAGAGGAACAGTACTATACGCATGGAAATCTACTCCCGGGTGAGTGGATGTCAGTCAGGGTTGCAGTATGGCAGCCACGGCTTTGCGGGTCTGCTCCAGGTTGAATGTGGCCGGATCGAAGGTTTCACCCAGCCATTCGCGCATTTCCTGGTATTCGGGATGCTTCTTGTCGGCCATTATTTCCAGCAGTCTGTAATACCCCGGAACGCCACCGCAATCTTCGGGTGGACAGGCATTTTCACCCGCCAGCAACCGGGCTCCCAGGCCATCATCCGGCAGGTGTTTTTCTATTTTGATGTCATGCCACCAGTCATCACCGAAGTCGTACCATAACTTGAATTTTTTCTGCCGACTGCCAATGACCTGATGCAGCAGGGTGGTGTGTTGATCATGGAAATTGTCGTCGTCACCGTCATTGTTTTCCGGGTCACTGATGATGTGCGCACCCACCCGGAATTCATACAGGTGGCAGCAGTCCCAGCCCATCGCCGTCAGCAGGACGTTACCCAGTTCGGCAAAACTGATTTGGCAGGGAACGATGACCCGTCGCCAGATCAGCGGTTCTATCTCCAGTAACGAGATATGCAGTTGTAATAAGCCTGTGTTTTTTACAGTCATTTTTAGCTCCGGTGATAAATTTCGGCACCGCCATGGAGAAACTCGCTGGCTTTCTCTTCCAGCCCGGCGGTGAGTGCCTGTTCTGCCTCCAGTCCCTGACTGCGGGCATATTCCCTGACATCCTGGGTGATCTTCATGGAACAGAAGTGCGGACCACACATGGAGCAGAAGTGCGCCAGTTTAGCTCCCTCCTGGGGCAAGGTCTCGTCGTGAAATTCCAGGGCTTTTTCAGGGTCGAGGCTCAGGTTGAATTGATCCTGCCAGCGAAACTCGAAGCGGGCCTTGGACAAGGCATTGTCACGCGCCTGGGCACCGGGATGTCCCTTGCCCAGGTCGGCGGCGTGGGCGGCTATTTTATAGGCGATGATGCCATCCCGTACATCCTGCTTGTTGGGCAGGCCCAGATGTTCCTTCGGCGTGACATAACACAGCATGGCCGTGCCATACCAGCCGATCAGGGCTGCACCGATAGCCGAGGTAATGTGGTCGTAGCCGGGTGCAATATCGGTGGTCAGGGGCCCCAGGGTATAAAACGGAGCCTCATGGCAGTGCTTGAGTTGCTCTTCCATGTTGGCCTTGATCAGGTGCATGGGCACATGACCGGGTCCCTCGATCATGACCTGCACATCGTGTTTCCAGGCGATTCGGGTCAGTTCTCCCAGAGTACGCAATTCGGCAAACTGGGCTTCGTCGTTGGCATCGGCAATGGAGCCCGGACGCAGGCCATCGCCTAATGAGAAGGCGACATCGTAGGCTTTCATGATGTCGCAGATGTCCTCGAAATGGGTATAGAGGAAACTCTCGCGGTGGTGGGCCAGACACCATTTGGCCATGATGGAACCGCCACGCGACACGATGCCGGTCATGCGCCGGGCCGTGAGCGGTATGAAGGGCAGGCGGATACCGGCATGGATGGTGAAATAATCCACCCCCTGCTCGGCCTGTTCGATCAGGGTATCGCGGAATATCTCCCAGGTCAGTTCTTCGGCCTTGCCGTTGACCTTCTCCAGTGCCTGATAAATGGGGACGGTGCCAATGGGAACCGGTGAATTGCGGATGATCCACTCGCGGGTTTCATGGATGTTGCGACCGGTTGACAGGTCCATCACCGTATCGCCTCCCCAGCGGATCGCCCACAGCATTTTTTCCACTTCTTCCTCGATGGAGGAGGTGACAGCCGAGTTACCCAGGTTGCAGTTGATCTTCACCAGAAAATTCCGCCCGATGATCATGGGTTCGGATTCGGGGTGATTGATGTTGGAAGGAATGATGGCACGCCCACAGGCCACTTCTGCCCGCACAAATTCCGGGGTGATGACACCGGGAATGGCGGCACCGAATGATTCTCCGGGGTGCTGGCTGGTCAAGGCTGCACTCAGGGCATCGAGTCGCTGGTTTTCGCGGATGGCGATGAACTCCATTTCCGGCGTAATAATGCCCTGGCGGGCATAGTGCATCTGGGTAACATTGGCCCCGGCCCGGGCCCTGAGGGGCTTGCGGATATGCTCGAAACGCAAGGCGGCCAGATCGGCAGCGGATTGGCGGGAATGGCCATATCGGGAGCTGGGGCCGGACAGTTGTTCGACATCGTCGCGCTCCCGTATCCAGGCCTCGCGCAGGGCCGGTAAACCCTGGCGCAAATCGACGGTCTGGCGGGGATCGGTGTAAGGCCCGGAAGTGTCGTAGACATACACCGGCGGATTGACCTCGGCCCCTTGCGCCGTCGGGGTATCCGACTGGGTGATTTTTCGCAAGGGTACCTGAATGTCCGGACGGCTGCCCGCAACATAAACCTTTTCCGAAGCCTGAAACGGCTGGATGGATGCACGGCGGGCCGTAACGGCTTCGTGCAGGAATTCTTTGGTGATGGCGTGCATCGCGCTCTCCAGTGATAAGGGGGACATGGATTTCTGGCGCGGGAAAGCCATCCTCAGGATACGTCAGCAGGATTGACGCAGTGACGGATGTCTGGACATCCGCCTGAGGCATGGGCTTTCCTACGCCGGTATTAACCGGGTCAGGTTCAAAGGGTGTTTCTCAGCTCGGGAACGTACAGAAACAGGATTCTGACGACCGGGCACCCCCAGCCTTACGGGCGAAGGCTCAAAACTAAAACACCTGCCCGAAATTTGCAAGAATTGCTACTCGACTATCGTCTGGCGAGTCCGGTGATGTCCAGTGCCGAAAGTACAAGGGAGCTGACAGGGCCGGCCAGATTGCCCCGCCTGACCTGACGAACGATAAGGACAACCAGCAACAGGAACAGGAGGGAGCGCAGATCAAGGACACCGGCACTGAAGCTTGCCAGCCCTCGATCCAGTCCACTCAGGCCCATGCCGATGGAGTCGACCACGCTGGCTTGACGGCGAGCGACCGGATACTGGATATCCAGGGCCAATCGCTCCCGGGCAAACAGAACGACCGCCTCCACCGTGACCGTCTCAAGCGTAATCAGCACGAGGCTGCCGGTGGCCGCATTGTGAGTCACGGTCAGTACACCCGTGCATTGACGCAATGCCTCGGACAGGCGGGCAAAAAACACCGCATCGCCCCGGCGGACAGGAATTCTTAACCGCAGTCGACCGGGAACCCGATGAACGATATAGGCCGTGATGGACGTATCCATCCGGCTCAACCATCCTCAACTGCCGACACGGTGGGCGTTTCGGTCATCCTGTCACTGTCCTGTTCCCGGGCAACACGGGCTTCAGTCAGTTCAGCCCTGACTTCAGCCACCAGGTCTTCCATGGCTTCACCGGCTTCAGCCATTTTCTCCCGCCCCAGTTCAACCAGGAGTAAACCGTTTTTCAACACGGCCCGCGCTGCCGGTCGCAAGGCGGGTGCCAACAACCAACCGGCTGCCACCAACCCGCAGCCGATGGCCACTCCACGGGCCACATCATTTTTCAACACATCACCCACATTCGGCATACGCTTAAAACCTCCATTGAAAGTCGGCAAGACCGGATTGTATTTAACTGTTCACTCCGCCAGTTTTCCGCTGTGTTCTACCCGCGCAAAAGGCTATATGAACGACTAGCCGCCACGTACCAAGCGCACGGCAAAGGTAAAGTTGCGATAGTTGTAGTAAACAGAACCGTAATTGAAATAGACAAACCAGGCATTATCGGAATCGCCGGCATACGGCGTAGACGACCAGAAACAGTTATTACGCTCGTCGGGAAAGCCGGAAGCCGGACTTATCCTGCTGTGGTCGATCAGTGTAATCAGCTCGGCGACGGTCGGCAGTCGCCAGGCCGTATCCGTCTGGCTGGCCACTGCCACGGCCCGTTCGAGGGCCGCCTCAAAAGTAAACTCGCCCTCCTCTGCGGCTTGCCGCCAGATCAGTCCTGTTTGATGGTCGATAACTTCCTGACCGTTGGCGGACAGTTCATATCGGGTAATCATTCATTCTGCCTCGTAAACATTAAAAAATAGGGCTTCAATCATCGGTGTATTCAATGGGTTATATGAATACATAAATACGGAACATAATACACTCCAATCGAGCCCCATTGCCACCGAATTGTTTATCTGCCGGAAAGCTTTTTCACCCTGGTAATATCATGGCTACTGTGCCGTTGTCACGGTAAAGTCATCACTCACCCCTCCGACAGTCAGGGTAGCCGTTACCGCAGTGTTTGGCTGACTGGCAGAAATCAACCGCACAGTCACAGTATCACCATTTTTGATGATACCGACTGTATCACTAAAAGGCCCGTCATTGATTGAATAATACCCACCAGTAATACTGACCGGCGTACCAACATTAATGCCTTTTATAACAACCGGGTTGGATGAAAATACCCGATTGGGATTCACTGCCTTTTGATCTTCAAAGCGAAAGATATTCGGTACTGCATCAGGCGGTTGTACCGGTTGAACGGTCACGGTGAATATCTCTTCAGTGTCGCCAATCCGGAGTGTCGCCGCACTGGTAGCCGTAAAAGTTGGGGTTGTGTATTGGTTGGGTGTCATAACCCGTACTCCAACAGCATCACCGTTCCGAACCTTCCCGGGTCGATTGGTATATTCAACACCATTGATACTGTATTGACCGCCCTGTACCATGATAGTGGCAGGTATTTCCAGGCCGCTGACAATAAAGGGATCGGAAAAAACCCATTCGTTGATGGCAGCATCCTGTACACCGTCTAACGGGTAGGGATCCGGAGTTAAATCGGGGCTACGGGTAGTAGCGGTAAATGTGGAGACACCGGCTCCGACCTGTAGTGTCAGCGTAGTAGCCGCTTCAAATTTTTTGGCAGTGACCACCTGAATTTGTATCTTGTCTCCATTTTTGACTTCACCGGGTTCGGTGGTATAGTCGTTACCGTTAACGGCATATTGCCCTCCAGTGACTGAAACGGGAACCGGCACTTCAAGTCCTTGTACTACATAGGGTTCGGTCGTAATGGTCTGACCGCGTTCCTGCCTGGTCAGCACCGGAAAATTGAATGCCTCCGGTGTCATATCCAGGGTATTGACGGTAAAACGGTCACTTACCCCGCCTATCGTCAAGGTAACCCGGGTACTACTGTCCGAGGCACCGGCTACTACCCGTACACGAACCTTGTCACCGTTTTTCACTACCCCGGGCCGCTCAGTATACGTGCCACCATTGATGGAATACTGACCACCCGAAAGATGTATAGGGGTTCCTTCCTTGATAGTCCTGGATTTTAATCCTTTTACAGTTACAGGTTTCGAGGTAATAACCGCTCCCGGTTTAAGTCCATGTTGATCGTTCATTATCCTGAAAGCCGCAGGCTTGGGGTATTTGCACACTTTTCCGGTCTGGCAAAGCCCTCCTCGAACCAACCGCACGGCAACGGTGTAATTAGCAGGACTACCGTAAACACCACCGTTGTTGAAATTGACTACCCAGCCATCCTGGTTCTCACCGATATAGGGTGACGATGACCAAAAACGATCAGACGGGATAGCTGCAAACAAGTCGTCATTGGCAGCAGGAGATTCCCTGCTGTAATCAATCAGCGTGGCCAATTCACTTGCAGTAGGCAATCGCCAGTCTGAGTAGCCTGCCAGAGTGCTTCGCTGGAGTAAAGCCTCATTGAGGGTATACCTTTGTGCCTCACCCTGGCAGGTATCATCCTGCCAAAATTGGCCGAGGCTACAGCGTGCCCACATCAAACCGGTAATCCTGTCAGTCACTACCGAATCAGCAGGCACATTAAAATGGCTCGATTGGCCGATGCCAACCCCTGATTGACCACGAACCAACCGCACTGACCCTGAGCGGTCAGGGTCAGTATCGCTATAACCTACATCACCAGGCCCGAAATTTACGAACCAGGCCAGACCGGCATTGCCCACATAGGGCGATGATGACCAAAACCAGGTCAACGGTGTATTTGGAAAAACCCTGGAATCAATCGCTGGTCCGGTGTTGTCGCGTTCGATAATCGATTGGAGTTCCTGGATGTCAGGCAGTCGCCAGTCACTTTGGCCAGCAAAACTGGCTCTCAATTTCACTGCGGTACTCCAGGTGTACTCTATCGCTTCATTTTCACAACGCTGGGTTGCCTGGTTCCAGGTTTGACCCAGCGTACAGCGCATCCATATCAGACCGGTTCTAACATGTGTGACTGTACCGTCCTTGTTGTCGATAAATTGCCAGGCAGGTGCTTCAGCGGACCGTACCGGAGTACTCACGGCCAGTGTACCAATCAGGCAGGCAACAAACACCACAGGTTTCAGCATGATTTTTTCCTCGCTATCAAAAACGCTTCTTAACGAATAAGCTGTTGATTATTTCTGCATGAAGCTGTAATCCAGTCACAAGAGTATCAAGAGTATGAACAAAATGTTACAGACCCTGGTAATGAATGCCTGCGACCGGCCAGTCTGGCTTTCCACCGCAACCCCTCGATTTCGCTTCGCTACATCGAGGCTACGAGTGGGCCGTCCGATGAGCAGGCGAGTTTTCGCCTACCCCCCTGAACCAATCAATACTTTCTGGGCTGCTTCGGTGGCCACACCGCGCTGGATCGGGGCTTGCTGTTCGTCGAGTACCGCTTCCAGGGCACTCAGGCAGAACAACACGTTGCGGGCCGAAGCACTGTAGCCCATCAGACCAATGCGCCAGATTTTGCCGGCGAGCGTTCCCAGCCCCGCACCGATTTCCAGCCCGTAGCGGTTCAGCAGGGTGGCACGCACCCGGGCTTCGTCCACTCCGGCCGGTATGGTCACGGCATTGAGTTGGGGCAAACGCACCGATTCTTCCACAATGAACTGCATCCCCAGGGCTTCCAGCCCGGCTTTCAGGGCTTCGTGCATGTTGCGATGCCGCTGCCAGGAGGCTTCGATGCCTTCTTCCTGCAACATCACCAGGGCCTCATGCAGGCCATAGAGTGCGTTGATGGGCGCGGTGTGATGATAGGCCCGCTTGGCCCCGCCACCCCAGTAATTCATGACCAGGTTGAGGTCGAGGAACCAGCTTTGTACCCGGCTTTTGCGGTTACGGATGCGTTCGACTGCACGGGGGCTGAAACTGACCGGTGACAATCCCGGCGTGCAGGACAAACATTTTTGCGAACCGGAATAGATGGCATCGATTCCCCAGGCTTCGACTTCCAGCGGGATTCCTCCGAGTGAAGTCACGGCATCGACGATGGCCAGACAATCGTGGGTATGGGCCAGACGGGTCAGGGTTTCAGCATCGGAACGGGCACCGGTGGACGTTTCGGCGTGAACGAATGCCAAAATGCCGGCTTCCGGATGCGCCTTGAGTGCCGCTTCCACCTTGTGGGGATCGACCGGCTTGCCCCATTCATCCTCGACCACGACAGCCCTGGCTCCACACCGTTCCACATTTTCCTTCATGCGGCCACCAAACACGCCATTGATGCAAACGATCACCGTATCACCCGGTTCCACCAGATTGACGAAGCAGGTTTCCATACCGGCAGAACCCGGAGCCGACACCGGCAAGGTCAGTTCGTAACCGGTACGAAAGGCATAGTGCAACAGGGTTTTCATTTCATCCATCATGCCGATGAAGGCCGGATCGAGATGGCCCAGCGTGGGCCGCGACAAGGCTTCCAGAATGCGGGGATGAACATCGGAGGGGCCAGGCCCCATCAGGGTACGGACAGGAGGGTTGAAGGATCGAATAGTCATTTCGGGTCTATCTGTGTGAGTTGATGATGTTCATTGAGGTGAATGACGAGATCGGCCCGCCCGGGCATTTCATCGAGGATGTGTCGGGTCAGCCGCTCGTAGTGCATGATGAAACGACGCAGTTCCGTCGCATTCATCAGGCGATGACGGCCGGTTCTCTCCAGGGAATCGGCCAGTTTTTGCTCCTGCAGGGCACGCCATTCAAAGACGCAATCCATGGTGGGAACCTTGAGCATGATGAGGCGATCGAGTCGCCCGAACAAGCGGGCGTAATCTCCTTTGAGTTGATCGTTGACGTAATGCCGGAAGGTTCCATCCCCGTCCTCATTGCGTTCCAGATCGTTGACCGGTTCCTGCAGGGCGGCATCGGTCTGGGGAATGGCCCCGAGACACCAGCCATCCAGCAGGATGATGTCGGGTCGCCCCCGCAGGGCAAACCATTCAGGGATGGGCTTGCGGTCATCGGCTGCCTTGTCGAAAGAGGGAATCGCCGTCAGGCTGTAATCACCCGCTGAACAGAGGGCATCCAGGGTGTCCAGTCCCAACTGGGGATCGTGGGTACCGGGAACGCCCCGGGTCACCAGCAAGGGATGCACATCCCGCCCCAGCCTGGCCCGCTCTGCCCGGGTTTTGTAAAGGTCGTCCAGGGAGAAGGAAGCAACCCGCTGGCCGTGTACCGATTCCAGCAATAACCGCAGAAAATCCGACAGGGTCGATTTGCCGGAACCCTGGGCACCGCTGAGACCCAAAATCAGTGGACCGTCGACCGCTTGCGAAACCACCCAGGTCGACAAGGGCAGGTAAACTGCGACCAGTCGCTCGGCCAGCGCGGTATCGATCTGATGTATGCGCATCCGCTCAAGAAAAAGTGGACGCAGTTCAGCCCAGAGAGCCAAATCACTGCAATAGCCCGGGATCAGGGCCTGAAACGGGCTGGATATTTCTATTCGGGATGATTTCATGGGTAATGGAAGTCTTGGTCGCCGGGTCAGGGAGGCATTCTACTACAGCACCCGGCAATTCTCATCAATCAACCCGATCACTCGGCCCAATCGGCCCTGACCAGACCCCGCAGGCGACGACTGAAGATAAATCCCGCTTCATGCACCTGCTTGCCCGTTTCCCCCCGGTATTTGTCGGCATAACCTCGTTGCCGGATTTGCTCCAGGGCCGGGTTGTCTTCGCAGGTTTCGCCATCGATGACCTTGAATTCCATTACATAGACGTGATTACCCCTGATTACGGTGAGATCGGCCTGCAGGGCAATCGCATGAAGTCTCCCCTTGACAAAAGGGCTAAAAAAGTGAGTTAAAGGAGGCTTTTGCGTGAAAGCCGATGGAAGTCGAAACGAAAGCCCCCGAAAAGAAAGCCCTGCTG
>Ga0172376_10008007_pt1 | contig 11133 bp, 12 predicted proteins | sample Lak35m_FD_121114 | JGI IMG/M metagenome (GOLD analysis project Ga0172376, IMG submission 121114) | Freshwater microbial communities from Kabuno Bay, South-Kivu, Congo - kab_092012_35m | ecosystem: Environmental > Aquatic > Freshwater > Lake | place: Democratic Republic of the Congo: South-Kivu...
AGTAGTAACAGTCCAATCAAGGTTAGCATGAGCAATGGCCTCGGTCATGCTCATACCATCTACATTACGACCGGCAGTTGTGAAGATTGACAATCTTATTCCTTTCAATAAATGTTGCGAGTGGGATCCACTCGCTTGAGGTGTCTAAAACCCACCCATCAAAGGTGTAGTCTAGGATAATTCCAGCATCAAGAAGCTTGCTTACCATTAATTCCGAAGAGGTACTCATACCACTTGATGGAAGGGTCTGATTCGACTTCGTTGGGTTCGTCATAGTAAAATTCTTCAGTCGGATCCGGCTCTGGATCTGGGGTTGCTGCGGCGATTGAGTTCATAGTCAATACAATCTACTTCAATTTGATATGCGGGGTGAACATCTCTACCAGAGTTAATAAGACTAAGGAAATAATCCCTAGCCTTGATTAACTCATCGGTAGTTAGAGTATCGAACGATGGGCGATCTTTGATCTCACTCTGGGTCATTGTAATAAGGATCAGGAAGCATATCAAGTTCATAAACGTAGTTGATAAACTCCTTAAGCTTATTCAATTGATCTTGAGTAAGGACTAGAATTGGCCTATTTTCCTGAAAGACAGGACCAAAAGCAATGTAAACATTGCGTGGCCTGTAACTAATCTTATCAGTACTAGCTTCCTTTGTGAAGCCAAAAGTAACCTGATTAGTTTCTTCAAGACCCCTAAGGATTAGGTGTGCTGAGTTAGTTGTACTAAACTTATATTGCTTGTCGTTATTAAACATTTGATTCTTCTTTCTCAAACTGACCAAACGAAACATATTCCTGCATGTCGGGACCACCCCAACACTCTGGAATCTGTTCAGAGATTACTTGCTTAAGTCTTTCTGTCATTTCTGAATCAGTAAGACCCTTGTAATCAATAACCCGTACACCAATTTCTCCAAGACCATCAACCCAGTCGCGCCAGTTGGTTTCCGTAACATCAGTAAAGCCAAAACCAACTTCGGCTAGCATCTTAGCATTGGTAGTAAGTTTAGCGTTCTGGTCAAGCCAGACGCTCATCTCAATAAACTTGTCCTTGTTGTCACCGATAAGATGATTAATCTTGTCCAAGCGGTTCTGCCGCTTACGTTCAATAAGTTCTTTGTTAACCATTGTAGTTTGCATCCACTTCCATAATTTCTTCTGAGATCTTTTCTAGTTGCTCATAAACATGGGTCATGTCACCCACAGTTTCATTACGTTCTTCAACTAAAATCATAAGATTATTAAATGCTTTGAAAATATCTTCCATTTACCACCATCCAAGTATTACGCCATTGTTATTAGCAACGGCATTGAACCAATCAGCAAGCATTTCTGCTTCGCTGAGATCTACACCATAGATAGATTCAGTTGCCTCAAAGGCAAGGTGATCTGGGTTTTGCTTTATAAAATGGTCAACAAACTTGGTAAGCTTATCAGCCATCTTCTTAACAACTTTTTCAGGAATAACAGAAGCATATAGAGTTTGTCCTGTGACATACTCTACATAGTCATTGTAGACTTTGCCCCTGAATGTGTTATTATTCATTGAGCAAACCCCAGAACACAATTTATTATTGTTAAATAGACTATTATCCATGACGGTGAATCCACCATCTGAATCTCTTGTACATGCAAAGTTATCAAGTCCCATTGAAATATTCCTCACATTTGTTCTTAAAGAACTCTTCGTTGGTTGAGAACAACATATGATATTCAGCCCGGAAGTCTTCCTTAGACTTCCATTCCTGGGTCTTTAGTTCAATTCTAAAGCCCTCTTCGAATGGCCCCCAGATACTTGGGTCATCTTTGTTGTATTCTTCTTCTTCGTATGATTGGAAAGCATCACAATAGGCACAGCTCCCAAAGTGATACCAAACAATCCCAAACAATCCATCAGGATTCTTCACAAGGTACATGGATGTACCTGAGAAATCTCCCTCGTGTTCAACCAAAACAACAGTGCAATTAACTTCTTTGCACATAGCTTCAATCACTTGATAAACACTCTTGTATTTAGTAGCCATATAATCCTTAGGTTTACCTAGGTAATATTAATACTATAGTAATAATAAATACCTAGGTTTGAAGCCCTAGCTATATGCTAGGATATTGGGATAAAAACAGGTTGCAAGGATTATTAGTCCTTGCAACCCTAGGTTAGAAGGGTAGACTGGTTGCCAAAGGCTCAGGAGCCGGTGGCAATTCAGCAGTCTTAGGCGAGGGTCGGCTAAGCTTACCCTTGAAGGCAGGAGCCCTCGGGTGAGCAGCCCCCGAGTTATCCCACATACTGATGGGATACTTAACTCCGTTGATTGTGACATAACCATTGAGTGCAGGCGATGCCGGGTTTACCGAATTAACCTTCCACACATCAATACGAATATTAGGTGCGTTTGCGTTTGTTTCTTGCATTTGTAAAACTATTGTAAATATTATCTAGGACGTTTCCTAGGATTGATAAACCTAGACAAATTACCAATCCCGATACAAGGTAAAACATTATTCCTCTAATTCATAGGAAGACATTAGGTCTTCCCATTCAGCTACTAGCTTCCAGTCTTCTTCTTCCATGAAATGAAACTCCCTGGTTAGGATTACGTTAACTTCTTAAAAGACATTCCACACATCTCTGCGAAGAATGCCATATTGGGGATTCCTAGTTCGACCCCAATCTCTATCAGGGGATGCCTGATAGCTTTTGGCTAACTAATATGCCAAGGCTAAGGAAAAGACAACCTAAGGGTTAGCCTAGGTTGTCCCATGTAGGTCTTTATATCATCTCTTACCAGAGTAGATATAGACCTTAGACTATCTACTCTTGGTTATCCAATAACCGATGAAACGGTACATATTAGGGGTGTTTCATGTCCCTAACTGACTTCCGGCTTGAATTGAGTCCCCCATGTAGATCCGTCAACCCACACGGGACGCACTATGCTTAGGCTTCTATTTATACTCGCATAGTCGAGTAATCTTGAGGTATTGTTGGGGTATTGTCTCTCTATCCTTGGCCTTGCGGCTACATGCTAGGGGATAGTGTTCCCTATATTTACTGCCAACAGCAGCGAGTCCAACACCATTACCTCTTGAAGAAAGATATCCCACAGGTTTCCCCGTGGGATACCACTACCTATAACTATTGTACAAGTCGGTAAGCCTTGCACATGAGTCTATATGTTATTCAGATATACCCTATAGACAGGATATATCTAAAGAGGGTGTTTACAGTTCCCACAAACATGATCAAGTGTTTATAGGTAACACATAACTGCGTGTTTTCAATACACGCATCGAATGCTTTTCTATGAAGAAGGCTGTAGAGGCATTGGCCAGCCTACTAAAGGTTATCTTATACGCAAAGCGTAAAATAGGGAACCACCCTCAAAGATGCCAATACGACATCTTTAGTAAAGATATCCCACAGGTTTCCCCGTGGGATACCACGCTAGACTTGGTTCTAGCACGGGTGGAATGTACCACCTATATCTTCGGTCTTGGTTATACTGGCGGAAGCGCACCAGTAGAGATCTCTGCAGCCTTGATGGGCATTACCCCGGGCCGTGGCTTGGCTGGGATTTTAACCGTGTTTTAAGCCACAGTCAACCACTAGTTTGTTGCCCTAGTTGGCTTAATCCAACTACCCGGGCAGGGCTGGCACCTAGAATGCCATTAGAAGCCACGGAACTGGTGACCCCTACCATGTGGGGGTTGACCAGTGCATGACCTCTAATGGAAGCCTAGGGGCTTGGTATAAAAGCAGGGGCACCCAAGCAAGATTGCCTGGATGCCCCTGTTTCGTCTGTTTCCAGCGTCAGAGCTGGGGTTCGGACTGGGTTTCAATCAGTCCACGGGCTTCAGCCTCGGCCAAGATCCCCTGAATCTTCGATTCGGAGGTGACCTTACCGCGCTGGACCTGGATGACCAGATTCAGCAGCTCCTTGTCGCCCATCCGGGTGTAATCCACAATCTGCGGACGGGGGAGGGCCACAATGGCCTTCGACGTAAAGGTGATGTTGATGGGCATCACCAATCCTTTCTGGGAACCACTGATGATAGTGAACATTCCCTTTGGGTCCAACATCAGCAGCCACTCGCGCGAGTGATCTTACTGATGTAAAATCGCAAGAGTGGCGCGACGCGAAGCGGAGTCGCCACAACGGGAGGGCAACCAGAGGCAAGCCCTGCGCTGAACGGAGCGTGTGGCTCCGTAAAGTCCGCTCTAGGGGCACTTATCCCTAGGGGATAATATTATTAGTTAATTGAACCTATGAGTCAGGTTATTGGCTTAGCCCATGAAGTTGCGGGAAGCCATGAAGCGATGCTCGTTGATGGGCTTCCATCCCTCCTTCCAGATCTTGTGGTTGAGGTGGACCTGGTACTGAGCCAGGTTGTTTGCAAGGCGGGGTTCGGTCATGTACATCTTCTTGTACAGAACCTTCCACGCCATCTTGACGAAGCGCACACCCGCACAGGAAGTGCCGTGCGAGTCATGGATTGGTGAGTATGGCAACCCCTTGATTGCCATGAGCCGAGCGATGCCTGCCACATGGGCAGCATCTTCCGAGTGAATCACCAGCGGCGGGGCTGCGCTGGCCTGCTTGATCAGCTTACGCTTCATCAGCGTAACCTTGATCTTGCGGTCCCCAACCTCAAACTCCACGCGGTTGGGCTTTTCATCCTTGTCCCAGTCGTACTGGAACACGAATGACTTGGCACCGTTGTGGTGATGCCAAGTGAAGACCTGGCCCTTGTCATGTGCCTTGCTATAGGCATCACGAACCAAGCGGATAAACTCCCTCAACTTGGGGAACATCCGCAACAGTGCCGCATGGTACGCCTTGGAAACTTCCAAGGCATCCTCCCATGCCGTGTCCAGCCTGCCAACCCAAACATCAATCCAGTCTGGGTTGAATGCCTCTGGGTCCTTGGCCAACAATGCCTTGGCCTTCTTTGGGCAATAGTTATTGCCCTCTGAGATGCGGTCCCAGTCATCTCCGTCCTTGAGGATGAGGCCCTTGGCCAAGCCGCCCGTTCCTGCGCCATAACCAAGGCGCATGACAAAGTACTTGGCCTCTTCAGGGTGGAAGAACTCCAACAAGGTTCCGCCATAGCCAGCCTGTGCTGACTTGGCAACCTCCTTGTACAATGACTTCTTCCTCTTGGTGCCACCAAGGTTGGTGTACCAAGCCAAGGTTGAGTCACCGCACAGCCCAGCAATGCGCTGATAGCCATCGCTGGTGCAGTCTTGCTGGAACACATAGGACGTTGCCCCCGTGTCTTCCAGCTCAGCCATTGCCACGGCCAATTCAAACCGGGCAACGATCTTGGTGACCTTGCAGCCGAACCAGTCAGCCGCACTCTGGAGATGGGCAATAGCCCCATCTCGTGGGTGGAAGGGCTGTTCCTGGGTAGGAACAAACCCAATCTTCTCCGACTCCGCATGGGTCATCGCCATGCGGACGCGGAAGATCAGTTCACGGTAGTTACGGGGAGTAACCCCATCCTCCTTGGCAACCGCCCAGCAAGCTGCCAAGTTTGCCGCCTTGTCTTTACCAAGGCTGTAAGCCTTGGCGTAGCCCATCAGGCTACGAACCAACACACCGCCCATGTGGGCAAGCGTGTCGGGGAAGTAGAAGCGGCGACGCTTGAAGCAGTAGAACCTAAACACATCGGTCCCCTGCTTCTCGGCCTGTGCCACAGCCTTGAGAGCCGTGGCAAACTTCAGCCCTCCGCCTTCGGCACCCGGCATCTTCTGCCCAATGCTGTACAGGCGGGAAGAACCAAACGCCTTCAGGAATCGGAGTGCTTCCGGCCTGAAGGCGTACTGTACGCCCTGAAGGAAGTTCAGGGTGTCTGCGTCTGATGCAGACAATCCGGGCATTTCCTCCCAAACAGGAGGTTCTGCCCGAGTCAAGAGCGCAGTCTTGGGCACAACCCAGATGCGCTCTGAACGATGGCCGTCATCCGTGACCACTTGCTCACGGCTGATGGCGTACTCAGGCCGCAGCAGCAGCTGCTCCACGGCCTTCTTGGCGGCAGCTCCCAGCTCTGCCTCATTGCCAAGGAACGTGCATGCGTCCTTGGCGACGGCCCAGCACCGCTGGATGGTGAGCGGGTATGTTACCCGCTGAACCAGCGCGCTGAGCATTGCACTGACAATCTTCTTATTGGTCATGGTTACCTCTAAGAAAACTTGTGGTCATTTAAACTGTTGACCACTTGCAGTTACCCCAAAGGGGAAGCCCAAGGTAAGACACTTAAGCCTTACCTTGGGGTAAAGTCAGCGAACGCAGGAGATCAGGCGGTTAACATTGAATGACCGCTTCTGTGGAGATCTCCCGCTTGGGATTTCAAAACCAACAACACACTGCCCAACAACCTCAGTAACGATGAACTCGTCAAACCGCCGAAATTCACCATCAATCTTCATGAACCGGACTGAGTACAGCCGATCACCGGGCTGAAAGACGTGCCCGATGAACCACGGCTGCGGGTTCCGATTGTATCCCGCTGCCTTTTTTTCTTCCTCCGAGGTTGTGAGGAAGATAGCAATCATGCCACCCAGGATGAGGAGGACAGCCGCAAAGCAGATGTAGAACAAGATTTCCATCTGAGTCTCGCTTTCAATCAAGGCTAGGCCATTTGAACTGTGGCCCTTACAGTTACCCTAAACAGGGAATCCCAAGGTAAGACACTTAAGCCTTACCCTGGAGTAGTACTGCGACTATCTAACAAATTCTTCGTGCTCGCACGGCTTCGAGACCAACTCATCATGTGGAATCACCGGATATGGTGATTCGACAAAACCATAAAACTTGTTAACCCATGGAGCGGGAATCCGCATCTTGTCCCATGTAACATAGGCATAGTACCAGTCCCGCATGACCCATGTTGATGTAACTACGTCGAGAAGCGTAATTGCTTCTCCGTTAATTTCGACAAAATCTAGAAATGGTTCCTCGCCCCACACCCACCCTTTGATGTAGGTGGGATCTCCCCTAACAATCCTGGACAACAGTGAACGAACACTCCAACACTCCCTTGCTAGGCGCAACCAACGCACGCGCTGGTTGCGTTCGCGGTAATGCTGGGTTTCGGACGAAACAATGGACAGAATCAAACGAACCCACAACTCAATGGTAACAAAGAAGTGCTTCACGATCAAACTCGCTTTCTGGTACAAATGTACCAAATTCAAGCCAAAAACCCAGGGCTACGGGGGAAAATTACCAACGATGATAATCTATCCACCCCGACGAATTTTTTTGACCCCTAAGTCGATTTACAGTAAAGCTTCTGGTGCCTGTATTGGCTGGTTAGCCTTTTGTAAATCTACGGATGTGGAAGTTTGTTGTGGTTGTGGTTGCTGTGGTTGTGGCTGTGGCAACTGTGGTTGCTGTGGTTGTGGCAATTGTGGTTGCTTAGGTTGTGGCAATTGTGGTTGCTGTAGTCTTTCCGAACTACGCTTCAAGTATTCTTCTAGATGTCTTTTTGGAATATTATTATATTGTGTTTCTCCTCGCAATACTGCTGGATACTCTGGGAACATTTCCCTAATTAGTGCATTTGTTGTATCTTCTACTGGTGTAGACATTGAATCTATAATTGCGGATATGTCTCCCTTGGCTCCTCTATACGAGCCTCCTGAGGTTGGTGAGCTAGTTCCCCATGCTTGTGCTACGGCTACTCTAATTGGTAGTGAGTAACCGTTGGCAATTAGCCAAGGCCCCAATGCTTTATAAGCGGCCCAGGTTTTTGCATCCCAAGTTTCTTGTGGTGATGCAAATGCTTCAACCATTTTGTATATATCTTTAAATTGTTGCATTAAGCCAGCTTCAGCAACAGAGCTAAGCATACCACCCTGTGATCTACCGGTTGCTGCTGCTATACTAGCATTAGCAATTAACCCTAGTATGTTATTACTAAATATTGGATTACGCATAACATACCTAGCAATTTCGCTGATATTGTCTCTTCTATTAAGTTTTTCTAGGATATCTTCATAACTTAATGTGCCTCTAGCCAAAGCAAGTACAAGGTTATAAGTAAAGTCTAGTAAACTTGCAGTAGCAAGCATCATACCCATTTTTGGAAAACTAGCTGTACTACCTCTTCTAATTATTTGCTGAGCAACAAACAAAGAAGTATATGATTTATAGAATGTTAGTAGATCGGTAGCTAAGTTATCACTTCGTGGGGCATCTAGTGCTTTACGGACAACCATACCTCTTGTTGTGTTAAATTCTTGGAATTTAGCCATAGCTGTTTTAGCTAGACTTAGTTCAGCTAGTAATTCATTCCTAGTTAAGAATGGTCTTGGTAGTGGTCCGGTTGATCTTGGTGAGGTTGAGTCTTTTAGTTCTAGTTCGACATCCATCATATCTTGGAATAGAATAACACCTCTAAATGTATTCTTTTCTGTTCTGATATATCGCAATGCCTCTAGTCTCTTGCCCTCCAGTAAACCAGATTGAATTATATATACAGCAACTTCTTGGTCAATAAAACCTAACTTGTTTTGCCGCAGTAATTCTTTAATTTGACCAACTGTGGTTGGTTTAGTTGCGGCAGCTCTATAGGCATCTCGGAATCTATTAAGATGTCCCATTCTTTCTAGTTTAACTATTAATCTATTACCGGCAGCATCCATAGCAACTCTTACAGATTTCATTGCACTGGAGTTGGAACGGGATCTATTTAGTTTCCATCTATCCCAGAATCCTAATTTTTCAATTAGATCTGAAGATGGATCCATAGATAAGAGATTGCTTGGTAGCATTGGTGAAGTAGTTTCTTCAACAAATGATAAAGTATTTTGAGCAAGTCTTCTAATCTTTCTTTGTCTGATTGGGAAGAATTGTCTTTTTGTTCTTCCACTTGCGTCTGTTACTTTTCCTGGGAAACCAGAAGTATCTACTATAGCATTTGCCGCATTAACTATACCATCTTCTGCCATATCTCTTAGGAATCTAAAGGAAGATATAACACCAACAAACGGGTTGCTTTCTTGGAACATTTGCGACATTGTACTCATTACACCCTCTACCATATAAGTAGCTGTGTTGATATTCATACCGAACCGCATTAATACAAGTGTTTTAGCTCGGTTGTTCCAATCTGCTAGGCTTTGGCCCATGTCTGTGGTATCTCGTACTAGATTACCCTTTGTTTCTAGTAGCGCAAGTCTAAGTCTATTGATACCTTGACGCATTAAAGCGTTGTTATCAATCTTTAGGTTTCTTTCTCCACGTTGATCAAATAGGGTAATGTTTCTGCTATTGGAATTAACTGTTTGATCATTCTCAGCTTCAAACATATCTAAGATCTGAGATATATTGAAGTATGCATTTGGAATACCTGATAGCTGCTGAACCATTTTACGTTCAATAGCATCATATGCAATCTTACCAGTACCCTTAGCCAATGTTGATAGATTTGTTTCAAACAACTTAAGCATGTTTGGGTTAGTTGATAAGAATACATCTCTGCTGGTTAGGAATACAGAATCCTGTTTAAATAGCGCAGAAGACTTTGTAACTCTATTTAGGAACTCAATGGTTAGTACATCAGATGGACCCAAGATACCAGTCATTTCTCCAGTTAAACCATGTGGCATGTTTCTATCAGAAATACTAAAGTGTTTCCTTACGTCATCTCTTTGGAACTTAGTATTCCATCTTTCGGCTGTTTTTTCATCTGTTGGAATTAGGAATGCTTTCTTAAAAGCTAGTACAACCATGTCCATATTTTGGGTTGTCATTCCACCAAATGTTTTTTCTAAGGTAACATCACCATCTCTAGTTTGCCACAGTATTTTATGAATTATTTCCTGTACATCTTTATGGATTCTAACCAAAGATTGTGTAGAAGCATAATCTGCTACTGTTGTAATACCTGTTCTACCAATTGATTGTTTTGCAGCTGTTCTTACAGCCCAATTTATAATTGCTTCTCTACCACCATTAGCAATAGTATCCTTACCGGAAATAATATCAGCCACAACCTTGTTTAAAGATGCTTCATCTGCTACTAGCATTTCTTCTGGATTTAGTGGAATTATTCCAGAAGTATATCCTAATAGTGGAGAGAATGTCGCATACTTCCCATTAGTATCTAACATTGCTATATTCTTATTAACCAGTTCTTGTTTAATTATATCAAACGCATCTCTAGCTAGGTTACGATCCTGTAATAATGAAGTATCTCTTAGTCTAACCGGGAACACATCATTTTTACTAGTTTTTTCTAACATGCCTACTTGGGTTTGTAGCTCTACGGTTTTATCTGTTAATAGTCTAAAAGCACCAGTAAGGCTTTCAACATGCTTCTGTTCTTTTGCTCCGGTTAGGATTGGTCTAATACCTAATAAATTCCTTACTACATCCTGAATAATAGCATGTTGCATATTAAGGTTATTGGGATATTCTGAACTTAGGTCTGCTGATTTGATCATTACATTATAAACATAAGGATCAATCAATAGTTTATCGTTTTGAATACCACTAACATCAGACTGTAAAGAACCCTTTGTTGTTACAGAAGCCTGGTCAATTAGTTCTGTTAGAATAGCTAATGGTGCAAATGGGCTATTATAGGTTAATGAAGTTGCATTCATAAACCCTTGTAATAGGTTGTTTTGCAGTATGGTTGAGATCATTAACTCGGAACCAACAAAGGGTATACTTCTAATAATACCAGCAGCTGTTCCTTCATCTGCTCTTTCTCCTCGTCTATCAATACCACGTTGAATAAGCCCAACTAAGAATGCTCTTCTAAATCCATTATCAAGAAGATCTCGTTCTGTTAGTCTTGAACCCTTTGTTGTTGAGAAATCATCTAAATCAGCTAAAGTTCTTGCAACAAACCCAACACTAATATTCATAAATGTATTAATGTCTTTTTCTCTAATCTTTTGTTTAAGATCATTTATCTTTGAGTCTATAGCTGCAAGTGTTGCCATATTTGGAATTGGCTTGCTGCTTTCTATCTTATAGTTTTGTTCTTCTACTCTTAGTTCTGAAATTAAGATATTAAGATCAGCCATTTCTGTTGGTGTTAGCTGTCTATTGTTTTCTGTAGCAACAACACGTTTAAATGCATTGAGTTGAGCATCGGGATTACCAACATC
>Ga0172376_10008011_pt1 | contig 11128 bp, 10 predicted proteins | sample Lak35m_FD_121114 | JGI IMG/M metagenome (GOLD analysis project Ga0172376, IMG submission 121114) | Freshwater microbial communities from Kabuno Bay, South-Kivu, Congo - kab_092012_35m | ecosystem: Environmental > Aquatic > Freshwater > Lake | place: Democratic Republic of the Congo: South-Kivu...
GTTGCAGCAAGAAAGTCCAACTTCGACTACCTTAGGTCGACTTTCTCGGACATTGATGATTTCATTCTTCCTGAAGCAACACCTAACTCAGATCCGTCGTGGTTTGGTTTTCCAATTACGATTAGGAGAGACTCCGACCTAGACCGAACCAAACTACTTCGTCATCTAGATGATAAGAAAATTGGCACGCGACTTTTATTCGCAGGCAATCTTCTAAAGCAACCGGCCTACAGAAACATAGAACATAGGACAGTTGGCGACTTGAAGAATACGAATTTAGTTATGACTAATACTTTCTGGCTTGGTGTTTTTCCAGGTTTAACGAAGCAGATGCTTGATTACGTGTCAGACATAGTGCACGAGTTCGTCTCTCCATAAGCTCTTTATTTCGATCCCCAGCGAAAGAAAAAATTTGATTGACTGCTTGCGATTTTAGTTGAGCATTTGAAATAGAATAAGGTCAACGGGGGTCTTGAGCAGAGTTCACCTGTTGCTTTATCCAAGTATATGTCTCTCGAATTCCCTCCTCAAGAGACCACTTGTAATCCCAACCTAGAATTTTTCTTATGAGGTCGTTATTTGAGTTTCTTCCGCGAACTCCAGTCGGACCATCGATGTGCCTAATCTCAACAGATTTCCCTTCGACCCTCGCAGCGATTGCTACAAGCTGATTTATGGAAACCATCTCTTCTGAGCCTATGTTCAACGGGCCAGCGAATGAATCCTGGCTCATGAAGCGCCTTACGGCTTCAATACAGTCATCAATGTACAAGAAAGATCTAGTTTGTTCCCCATCTCCCCATACTTCGACTAATCCATCAGAGGACATAGCCACTTTTCTACATATGGCCGCCGGCGCTTTTTCCTTTCCGCCTGTCCATGTACCCATCGGTCCGTATACATTGTGAAACCTAGCGACACGAACTTCAGCACCCAAATTTCTTTGCAGAGCAAGGAATAGGCGTTCAGAAAAGAGTTTTTCCCAACCATATTCACTGTCCGGGTTAGCTGGATAGGCGTTCTCTTCCCGAAGATCAACAATTGCTGAATCTAACTGCCTCTCTTCCGGATAGATGCAAGCTGAACTTGAATAAAAGATTCGGGGCAATTTAATGCCTCTTCGGAAATTTGCGACGACTAAGTCGCAGAGGGTCAGATTGATGGCTGCAGAATTTGACATAACATTAAAGTCATTCTCACCGGTAAAAATGTAACCAGCACCACCCATGTCAGCCGCGAATTGATAAATCTCATCGAATTGCTTCCCAGACAGCACGGTATGCATGAAGTCCTGCCTCGTGCAGTCACCAATCAGAAAATGATCTGCCTTAGAATCCTCGAATGAGGGATATTTGAGATCTACTCCAACTACTAGTCGATAACCCTCAGTCTTGAGCCTCTTTACCATGTGACTGCCGATGAAACCCCCAGCCCCCATAACTAGAGCAGATTTATTTTGTGACTCAATCAATTTTTTTCCTCCGTTGTCGCTAGCCTAAGCTTATCAGCTCTTGGTCACTCGCTAACTTTTGCCCAATCTGAGCATTGAGCGCAAGTGAGCCAACAATGTGATTAGCGCCCGGGGGATAAAGAGATTAATGCGGAAAGAAGTTCCACATGCAACATAATTTTGGGGGCTAAGAATTTTTTACAAAGCAAGACGTGGCCTGACGGTTCCAAACTTTCTAAACATAAAGCTAAACTCTAAACACTACCCGCTGATTAATTTTTTAGAGCGTCTTGCCATCCAAGGGGAATTTCTAGCTTTTCAGAAATCCACCCAAAGACGTTACTCCCGAGATTTTGTGCAAGCCGGTCACCGTAACCCGCAAACCAATTGAACTGCGCTGAGGATTCGATTGAAAATGCTTTCAAATTCCTCGCAAACCCGACATCCTCTGATTGTCCTATTACTCTTGCATGTTTGATGTCTTCGGGCACATAATTTGCTTTTTCCCATGTTGAGTCAATCGAAGCATTGTCATGAACGACTAACTCCACTTTATTAAAATGAAGAATAGGCTGATTGACAAGAGTTTTTTCTACTGCGACTACATCATGAGATGCTGGCACTGCGATAGTCAAGACACGCATTTTCTTTATCCTATCCACAGGACTAAACTTCTGGGCCACCCCATCACCACGCCAGTTCGAATTGATTAGTAAGCTTCTCCGCATGAGGTTCTTTATTACTGGACACACGGGATTCAAAGGAGCCTGGCTCACAAAGATTCTTCTGTCTGAAAACCACGAAGTGTTTGGATACTCACTCCCAGCAGAGAAGGGCTCAATTTTTGACTTACTGGATCTCAGATCGCGAGTTAATGCCAACTTTGAAGAGGATGTCAGAAATGCAGCGGTTCTTTCCAAGTGCGTATCCGAGGTTGAACCGGACGTTGTAATTCATTTAGCTGCTCAACCACTTGTTATTCGTGGGTACGAAGAGCCATATGAAACTTTTGCTACAAACGTGTTGGGGACAATGAATCTCTTGAACGCTGCTTCGATGGTGCATTCGTCCCCTACGGTCCTGATTGTGACCACCGACAAGGTGTACAGACCAACGAGTTCTAGTGCGCACCTTGAAAGTGATGCCTTGGGTGGTCTGGACCCTTACAGCGCTTCCAAGGCTATGGCCGATCTCTTGGCCCAGAGCTGGGCGGAAGTTTTTTCTTCAATGAGAATTGGGGTTGCAAGAGCTGGAAATGTGATAGGGCCTTTTGACCACTCCGAAAATAGACTCCTGCCCGACATTACTAGGTCATTAAGACTGGGAGTTCCTCTTGATGTTCGCTACCCGAATGCTGTGAGGCCTTGGCAGCATGTTCTCGATTGCCTAAATGGTTATCTAAGTTATGTTTGGAAATTGAGACAGGATTCCGAAGCGCCCCGGGTTTTAAATTTCGGACCAGATCCCAAGGAGATGCGACAAGTTCAAAGTGTACTCGATGTCATCTCTGGACAAAATTCGAATTTCAGTTATCGTATTTCTGCTGGAGAGTACGAGGAGAACGAGATGCTTACCCTATCTAACGCACTCGCCAAAGCCTCGTTGGGGTGGGAGCCTTGCATCACTTTCGAAGACGCCGTAACGCTGAGCATTAAATCTCATTCCAATCCGCGAGAGATAGAGGCAGAAATTGACAGACAAATTTTTAGTCACTCCCAATACCTAGGTCACTCATATGTCAGAGAATAATCGGAAAGAAGTTCATGTCTTCCTAAGGGGAGGCCTAGGAAATCAGCTATTTCAGTATGCGTCAGGGCTGGCAATTTCAAAAGCTCACAAAAAGAGATTGATCTTGAGGGAAGACTTACTCCCCGCAAAAGAGGACAGCATAGGAGGAATAAGTCGCTGGCCAAATCAAGTGAGTCTTTTTAGCCACTCGGCTGAAATAAGGTACAAGAAACATCAGCCGCCTTTTTCGACCAATGCTTTCGGAAAATCTATGGCCATTCAGCGAGCAATCGGTGATTTGACCCCCTCAATTGTGGAAAAATTTGGAATGCACTCTGCCGAGCGCAGAAATTTACCCGGCGATATTTCAGTATTTACCAAAACAAGAATCGTGAATGCATACATGTCTCATCTCAACCTTGTACTAGCTGTGAAAGACCAGGTAGCCAGCGAGGTAGGACAAATCCTGAATCCTTCGCATAACTTTCGTGAGCTTTCGCATGAGGCAATTCTAAAGAAACCGGTCATCGTCCATTTGCGCTTAGGTGACTATGTAGGCCTCGGTAGTGTTTTTGGTGAATTAGGTGAAATTTTCATTGCAAATGCGTTACTGAATTCAAGCAGCGCGCCACGCTGGCTTTTCACTCAAAGAAAGTCAGAATTGTCAGACGCGGTTCTGGATCTCATTCAACCCGAAAGAATAATTGATGGCGCTATACTTCCTAGCTCGATTGAAAACTTAGCTATTATGTCGATAGGTTCAAGCCTGATTGCAAGCAACAGCACGCTAAGTTGGTGGTCTGCAATTCTGAGTCCACCCGAGACAATAGTTGTAGCTCCTTATTTCCAAGGAAAAATAAACAACTTTTCGCCTGAACTTAGTCTTCCCAATTGGATTTCGATAAATGCTAATTAATAGACTGCGGGACCAACGTGAAATAGAGGGATTGCTCGACTCTACTCTAGGAAATCATGTTGCATTCCTTGGCCTCTACAATGCAAAAAATTACCTACGTGATGTTACTAATTGGTTAACCACTTTTGATCAGGAACGCAAATCAAAGCCTCAGATTCTAATTGTCGACAATGCGTCAACCGATGGTAGTGGTTTAGCAATTAGGGAACTGGTAGGGACCCTTGAAGATCAAGGTTGGAATGCAGCGCTAGTCACTAATCCTATAAACCTCGGTGGTTGGGGTTCAATCAACTTGAACCTGGACCTTATTTCTCAATTTGAGTGGGTTACAACCTTTCATCAGGATGACAAATATGCCCCTAATCACCTGCGCGAACACATTGGAGTTTGCGCAGCCGCTGATTCGAACGTTGGAATGATTTCGAGCGAGTCCGTTTCAGTTGATAGAGAGGGCAACGTCCTAGGTTACCCAAGAGGGGCTTGGCTGCAATCGCCAAACCCAGATGCTTCTAGGCTTTTTCTGAACTTAGTTAAGAATCACATTTTTCCTTTCTCTGGTGCCTCATTCAGAGTCAAGTTTTTGCTAGACACGCGCATTCCTTGGACGAGCACCGCATTTCCAGACACTGAATTGCTGCTTCGAGGACTTCCATTTTGGCATTATGTTTATGTAGAAGAGCCAAGGGTTACTTACCTCGAGAATGAGTCAAGTGAATCGCACTCTTTAAATTTAGCTAGCCGAGAACGAGGGTCGGTATCAGCACTATTTCGAGTCTTCAGCGGGGAAACGTTCTCAACCCTAGTTTGTGAATTGGAGCGGGAAGAATTTCGAGTTTTTTGTTTCGATCTTATGAAAGCACTAGAGGTAAGGCTCTCTGAAACAATGCTGGCTAAGCTAGTGGCTCGCTTCGCTATAGAACTTGCCATAGAAAGTAGGACTGTTTTGGGTTTAGATTGCGATTACACTGCCCTTTCTGAAATCTATGCTGGAGACGGAGACTTGACTGCAGCATCCTTGGCCACGAGGCTTCAATACTTTCAATTCAAAAAACAAAATTACAAGAGTGAAGCGTATACCTCACAAGCTAACCTTGAGCCAATATATTCTTTTTTTGGAGACTTAGTGCTAAGAACTCTTGGCCGACTGCCAAGAAAACGGCTTCTTAGTTTTTGGAAGTTTGTATTTCGATTCAATCTCGCTAGAAAAATCCTTCGTCACTGGGATCTAAAGTAGGAGTTTTATAAATTGAAATTGGTAGAAAAGACTAGAAGTTTTAGCCGTCGATTTTGGACAATCTAAAAAGTCAATTTCTAAGATTGCAAATACTTGGAATCGAGGACTTATAAACAATGGATAGCAACGACATTGAAAAACTTACCTTATGCTTCCACACGGCTTAGACTTCTCTATTCGTATCGGTCACCCTAGTCAGAAGTTGCCAGTCAGCGAGACAGCAGGCTGAAGCTAATCGATGGCAGAAAAGATTGTGGTAACTTCTATCTATGAGGGTCTTCTTGACAGGCAAAAATGCCAGACAGGATTTAGATGAAGGATTTCCTACTTCTCTAGAACACAACCTAGGAGTTAACAATCACACTTTATGTTCGTCTCTCGATGACGAGCCAGAAGTAGTAATTTGCGTTGACTTTGAAAACAGTGCCTTACCTGTTTTGAAGCGCGCAAAGCAGATGAGTATTCCAAAAGTCCTAATTAAGCAAGAACCAATTGTGGTTTTTCCTCAACATCGCTTTCCCAATCCGAAAGGGATATTTGACTACGTTATTACTAAGGGAAAAGTATCCGAAGGTGGCCTCTACAACTACGGAAACACATGGCCTAAGTCCATTGAATTCGAAGAAGCACGCAAACGCAAATTCGTAGCTGTTACAGCTAACAAATGGTCTGCAATCGGAGGAGAGCTTTATGAACTCAGGCGGAAAGTATATGCATCGGATCATCGCGTGGATTTATTTGGGCGTGGATGGCAGGCGACTCCCTATGAGGAAATTAGTCAGGTGATTAAGGAATTAATTCTTGCATCAATGTCTGGTGTGTTTCCAAAACTACCAAGTCTGTCAAACTGGCGTAGCAAACCTCAAAACTATCTTGGTGCAGTAGATAACAAACGCACAATCATGGCTTCCTATGATTATGCACTGATTATCGAGAACTGCACTTTTTACACAAGTGAGAAACTGATGGATAGCTTGCTGGTAGGCAACTTTCCAGTTTACGTTGGAGGTAACCTAGCAGGTCTCGGAATACCTAACGAGTTTGTTATTCAAGCAACAGCAGACTGCAATTCTGTTACAAGGGCAATCGATGAAGCCTTCGAAATTGACCTGGTCAAATTCCGGAAAAACTTGCTAGATTGGCTGGTGGAGCCTTCAACTAGAGAGAACTGGTCGGCCAACCAGATCTGGAGGAGAATTCTCCGAGATATTGAGAAGAAGGTTTCGTATTTAAATTCGTTAGCTTATTCAATAGAAAAATCTAACGACTAGCGGAATCCAAACATCTAGGCAAGCCTCTAAAGGATACGCTCACGAGCATGTTATATTTGAAAAACATATATGAATTTCTTCGTGACTTTCCATCCTTAGAATTAAGAGACCAAATTTCACCCAGCAATGTCTCCGGAACAATACCCAATGTCGTTTATCAAACATGGGAAAACAAGAAGTTCGGAAGGACTCACTTTACGTCAAATATTCTCTTTCGCAAAAGAAATAGGGGCTTTACGTTCAAGTTATACGATGCGGCGGAAAGGGATTGCTACATTAGTTATCGTTGGAAAGGTAGTCCCCTAGAAGAGATGTATGTCAGGGCGAGATTTGGTCAAATAAAGGCGGACCTATTCAGGTACATGATTTTGTTTGATCTAGGAGGCCTGTATTTCGACATTTCTAAAGCAATAACTAGGCCACTCCGAACTCTAATTCAACCTGAAATTGATGGAATAATCTCATTCGAGAACAATCGAAGACTTGAGTCTAAAGCAAACCGAAATCTAACTTCAATGCCAGACAATTTAGTTCTGCAGTGGGGGTTTGGGTTTGCTCCGCGACATGAGCTGTTGTCCACGGTACTTAGCCAAATTGAGCAAAGGTTTAGTGATTACAAGAATGTAGTCCAACGGAATCCGAAACAAGCAATTCTTGAGTTGACTGGACCGGTAGCGTTTACGGATTCGGTTGAAATCTTTTTTTCTAAGTTTCCATACAATAAAGTGAAGCAAGTGGGAATTGACTTTGATGGTTCAGCTATCTTGAGTCTACCAGGTTCCGCTGCCCGCCATAAGCTCGTGCCCGCCTACGCACTAGCCTCCAATGAGAAGCTATTTAGATGATTGGATACTGGCTACGATCAATCCAATTAGTCTTTTCGTCCACCAATCAGTGGATAAAAAATTTTGACAGTCAAGATGGCTGAACTGGTCGAAATTTAGGCTTTGGCGAGGCAAGTCGGCCCAGCTGTCAATCTCCAAGCAAGGAATTGCATAGTTACGAAGATTTGTTGCCCAATCTGATTTCTCAACAATTGGTACTGATCCTCTATACAGAGTCTCCCAGAACCTGTGGGTGTCTATTCCGGCACCCCTTGGACAAGCTACGAATCTATGCCGTGAGGCAATTCTGGAGTAGACAAACGAAGCCTTTCTAAAATTTAGGACTGTGGAACTAGGAACGAAGTCCGAAACTTTGAGAAGTTCAGACCGACTTGCGTCAGTGCTCTTGAAGGGACCAATGAGCACTTCCTTCGTTTTCTTCCGTAGCCGAAGGGACTGAGAAAAATTCCATCCAAGACCATTTCTAGCGCGCCTACTGTCCTCAATTCCGATTGGCAAAAATTTGAGTGTCTCGGTTTCCTTACAGTTTAAGTGCTGAATGAAAAAGGTGACATGCTCAGGAAGTCCTTGACTAAGTAACTTCTGGCAATCAAAGTCTACGTCAGCACCTCCAGCTACGACCAGTCTTGTTCCAGGTGGCAGGGTTTGAGAAGAAAGATAGTTGACTAATTGATCACTCTGTACGTAGACCGCAACTTTATCCCCGAAAACTCTATTGAGATCTTCGACTAATTTCTTAAAGAACGACTGGCTAATCCTGTTTGGATCAACATGGTTCCTCAGCACGGGTCTAAGTATTTTTGACAGGAAGAGATCGACCAGAACTAGAAATTTATCTAGAAATTGAACAGTTTCTATTTCCCTAGATTTTCTCATTTGGAGTTGAAAACTCTCAACAATTTTGCAAGCACCGCCCTGCGCAATTGTCCAATTGCTCCAAAAAAACCAACGATGGAGAATGAGTACACACTCTGATCCTTAATTTCCTGTATTAGGGATGCCAGGATTCTAGAGTTTTGCCTCGTTGAAAAGAGCTTTTTGTTTTTTGAGTGCACGTGGAGATTGTAGACTGGGTAAAGATCCCCTGAGTCTAGGTTACCGATAAATAATCTCCCTTTTTCAATTGTGGGCCGGATATGCTTCATGTCTGGAAAGTGGTCAACGGCATACATGAATTTTTCCACCAACCCCCATTTGTTTCTTGGATCGATTCCTGTCAACCATCGCCCAAGGGTCAAACCGTCAAAAACTCCCTTGAAATTAGTTTCCAAAATTTCCTGCGAATGATTGGGCTTGTGTCCTGGCGGTTCCACTGGTAACTTCAAAATTTGTCCCGGATACTGGTTCGAAATTCTTTTTAGAGCAGACATATCCGTCACCTTTGGATCCAGCGAAATTTGCTCGAGGATCTTCTCACTAAGCCACTCGCTGGCGCACAGATTTGGTGTGAAAACCAAGGCTGGCCCGTCGTGAATAGCATTGACTGGAGGCCATGCTAATTTTTCTATACTTGCCATTTGCTCAAACGGAAAATCTTCAAGTATTAGCACATCCGTCTCAATCTGCAAGATTGGAACGCTAGGTTTTGTTCGATGGAATTCCTCAATTGCAAGTAAACGCCGCATGGTGTGCAACCAATAACCTTTTCTGAAAACAGTCGAATGCGGTGACGTTTCCATTTCATAAAACTCGCTAGTTTCTGGAAACGTATGAACATTAATAGACTCGCTGACTTGTCTCTGGATGTTTACGTCTGTTGCAAGGTTTATCTGAACTTTTGGAAACGTGGATTTCAGCCAAGCTACATTTGCCCAAAAAATACTCGGTGGCTGTGTCCCCAATTGAACAAATAGAATTTCTAGTGGTCGTTTCATATTTAAGAACTTGCCAGTACTATCGAATTCTATAGAGGACAAAGCCGTCCCCAGTAAGCTTTTCTTTGATAACGCCGGCAACCTCAATCTCGCCAATTGACACGATCCAACTTGCTTCTATAGGTGCCCATTCTTTATCGTAGACACTCCCGGGACTCGCTAGCTCGTACTCTAACTGCGGCTCATCAACCCAGATAGCAATGTTCGTCGCATCAAATCGAGTGTTAGCAAGAATGTGCAGGTTTTGTTTCTCACTTTCAGTCAAGTTCGTATAAACGTACTGACCGGCCTTATCCGCGACGGATAAATCGCCTCTAAAGCCCCTGTACTGGTCCTGAATCTGCCATCCGGCTGAAATCATGCTAAAGGGAAGTAGAGCGACAAACGTCCACTTGGTGTAATGCGGAAAAGTTGCAAAGACACCTAACGCTAAAGCCATCGTGACTGCCACTCCATTAAATGTTTCAAGATTCACCACGAGCCCGGCGAGATTAGGCGCATCTGCAATCTGGATTGTCAGGTTACTGAAATTGTTTGTAAATGAATTAGTTATAACCGTGCCAAATCCAATGGCAAGTGCCCAACGAACGAACACATTCTGCAAGTTCACCACTTTTGACACAAAAACAGCTAGGCCTGATAGCGGAACAAGAATAAACAGGAAATCGTAGTAGCGGAGTAGAACTCTAGTCGTGTGGTCATCCCCACCACCTGTCAGCCAGCCGGTAAAAATCACGATAATAATTACCATCGACCCTAGCCAAATAAAACTTAGTAGCGCTAATAGATTTACAGTCCGTGCTTCCCTGGTCCGAACCAAATCAATAATTGCAACAATCAGTCCGACGATGGCAATTGCCATAAGCGCAGAAACGGTCAGAACATGGATTGAAAGCTGTGGCCAGAAGAGCTCGATGACTCCTGTTATTGGAGACGTTCCAATAGCAGTCCCTCCTTCCACAACCTCCTGGGGAGCCTCAGTAACCTGCTGTATTGTTCCCAGGCTCAGGTATGCACCAAAGAATGAAAGAGCCTTTGGTCCAGCGACAATGAATCCAATAATCAGACGGGCGAGTACCGCACCACCAACGAGCGCTCCCCCCGCTAGGAATAGATCTTTTAAAAATCTCTTTTTGTGGTTTAGACAGAGGACAAGAATGAATATGGCTATCGGAATAACGGCCATCCAGGCGTGTGGCTTGACCAGCGAAGCGGTGCCAATTACCCCACCAACGATGGCCCAGTTCTTCCACCCCTGCTCTTTCATGGCATGCAAAAGAGCTAGCAGCAGAAGCCCTAGGAAGAAGAAGTACATCGACTCTGGCAAGAACATGGATGTGTAGACAGTAAGCGGCGATAGCCCAGCTGCGGCAATGAATCCAAGGGATGCCCAGAATGGCATGACTCTCAAGGCAGCGATAAAGATCAGAAAGATGAATCCGACGAAAAATACTAAGTTGACTATTTTTCCGCAGGTATAAAACCCTGGTCCGCAAAGATTGGTTACCGAATAGACCAGATTAAACAAGTAGTTAGAAAAGTCACCCGTAATCTGTGGTCCCCAAGGAGATCCGTGTCTCGCGCTCTGGGAGTAAATGTATTCATCACCAAGAATTGCCGGGCCGACCGGTGCAACCCTATAGAAGTTCCAGGCGGCCTGGCCAAGTAAAACAGCTACCACTAGCCCCCACTGGTAGGCCTTCAGCTTTGGCATTGCAAAGATCTTTTGAACAGTTTTCATCTCTTTTGCCTCGGTATTCTCGGTTCAGACTGGACATCATATGCAAGGAATGACAGTAGTAGTTGTACA
>Ga0172376_10008012_pt1 | contig 11126 bp, 8 predicted proteins | sample Lak35m_FD_121114 | JGI IMG/M metagenome (GOLD analysis project Ga0172376, IMG submission 121114) | Freshwater microbial communities from Kabuno Bay, South-Kivu, Congo - kab_092012_35m | ecosystem: Environmental > Aquatic > Freshwater > Lake | place: Democratic Republic of the Congo: South-Kivu...
GCAACCCTTTCAACTGGGGCGGTATGATCTCTATCACTCATGGGCATTCGTGAAGCCTGTGCTTCATCCGCCCCTGCCCACCGTTGTCACGGTGTATGATTTGAGCTTCATCCATTATCCACAAATGCTGTCATGCTCGCGCCGTGCCTACCTCCAAACAATGACGCGCTACGCCTGTAGGCGGTCAACGCGCGTGATGACCATCAGCGAAAGCACCGCTCGCGATGTGGTCGCCAACTATGGGATTGACCCGTCTAAGGTGGATGTTGCCCCGTGTGGCACAGACTTTAGCATCTTCCGCCCCCTTCACGCGGAACGGTTGATTCAGTTTCGCAAGAAGAAAAACCTGCCCGATGTCTTTTGGCTCTTCATTGGCACGCTTGAACCGCGCAAGAACCTCCCCACGTTGCTCAAGGCATATGCCCAACTCACCCCCGAAAATCGCCCGTTGTTGGTGATCGGTGGGGGCAAGGGGTGGGATTATGAGGACATCTTCACCACCGTAGAAACGCTGGGCTTAAGCAACAGCGTGCGCTTCATTGGATATGTCCCCTCACAAGAATTGGCGTTGTGGTACAATAGCGCGTCGCTCTTCGTTTATCCTTCACTGTATGAGGGGTTTGGCTTACCCGTTTTAGAGGCGATGGCGTGTGGGACGGCGGTTGTGGTGGCGGAAAGCTCCTCTCTGACGGAGGTAGTAGAGGGGTCAGACGGGTTACGTGTTCCCCCGTTGGATGTTTCTGCCTGGCAAAGCGCACTGGAATACGCCCGTGACCACGAGGAGTGGCGCGTGCGTGCCGTTGAAAGTGGCTTAACGGTTGCTAAACGCTACTCTTGGAAACACACCGCTCAAGCAATTTTGGCAAGCTATCAGAAAGCATTGTGATGCAACCCGAACAACCCTCCGCTCCTCATCCTGTTTTCCACTTGCCAGCTTGGTTGGGGTTCAATGCCCAATCCCCAGAGCCGATTTGGCTCAAGGTGGTCATTGACCTGATCGTGGGGTTCATCGCCTTTGGGTTGGCGTGGTTTTTGCGCTATCAGGTGCAACTCATCCGCCCCGTGCTAGAAGTCTTTCAGTCCCCGTTCAGCCTGTATTTACCCTATGTCGCCCTGTTCTTGGTGTGGATTATCGTCCAATACAGCGGGGCGGGGTTATACCGTCGGGCACGCACACGCTCCTTCATTGGTGAACTCACCATTCTTTTCAACGGCATCACCAACGCCACGCTGGTCTTGATGGCGATCAGTTTCATGACCCAAGCGCGGGGCTTCAGTCGCCTGATGTTGGTGTATCTGGTGGTGGTCTCCACTGTGTTGCTGGGACTGGTGCGGATTATACGGCGCATCATCTATGCCCAATGGCGCAAGCGTGGCATCGGCGTTCAACGCACCTTGATTGTGGGCGTGGGGGATGCCGGTCAGGCGGTGCTGCGGGTGATGTTGGCGCGTCGGTCGTTGGGGTTTGCCCCAATGGGCTATCTGGACGATGATCCCGAAAAGAGCCACAGCACGCTCGGGCGTGTGCGTGGGCTAGGCACGCTGGGCGAATTGCCCCACATCCTCACCAGCGAGTCGGTGGATTTGGTGGTGGTCACGCTCCCCTGGACACACCACAACCGCATCATGCACATTGTCGAGACGTGCCAGCGTGCCCACGTGGCGGTGCGCGTGGTGCCGGATGTGTTCCAGTTGAGCCTTAGCCGTGTGAGTTTTGAAAACCTAGACGGCATCCCCCTGCTGGGGATTGAAGCCTCCCCCTCCTTGAGCGGGGCAAAGCGCGTGTTGAAGCGCGCGCTCGATTTGTCCATCGTCACCCTGACCGCGCCGCTTTGGGTGGTGGTGATGGTGGCGGTGGCAGTTGCCATTCGCTTGGATGGCACGGGCGGGGGCGTGTTTTACAACGCCGAGCGCGTGGGAGAAAACGGCAAACGCTTCAAGATGATGAAGTTTCGCAGCATGATCCCCAATGCAGACCAGATGAAGGCGCAACTGATCGCCCAACATGGGGGAGACCCCAAGTTCTTCAAACTGGAAGATGATCCGCGCATCACCCCTGTCGGCAAGTTCATTCGCAAGACCAGCTTGGATGAGTTACCCAACTTGTTCAATGTCATTCGTGGGGAGATGAGCCTAGTAGGCACGCGCCCCCCCACCCCGGATGAAGTCGCGCTCTATGCCGATTGGCACTACCAACGCCTCAAGACTATCCCCGGCATCACCGGTTTGTGGCAAGTGAGCGGACGGAGCGAAGTCCCGTTTGATGAGGTAGTCCTGCTCGACATCTACTACATCGAAAACTGGACGATCCGCCTCGACATTGAAATTCTCCTGCGCACCATTCCCCACGTCCTCATGCGCGAAGGGGCGTACTGACCGCGAGGTAGTACGCTAAACATGACCTTAACACTAGAACACATTTGCGCTATTGGATAATTTGTTCCGTTTTTGGTATGGTACGACGTGCCTTCATTGAAGAAAAGAGGTCAACATGACGGTATTGAGTAAGGCGGAGTTCAAGGTTGCTGATGCCCATCAGTACGACCACTCCAGCCCAGTTCGGTGGATTCTCTCCCACATTTTACGCTACTGGTATTGGTTCTTTGGGACGGCGTTTGCCTTCTTGGTGGCAAGTGCATCTGGCACCTATTCGCGCTATTTGTTTGGGGCGGCGGCAGAAGCCATCTTCAACCCCAGTATCGCGGCGTTGCCGATTGGCTTGACCATTTTAGGGTTACAACTGTTGAACGGTGTGGCAGCTTTTGTTGCCGCCATGCTCAACGAAGTCTCGGCGACGCGCCTACAAACCAACACGCGCCAAGAATTTTACACTGCGCTTTTGGGCAAAAGCCAAACTTTCCATGATCGCCAAAGCACTGGCGACCTCATGGCACGCGCTTCGGATGATACTGCGGAACTCAACCGACTGATCGCGCCGGGCTTGGAGTTTGTGTTCATTGATATTACGTTGGGCTTCATCATGCCCATGATCTTCATCGCCCTCATCGACTTCCAATTGTTGGTGATCCCGATTGCATTTGTGGGGGCATATGCGTTCTTGGTTTCACGCTATACCGAACGCTTGGGTCCGGTGGTGGGGGAACAACGCGGACAATTCGGCAAGATGAACGGTGGGCTAGAGGAGACCATCAGCGGGATTGAGGTGGTCAAGGCAAGCTCGCAAGAGATGTTTGAGCGGTTCAAGTTTCGTCGCAATGCCAGCAAGTTCCGTGATTTGTACGTTAAGCAAGGACAGATCGAAGCAACCTACCTACCCTATCTGGTCTTTTGGGTGGCGTATGGGATGATGTTTGCGCATGTGATGCTCCTTGAACGCGCGGGGGTGGTGGGCATGGATGAGGTCATCTCGTTCATGGCGTTGGCGGCAGCGTTGCGCTTTCCCGTGTTCATCTCCAGCTTTGGCATCACCCTCATTCAACTGGGGATTGCCAGCGCAGCGCGGATCTTGGCGGTGATTAAAGAGGAAACCGAGCTAGACGAGAATAGCGGTGGGCACCACGCCACCATGCAAGGGCACATCCGCTTTGAACAAGTCGCGTTCGCCTTTGATGAGCGTAGCCAAGTGTTGAATGACATTAGTTTTGAGGTGCAAGCGGGGCAAACCGTCGCCATTGTGGGGCAAACCGGCAGCGGTAAAACCACCCTCACCGAACTGGTCAACCGCACCTATGATGTCACGGCGGGGCGCATTTTGATTGACGGCATCGACATCAAAGAATGGAACTTAGACGCGCTCCGTAGCCAGATTTCTAAGATTGAGCAGGATGTCTTTTTGTTCTCGCGCACGCTGGCGGAGAACATTGCCTTCAGTAACCCCACCGCCACCCAAGCTGACATTGAACGCGCCGCACGCGAAGCACAAGCGGACGAGTTCATCCGCTCGTTCAAAGAAGGCTATGAGACCAAAGTGGGAGAGCGCGGTGTCACGCTGTCTGGCGGGCAACGCCAGCGCATTGCCCTCGCGCGCGCCTTCATGAGCGATCCGCGCATCCTCATTCTGGATGATTCCACCAGCGCGATCGACAGTGCAACAGAGGATGAAATCCAAAAGGCGATCAAGCGTGCCCAACAAGGGCGCACGGTGTTGCTCATCACCCATCGCCTCTCTCAAATTCGCTGGGCAGACCACATCATCCTGTTAGAAAGTGGCAAGATTGCAGCACAAGGGACGCATGAGGAGCTATTACGGACTTCATCGGCTTATCGTCGCATCTTCGCCCGTTATATGACTGACCTGCCCCCACTGATGGCAGAAGCAAACTAGGAGGCACAACCATGGGCTTCATCATGGATGGTCTGGATGCAGAAGCATACGACCGTAAATACAGCGATTGGCAACTCATTCGACGGATTTTCGCTTATTTCCGCCCCCAAGCGCGGCGGATGGCAGTGGTGGTGGCGGGCTTGGTGTTGTATTCTGCCGTCACCACCCTCACGCCGATCTATCTTTCGCGCACGCTTGACCGCGCCCAATTGAACCCCGAAGCATTTGATTGGCGCGTGAGTGCGCTGGTCATCATCGTGTTGGGTGTGTTAGGGTGGTTGCTGAACGCGCTGCAACGCTGGAACACCTTCGTCGCTATCGGTGAGGTGGTCTTGAAGATTCGGCGCGATGCCTTTGATGCTGTCACCCAGCGTGACTTGTCGTTCTACGATCAGTTTGCTTCGGGCAGGATTGTTAGCCGCGTGACTTCTGACACACAGGCGTTCTCCTCCACAGTAGAACTGACCACCAACTTGTTGAGCCAAGTTGCCTTGATTGTGTTCTTGTTGGTGTATCTGTTCTCGGTCAATGTCACCCTCGCGCTGGTGACGCTTTCGATCACCCCGTTCATTGTGGGGGTGGCGTTGGCGTTCCGCGTGATTGCCCGCCGTACCATCACCGCCACCCGTCGCATCATGGCAACCGTCAACGCCCACGTTCAAGAAACTGTGACGGGGATCGGCGTGGCAAAAACATTCCGCAGGGAAGCCATGATCTATGAAGAATTTTTAGAGGTCAACCGTCAGGCGTTTTGGGTGCAATTGCGCACCGGGTTCACCTTCGCCGGCATCTTCCCCATCCTCATCACCATCGCCGGTTTGGGAACGGGGTTACTGGTTTCGGTTGGGGTGCAAATGGCACAAAACCAAGTGTTAACAGCGGGGGAGTGGTACTTGTTCATTCAAGGGTTGGAGCTGTTTTGGTTTCCGCTCACCAGCATTGCCTCGTTTTGGAGCCAATTCCAACTGGGGTTAGCGGCGGGCGAACGGGTCTTCGCGCTGTTGGATGCGGATTCAAAGGTGCAACAAACAGGCAAGAATCTTCAACCGGATCACTTCAAGGGTGAGATTGAGTTCAAGCACATGAACTTTGAATACAAAGAGGATGAACCCGTTCTGCGTGATTTCTCCTTGACCATTGGCGCAGGGGAAACGCTGGCGTTGGTGGGGCACACCGGCAGTGGCAAGTCGAGCATCGGCAAGTTGATCGCACGCTTCTATGAATATCAAAGCGGACAATTGTTGATTGATGGCTATGATATTCGTGATCTTGACCTTGCGCATTATCGCTCGGTGTTGGGCGTGGTGACGCAAACCCCCTTCTTGTTTGAGGGGACGGTCATGGATAACATCCGCTATGGGCGACAAGACTTCATTGAGGACGACACCCATTTGGATGGCTACCGACCTGGCGCAAACTCCGCCACCGATGCCGAAGTGATCGCGGTAGCAGAGCGCATCGCTGGAGGGGACTGGCTCAAATTCTTGCCAGAGGGCTTACAGACTGAAGTGGGGGAGCGTGGCTCTAACTTGTCCATTGGGCAACGTCAGTTGGTGGCGTTGGCACGGGTGATCTTGCAAGACCCGCGCATCCTGATTTTAGATGAGGCAACTGCCAGCGTTGACCCACTCACTGAGGCACTCATTCAAGAAGGGTTAGAAACCGTTTTGCAGGGGCGCACCGCCATTGTGATCGCGCATCGTCTAAGCACGATCAAATCAGCAGATCGCATCATTGTTTTGAAAAAGGGGAGTATCTTGGAGGAAGGCACACACGACAGCTTGATGTTGGGCGGTGGGCATTATGCCGAACTCTACAACACCTACTTCCGCCATCAAAGTTTAGAATACATCGAAAATGCCGAGGCACTCCTAGCAACTTAGGAGCGGTTCTAGCTGGCAGGTCATCACTCGTCACCTGCCAGCTTAGTCCAGTTAGATGCCACGTCGGATCACTGGAGGGGTTGGCGGTTCGAGTTTCGGAATGAATCCGCCAGCAGGTTTTTCCATTTGGGGTAGATAGGTGGGGGTAGGAATGAAATTAGAAGGCAAATCATCCAACGAGGTCTCAATGTAATTCGGATTTTCCCGAACCATGAACGCTCCACAATCATCTGAACGCGGATCTGTCAGATAGTTGTACAATACCCCAACCACGCGGAAACCTTGCTTGAGTTGTGGGGTGAGGGTGGGATCAATGAGTTTACCCTTGGCGACATCGGCAACGTAAGCCTCTTGAGTGTGCGTTTTGCGATAGGCTTCATAGCCGGGTATCATCCCGCCCACTGCCTCCCCGCGTAAGTTCAAACGCTTGACAATGTTGCTACGGACGACGTACAAACGCGAGGCGATGTGCCTACGCCGAAAATCCGGATGAACACACATATCCAACCCATATAGCCACTCGCCATTCGGGTTGTGCGTATTCAACCAACCATTATCCGTAATATCCGTGAACTTATGCTGAAAGTTATTGAAGTCAAAGTTGTACCGAATCGAAGCACATGACCCCACGACATATTCACCTTGGGGGTGCTTGAGTACCGCCATGAACTGCCCATCAGGGAAGAGTTGGAGGTGGTGGGCATATTTTTCGCGGTTCAATAGCTCATCAGAGGTAAGCGTGGGATAGCAAACGGCTTGGAGACGTTCAAGTTGTTCTGTAAAGTTGGAGGTGGTTAAGCGTATCTCAATAGGCAATGGTTTCGTCATGATTAGGTTATCCAATAATGTGAATCACAAGCCTACCTCATTCAGTGGGTATTCTGCAAGTTTTTTATAAGTTTTTTACAAGTTTCTTGATGCCCTCCAAAAGCACACATTCGTACAGCGCCTATAGATGGTTGTCCTACATAGAGGTTCAATATGCCAGCACACCCCAATTTAATCCAACTCACCGCTACGCCCTTCATTCACGCTTATCTGGTGATGGAAGCGGATGGACTCACGTTGATTGATGGGCAACTCCCACACAACGCCCCCTACACACTCAAGGCGATGGCGCGCACAGGCTTGCCACTACGGCGCGTCTTGCTCACGCATGCCCATCTCGACCATGTTGGATGCTTGGATGCCATCCTAACCGCACATCCCCAAGCAGAGCAAATCGTGTCGGAGCGTGCCGCCCCCTTCTTGCGTGGGGACTACACCCTGTTCCCCAACGAACACCCTCAAACGCTAGACGACACGCGCTTTTTTAGCACCCTGCAACATGCCCCCGCCTACACGCTCAAAGATGGGGAGCGCGTGGGGTCGTTGCAGATGATTGCGACACCGGGACATTCCCCCGATCATGTGGCGTGGCTAGACACGCGCGACGGCATGCTGATTGCTGGGGATGCGTTTCAAGCCATTGGGGGATTGTCGGTGATTGGGGTGATGAACTGGTTGAATCCGCTCCCAACTTGGGCAACGTGGAATCGCCCCCTCACCTTAGATTCCGCCATTCGCTTACGCAACCTGCAACCGACGGGCTTGGCGGTGGGGCATGGGGGCATCCTAGCCAACCCCTTGGGTGCGATGGATCGCGCCATCGCACACGCGCAACGGGTGTTAGGGCATCAAGCGTGAATGGGCTTGGGGCGGTGGGTGTGCCAGTCGGTCACTTGTTGATAGGCGTGCCCTAGCTTAATGAGCGTCTCTTCTTTGAATTGCGCCCCCAGCAGTTGCATCCCAATGGGCAACCCTGCGTCATCAAAGCCACACGGGATGCTCATGCCGGGGATGCCGGCAAGGTTGGCACTGACCGAGAAGACATCCATCAAATACATTTGCATGGGGTCGCTACTAGCAGAGCCGAAGCGGTTGGCGGTGGTGGGGGCAACAGGCGTGACGATGGCATCCACCGACTCAAAGGCGCGGTCAAAGTCCTGTTTAACCAGTGTGCGCACCGCTTGCGCCTTGCCATAGTAGGCATCATAGTATCCCGCGCTGAGGGTGTACGTGCCAATCAAGATGCGACGCTTGACTTCCTCGCCAAAGCCTTGCCCGCGTGTGGCGCGGTAGCTATCCCACATATCATCCTTGTTGATCTTCGCGCCGAAGCGGATGCCGTCATAACGCGCGAGGTTAGAACTCGCCTCTGACATGGCAATGATGTAGTAAGCGGAAAGACAATACTCGGTGTGGGGCAAGCTGATCTCCACAATCTCCGCGCCGAGTTGTTCTAATTGGGTGATGCCCGCGCGGATAGCACGCAACACCTCTGGTTGAATGGCATCTTCGATGAAATACTCTTTGGGAATACCCAGTTTCATCCCGCGAATGGAATCCCCCAACTGCGCCAGATAGTCGGGAACATCAAGGCGCATGCTGGTGCTGTCTTTGGGATCATGCCCCGCCATCACCTGCATCACCCGCGTGACATCTTCCACCGTCCAACCCAGCGAGCCAATTTGATCGAGCGATGAGCCATACGCAATCAAGCCAAAGCGCGAGACACGCCCATAGCTGGGCTTCAGCGCGGAGATGCCACAGAAACTGCCGGGCAAGCGCACGCTTCCCCCGGTGTCTGTGCCCAAAGAAGCTGTCGCAAGCCCCCCTGCCACCGCCGCCCCACTGCCCCCACTGCTCCCGCCAGGGACGTGTTCAAGATTCCACGGGTTGCGCGTGACACCATAGGCACTGTTCTCGGTGGTAGACCCCATCGCAAATTCATCCAGATTAACCTTGCCAAGCATGATCGCCCCTGCTTGCAACAGGCGTTCAACCGCGGTCGCGTTGAACACGGGGCGGTAGCCCGCGAGGATTTTTGAGCCACAGGTGGTTTCAATCCCTTTGGTGGAGATGGCATCCTTGATGGCAATGGGCACTCCCAACAAGGGCAACTGCTCACCGCGTGCGCGTGCCTCATCGGCTTGTCGCGCTTGTTCAAGTGCCAATGTATCGGTAACGGTGAGGTAGGCGTGGATGGCAGGATCGGTTTGGGTGATGCGGTCAAGGTACGCCTGCGTCCAGTCTACTGCCGAAAGTTCGCCAGCGTTCAACTTGGCAAGCCCTTCTGAAAGGGACAATTCCGTAAGGTGGGTCATGGGGGTGTTTCCCTATTGAAATGCACGTCAAAAAATCGCCCGTCAGTATATCACACGCCCTCCCCCCCGACAACCGCAACGCACACTCGTCACACGGGGCAACTCCCTGCCCCTCTTTGAGATGAGTATCCTAAGCCTCGTCAGTATTGGTCTATATGGAAAACTTGTGCTAAAATGAACATAACTTGACTTGAATGATGCTGGATGACCAATGGACAACGTGAAGAAACATCGAATTTATACCATGAGCTTTGCTAGGGTTTACCCTGAATATGTGGCGAAAGCAGAGCGCAAAGGGCGCACCAAAGCAGAAGTGGATGAGATCATCGGTTGGCTAACAGGCTATAGCCAAGAAGAACTCAACGCGCACTTGGAGAAGCAAACTGATATTGAGACCTTCTTGACCACCGCGCCCCAGTTGAACCCGTTGCGGACGCTCATCAAAGGGGTGATTTGTGGTATTCGCGTGGAGAACATCGAAGAACCCGTCATGCAAAACATCCGCTTCCTTGATAAATTAATAGACGAGTTGGCGAAGGGCAAAGCGATGGAGAAGATTTTACGCAAGCCGTAACCTTGCGCAAGATCAACGCTCATTCCGCCTTCCCTACTCATGATGCCGAAAGCAGGGTATCATCTTTCACAATGCACCCTGTTTATTCAATTGGAGGAGACTCCTTTGTTATTTGACCTCACCCTCACATTACTGATTGCCAACTTGATCGCGCTTGGCGTTGGAATGACCGTGCATGAGTTCGCCCACAACTGGGTGGCGCATCTCATGGGAGACCCCGTCCCCGCGCGGGAAGGACGCTTGACGCTCAACCCGTTGGTGCATATCAACTGGATTGGTTGGTTGATGTTCGCCATCATCGGTTTCGGGATTTTGGGGTCTGCCCCCATCTCCCCCTATCGCATGCGGAATCCGCGCTGGGGATTCTTAGCGGCGGTTGCTGCGGGTCCTCTCTCTAACCTGTTGGTGGCGGTGGTGTTTGCCTTGGTGTGTCGCATTGTAGGGATTGGCTACATAGACTACCTCCGCCAAGATTTGGTGGCGGTGGTGTTGGTCGATATTGTGCGCCTCAACGTGTTGCTGTTCACCTTCAACCTCATTCCGCTCTATCCGATAGATGGGTGGCACATGGTGCATGCGCTTTTGCCTGCTGAGCTGGCATATCGCTGGGGAAGTGCCAACTGGATTCGCTATAGCCAATACGCCTTTTTCGCCTTGTTGCTGTTGAGCCTGACCGGCGTGGCAAACATCTTAGGTTGGATCATCGGCGTTCCCACAACCCAAATCACGCTCTTCTTGCTGAATTTGTAAGCCATGTCCACCACCCCGCTCTCGCGCTTTCGGCAGGGCATCCATGCCCTGTTCGCTTATGTGCAACCGTTTGATGATGCCCTACCGCGTGAGGTGCTGTCCCCCGCATTGTGGCAGGCGTTCACCCAGCTACAACGGAGCGAGCAACAACACAGCATCCGCGTTTTGCGTCGCCTACGTGCCACCCTTCCCGCCGTCCCATATGATCTAGCGGTGGCGGCACTGATGCACGACAGCGGAAAAGCACGGGTGGCGTTGTCTGTGTGGGAAAAGTCTTTCGTGGTGTTGGCACGCAAACTCAATCGTGGGTGGGTTGCCCGCCAAAGCGCACGACCCTTAGCTCAAGCAGGGTGGGCGCGTGGGTTCATCGTCGCCGAACATCACCCCGAATGGAGCGCATCCCTATTAGAGCAGGCGGATGCCTCCGAACGGGCAATCTGGTTGGTGCGCCATCATCAAATTCCCTACACGCGCTTTGATGGTCATCC
>Ga0172376_10008014_pt1 | contig 11123 bp, 9 predicted proteins | sample Lak35m_FD_121114 | JGI IMG/M metagenome (GOLD analysis project Ga0172376, IMG submission 121114) | Freshwater microbial communities from Kabuno Bay, South-Kivu, Congo - kab_092012_35m | ecosystem: Environmental > Aquatic > Freshwater > Lake | place: Democratic Republic of the Congo: South-Kivu...
ACAGCACCGCGGTGTCGTCGGCGGCGGTGATGTCGACGAGGTCGGCCATCCACGCCGGCTCACCGGCGAGCTCCTGCAGGATGAGCTGCGTCATCGAGCCGTTGACATCGGCCTCGCAGGCCGAGGGCACCTTCTTCTGGTTCATCATGGCCATCGGTCCGCAGGCGGCGCAGCCGTACTCGGTGAACATCTCCGGCCAGCAGCGCACCGCGAGACCCTTGGCGCCGGTGTCGCGCTGCACATCCTCCAAGGCGCAGAACACGCGGAACGAACGGTCGAGCTGCTCAGCGTCCACCTCCGTGACGCCCGCCACCTGCGCCTCGACCCGCTCGCGCACCGCGGCGACGCGCGCCGGGTCCGTGGCACGCGCCCGCGCGAAGAGGTCGGGCAGCTCCACCTGGTCGACGCGCATGCCGGTGAGCCGCGCGAGCAAGGCGGGATCGTATTCGCAGGTGTCGAAGCCGTCGGGATGACGACCGACCACCGTGATCTTCGAGTCCGCCAGCGTGCCGAGCACGCGCGCGGCGGCGGCGTCAGCGGCGGCGTCCGCTGCCGCCGTCGGCTTGGCCGTTGACGCCGGGATCGCATGCGCCCGCGCGAGTGCGCGCAGGCTCTCGCCGATGCCGGACGCGTCGGGATCCGCGTACAGCGAGCCGTGCGGCACGCCCGCGCGGCCGAGCGCATGCGCCGCGAGGTTGAGGCCGCAGTAGGCGTTCAGGCGCAGACGACCGCCGATGCGCGGCTCGGGCAGCGCCCAGACCGCGAGCGGCACCGTGGCCTCGCGCGCGAGCTTCACCGTCATGGTGGCGTCGGTGAAGGTGACCTGCAGGATCAGCAGCAGGTCGATGGGTCCGGCGGCGGCGATCTCCGCGACCGCCTGCTCGGCGGCAGCGCGGTCGAACAGCAGACCGCGCGGCCCCACCGTGCGGATGCCGGCCGCCTCGAGGGCCGCGAACGCGCGCTCCTTGGTTGCCTCCGCGAACGGCACATCGAAGGTCGGTCGGGCGAGCACCGCCACGCCATAGGTCAGCATGTCATCGTCCTCCTCAAGACCCGAACCCGGGATACACATGGCGGAAGGTCGCATCCGCCGGCGTCACGCGCGCACCGCGCTCGCCGTAGCAGGCGTGGGTGTGCCAGGGCGTCGCCGAGGCGTCGGTGAGCGCATTGAGGCCGCGCATGTATTCTCGCGCCTCGCCGCGCAGGCCGTCACGGATCGCATCCCAATCGGGGAACTGCGTGAACGCCCGCGCCCAGATGGCGCGTCCCGCGAGATAGCCCGAGGCCCCTGCTCTGTAGGCATGCGTCAGAACGCGACGGAACTCGCTCATGCCGGCGCCCGCCGACAGCATCACCCACGGCCGGCCGGCCGCCGCACCGACGGCGTCGAACCAGCGCTGCGCCTCCTCCCAACCCGGCTCGCCGACACCCGGCACCTGCGCGGCCGGCACCGGGCTCTCGAGCTTGAAGAGGTCGACGCCGAAACGCGGATCCGCGAAGGTGCGCACGCTCTCGACCACGAACTCCGGATGCTTGCCCTGCATCTCGATGTAGTCGCGCGTCTGCGCCGCATCCGAGGCGAGCGGATAGACCAGCAGTTCGAACACGAACGGGATGTCGTAGCGCTTGCAGGCCTCGCCGATGCGCTGCGTGAACTCCTGCTGCGCACGGCAGACCGCCGCATCGGCATCGGGTCGGTACCACGCGAGCACCTTCACGGCATCACCGCCCGCGCGCTTGATCTTCTCCACCGACCAATCGTCGATCTCCGACGACAGGCGGCCGCCGGGGGTCTCTTTGAAGATCGAGTCCTCGAGCGTGAGGATCATGCCGCGCGAGGCGTCGAGCATCGTCACGCCGCGCGGATACGCGTAGTGCGGGTCGAGCAGCATCGCCGAGGACTCCGCCTGCAGCTCGCGGATGAGCAATTCCTTGAAGCCCGCGACATCCTCCCACGGCGCCTCCGCCGTACCGCGCTTCTCGCGGATCGGGTTCTTGATCGGCGGCCTTTGGTCGACCGCCGTCATCTTGAAGCGCCCGGCCGCGTCCGCCATGCGACGCATGCCCCAGTATTTCCCTGCAGTAAGGTCCAAGCCTCTTCCTCCTTCAGGCGCCACCTGCCGTCGACGACAGCAGCGCATCGCGTTCCGCGCGCGTCGGCGCGCCCGCGCGCCCACCCGGGCGCGTCACCTTGATCGCGGCGGCGGCCGAGGCCGCACGCACCGCGGCGGTCTCGTCGGCGCCCTCCGCCAGCGCCAACACGAACGCGCCGTGCCACACATCACCGGCGCCGAGCGTATCGACCGCCGTGACGCGGAACGCGGGCGAGCGCGCGATCGCGGTGTCGCCCGCAGCGCCGGCTGCGGTGCCTGCTGCGGCGCCGGCTGCGGCACGGGCCACGTGCAGCACGCCCTCGGCGCCGAGCGTCACCGCGCACCATGCACCGGTCTCGCGCGCGATGCGCTGCAACGCGGCTGCGCAGGCCCCCGCATCGAGCGGCGCGTCCGCCGCGAGCCCGAGATGGTCGCGCAGCCCCGCCAGCGAGAACGCGATATGCGTGGCCGCGTGCGGCAGCGGCGAACCGGGCGGCAGCGGCACATCGGCATCGAGCACGGCAGGCAGACCGGCCGCCTTGGCGCGCGCGAGCATCAGCGCCGCGCCTTCGGGCCAGCGCACATCGGCGAGCAACGCATCGACGCCCGCGAGGTCGACCTGCGCGAGCCAAGCGGGGTCGGCGGGCATCGCGGGGTCGGTGTGGTTGATGATCATGCGCTCGCCCGTGTCGTCGACCACCACCGCCGAGCGCGAGGACGCACGCCCCGCGAAGCGGCGCAGCGGCGCGCAATCGACGCCATGGCCATGCAGCTCCCGCTCGATCTCGTCCGCGACCGGATCGTCGCCGACGCGCGCCGCGAGCCGTGCACGCCCGCCGAGCCGCGCGATGGCCACCGCCGCCGTCGCCGCCGGACCGCCCCCGACGCTGGTGAAAGCCGTCGCGCGGTGCTTCGAGCCGCCGACCGGCAAGCGCGGCAGCCGGTACACATGGTCCTGTACGGCATGGCCGACGCAGAGAACGGTCTTCACGACAGTGTCACCGCATAGGAGAGATGCGTGGTGTCGCAGCGGCTGAGGCGCCATTCGACCACCCGCCCTTCGACGGTACGCGCGACGCGCTCGATCTGCAGCAAGGGCGCGCCGAGCGCCACGCCGAGGCGACGTACATCCTCGCGGCGCGCGGCGTCGGCACGCAGCCGCTCGTCGACCGCGGCGATGTTGATGCGGTATTCCCGCTGGTAGAGCGCGTAAAGCGCGTTCGGCAGCGGCGCGAGGCGCTCGAGCCCCGGGAACACCGCCGCAGGCACCACCACGCGCTCGACCATGGTCGGCCGACCGTCGAGCACGCGGGTGCGGAGGATCTCGATGACCTCTTCGTCCGGCGTCAGGCCGAGGGTGCGCTGCTCGACGACGCGCGCCGGCCGCAGCTTCAGGGTCTCATCGGCGCTCGAGGGCACGGCCCGCTCGCCATCGGCCCGGGTCAGGCGGAAGAAGCGGAACAGCGCCTGCTCCTGGGTGAGCTCGGCCACGAAGGTGCCCTTGCCCTGCCGCCGGTCGATCATCTTGTCGAGCGCGAGCGCATCGAGGGCCTTGCGCACCGTGCCCTGGCTGACCCCGAGCTGGGCGGCGAGCGCCTGTTCGCTCGGCAGCGCATCGCCCGCGCGCCACTCGCCACCGGCGATGCGCTTGAGCAGCGACTCGTAGACCTGGCCGTACAACGGGCGGAAGCGCAGCGGCTCCCCGCCCGCAGGCAGATCCGGAAGACTTGCCGCGGGGGTACTCATGTGTTTAGTATCTTATATAAGACTTGCAGTCCGCAAGCGAACCCCAGGAGTCGATTCCGTGAGCGTTCCCCAACTGCTCGTACACGATCGCAAGGACAACGTCGGCGTGGTCGTGGTCGAAGGCCTCAAGGCCGGCACCGACATGCTCTGCGTCGTGACCGAGGACAATTCCGATTTCCGCCTCACCGCCCGCCACGATGTGCCGATCGGCCACAAGGTGGCGCTCGTCGACCTCGCGGTCGACGACACGGTGACCAAGTACGGACAGGACATCGGCCGCATCGTCGCGCCGGTCGCCAAGGGCGAGCATGTCCATGTCCACAACCTCAAGACCAAGCGCTGGTGAACCGCACATGAGCACGCACAACCGCAAGATCTGGGCCTACCGCCGCGAGAACGGCCGCGTGGGCGTCCGCAACTACGTCGCCATCCTGCCGGTGGACGACATCTCCAACGCGGCCTGCGAGGCCGTCGCCAACAACATCAAGGGCACGATCGCGCTGCCGCACGCCTACGGGCGCCTGCAGTTCGGCGCCGACCTCGACCTGCACTTCCGCACCATGATCGGCACCGGCTCGAACCCGAACGTCGCCGCCTGCATCGTGATCGGCATCGAGCCGGGCTGGACGCAGCGCATCGTCGACGGCATCGCCAAGACCGGCAAGCCGGTGGCGGGCTTCTGGATCGAGGGCAACGGCGATATCGCCACCGTCGCCGCCGCATCGCGCAAAGCCAAAGAATTCGTCCACCAGACCTCCGGCCAGGTGCGCGTCGAGTGCGACATCAGCGAGCTCTGGGTCGCGGCCAAGTGCGGCGAGAGCGACACCACCACCGGTCTCGCCTCCTGCCCCACCGTCGGCAACATGTACGACAAGCTGATCCCGCTCGGTCTCTACGGCTGCTTCGGCGAGACCTCCGAGCTCACGGGAGCCGAGCACCTCGCCGCTGCGCGCGCCGCGACGCCCGAGGTCCGCGAGAAGTTCATGAAGACCTGGCAGGCCTACCAGGACGATGTCATCGAGGCGAACAAGACCTCCGACCTCTCCGAGAGCCAGCCCACCAAGGGCAACATCGCCGGCGGTCTCACCACCATCGAGGAGAAAGCGCTCGGCAACCTCGAGAAGATCGGCAAGAAGGTGAAGTTCATCGATGTGCTGGAGCCCGCCGAGGCGCCGGCGCGCGGCCAGGGCCTCTACTTCATGGACACCTCGTCGGCCGCCGCCGAGTGCTGCACGCTGCAGGCCGCCGCGGGCTATGTGGTGCACATCTTCCCGACCGGTCAGGGCAACGTCATCGGCAACCCGATCATGCCGGTCATCAAGGTCACCGGTAATCCGCGCACCGTGCGCCTGATGCCCGAGCACGTCGACGTCGATGTGTCGGGCGTGGTGCGCCGCGAGATGACCATCGACCAGGCGGGCGACGCGCTCATCGACTGCATCGAGCAGACGGCGAACGGTCGGCTCACCGCCGCCGAGGCGCTGGGTCATGTCGAGTTCGTCATGACCAAGCTCTACCGCAGCGCCTGACGGCGCCGGGTAGACCGGGGACCGCGTCGTGACCAGTTCCACGCCCGAGACGCCGCGGCTGTCGCTCGCCGAGGCGACGACGCTCGCGGCAGCGGCGCTCGCCGCCTGCGGCGCTTCGGCCGCTGCGGCGACGGCCACGGCGCGTGCGCTGGTGGCGGCGGAGGCCGACGGACAGGCCGCGCATGGCCTCGCGCGCGTGCCGGCCTACGCCGCGCAGGCGCGCTCGGGCAAGGTGAAGGGCGATGCCGTGCCGGTGTCGGCGCGCGTCGCCCCGGGCGTGCTGCGCGTCGATGCAGGGCTCGGCTTCGCCTACCCCGCCATCGACCTCGCACTCGAGGGCCTGATCCCGCTCGCCCGCACGCAGGGCATCGCGGCCGCGGCCATCCATCGCTCGCACCACTTCGGGCAGGTGGGCGCGCACGCGGAGCGCCTCGCCGACGCGGGCCTCGTCGCGCTCGTCTTCGGCAACACGCCGAAGGCGATGGCGTTCTACGGCGGCAAGCGCGCGATGCTCGGCACCAACCCGCTCGCTTTCGCCGCGCCGATCGTGGACGCTGCGCCGCTCGTGGTCGACCTCGCGCTGTCGGTGGCAGCGCGCGGCAAGATCGTCGCCGCCCAGAAAGCCGGCAAGGCGATCCCGTCCGGCTGGGCCGTCGACCGCGACGGCAACCCGACCACCGACCCCAGCGCTGCGCTCGCCGGCACGCTCTCGCCCATCGGCGGCGCCAAGGGCGGCGCGCTCGCGCTGATGGTGGAGATCCTGGGCGCTGCGCTCACCGCCGGCGCTTTCGGCTGGGAAGCGAGCTCGTTCTTCGACGCCGAGGGTGCGCCCCCGGACATGGGCCATCTCTTCATCGCCATCGATCCCGGCCCGGTCGCGGGCGGCGCGTTCGGCGCGCGCATGGCGACGCTCGCCGCCGCGATGGCCGAGGAACCCGAGGTGCGTCTGCCCGGTTCGCGACGCCTCGCCGCCCGTGCCCGCGCCCGCAGCGAGGGCCTCGCCGTGCCGCCCGCGCTGCTCGCCGAGATCCGCGCGCTCATCGCCTGAGGGACCGCCATGGCCGACATCGTCATCAGCGAATTCATGGACGAAGCCGCGATCCGCGAGCTGCTGCCCGGGCGTGATGTGCTCTACGACGCCAAGCTCGTCGACCGTCCGGCCGATCTCATCGCCGCGCTCGCCGATGCACGCGCGCTCGTGGTCCGCAACCGTACGCAGGTGCGCGGTGCGCTGCTCGAGGCCGCGCCCAAGCTGCGCGTGGTCGGGCGTCTCGGCGTCGGCCTCGACAACATCGATGTCGACGCCTGCAAGGCGCGCGGCATCGCCGTCTGCCCCGCCACCGGCGCCAATGATGTCGCGGTCGCCGAGTGGGCGATCACCGCGATGCTGGTGCTGCTGCGCGGCGCGTGGTCCGCGACGCCGCAGGTCATCGCCGGCGCGTGGCCGCGCATGAGCACCATCGGCCGCGAGGCCTCGGGCAAGACGCTGGGTCTGGTGGGCTTGGGCGGCATCGCCCGCGAGACCGCGACCCGCGCCGCGGCGCTGGGCCTGCGCATCTGCGCCGCCGACCCGCTGTTACCTGCCGACCATCCGGCCTGGAAGCTCGCCGAACGCGTCACCCTCGATGAGCTCGTGCAGCGCAGCGATGTCATCAGCCTGCATGTGCCGTTGACGAGCGAGACCCGCGGGCTCTTCGATGCGCCGCGCATCGCCGCGATGCGTCGCGGCGGCATCCTGCTCAACGCCGCCCGCGGCGGCGTCGTCGACGAAGCCGCGCTCGCCGCCGCGCTGCGCAGCGGCCACCTCGGCGGCGCCGCGCTCGATGTGTTCGCGCAGGAGCCGCTCGACGCCGCGCAGGGCGCGCTGTTCGACGGCGTGCCGAACCTGCTGCTGACGCCGCACATCGCCGGGGTCACCGACGAGTCCAACGTCCGCGTCAGCCGCGTGACGCTCGAGGCCGTACTGCGGCACCTGCCCGCCTGACGCCCGCATGAGCGGTCCCGACACGCGCACGACTGCGACCGCAACCGCAACCGCAACCGCGATCGCGCTGCAGCGCTCCGGCACCGCACTGCCCGCCGACTGCGACCTGTTGGTGGTCGGCGGCGGCGTCAACGGCGCAGGCATCGCGCGCGACGCGGCGGGCCGCGGCCTGCGCGTGGTGCTCGTCGAGCAGCACGACCTCGCCTCGCACACCTCTTCGTCCAGCACCAAGTTGATCCACGGCGGCCTGCGCTATCTCGAGTTCATGCAGTTCGGCCTGGTGCGCAAGGCGCTCGCCGAGCGCGAGACGCTGCTCGGCATCGCGCCGCACATCATGTGGCCGCTGCGCTTCGTCATGCCCCATGACGCCTCGCTGCGCCCGGCGTGGATGATCCGTGCGGGGCTGTTCCTGTACGACCATCTCGCCCGGAGGCGGCATCTGCCCGGCTCGCAGGGCATCGACCTGCGGCGCCATCCGGCCGGCGCGCCGCTGCGCGAGGGGCTGGCACGCGGCTTCGAATACTCCGACGGCTGGGTCGATGATGCCCGGCTCGTGGTGCTCAACGCCCTCGACGCCGCCGAGCGCGGCGCCGTCATCGCCACCCGCACGCGCTGCACCGCGCTCGAGCCGGACGGCGCCGGCGGCTGGCGCGCCACGCTGCAGCCGGCGACGACATCGACCACCAGCGTGATGGCCACCGATGGCACCGCGGCGACGACGCTGCGCGCCCGCGCCGTCGTCAACGCCGCAGGGCCGTGGGCCGCGCAGCTGCACGATATCGCGACGCCGGGTCCGGCGCGCCACGGCCTGCGGCTCGTCAAGGGCAGCCATATCGTCGTCCCCAAGCTCTTCGACCACCCGTACGCCTACATCTTCCAGGCCAGCGACCGCCGGATCGTGTTCGCGATCCCCTACGAGACGGACTTCACGCTGATCGGCACCACGGATGTGGAGCACCACGCCGACCCTGCCGCGCCGCGCATCGACACCGACGAGATCGCGTATCTCTGCCGTGAGGCCGGACGCTACTTCCGCAAAGCGCTGGCACCGTCCGATGTCGTGTGGACCTATTCCGGCGTGCGGCCGCTGCTCGAGGACGAGACCAGCGACGCGCGCGCCGTATCGCGCGACTATGCGCTCGTGATGGACACGGCGCCCGCACCGCTGTTGAGCGTGTTCGGCGGCAAGATCACCACCTACCGCACGCTCGCCGACGAGGCGGTGACGAAGCTCGCCCCGCTGCTCGGCTGTCGCGCGCCGTCCTGGACGGGCAGCGCGCCGCTGCCCGGCGGCGATCTCGCGGGCGACGGGCACCTGTGCACCGGCCGGGCCGATGAAGAGTTCGCGGCCTTCGTCGCGCGCCTCGGCGCAAAGCGGGCCTGGCTGCCGGCGCCGCTCGCGCTGCGCTACGCGCGCGCCTACGGCAGCCGCACCGAGCGCCTGCTGGGCGATGCCTGCGCCCTCACCGACCTCGGCGCCGAGGTCGCGCCCGGCCTCTACGCCCGCGAACTCGCCTATCTCGCGGATGTCGAGTGGGCGCGTAACGCCGAGGACGTGCTCTGGCGCCGCAGCAAACTCGGCCTTCATCTGCCGCCCGATGCCGCACGGGCCGTGGCAGACTGGTTCGCTTCACGAACCGCCTGAACGCACCGCTCCAAGGAGACGCGCGCATGAGCCGCTACATCCTCGCCCTCGACCAAGGCACCACGAGTTCGCGCTCCATCCTGTTCGACGCCGCGGGCCGCATCGTCGACGTCGCGCAGCGCGAGTTCACGCAGCACTTCCCCGCGCCCGGCCAGGTCGAGCACGACGCCGACGAGATCTGGGCGACGCAGTCTGCGACCATCGACGAGGTGCTGCAGACCGCCGGGGTGTCGCCCGGCGACATCGCCGCCGTCGGCATCACCAACCAACGCGAGACCACGGTGCTGTGGGACCGCGCCACCGGCGCGCCCGTGGCGCACGCCATCGTCTGGCAGGACCGGCGCACCGCCGATCTCTGCGCGCAGCTGCGCGCCGACGGTCACGAGGCTGAAGTCAGCGCACGCACCGGTCTGCTGCTCGATCCCTATTTCTCGGGCACCAAGCTCGCCTGGTTGCTCGACCATGTGCCGGGGGCGCGCCAGCGCGCCGAGCGCGGCGAGCTGTGCTTCGGCACCATCGACACCTGGCTCGCCTGGAAGCTCACCGGCGGCCGTCACCATGTCACCGATGTCAGCAACGCGAGCCGTACGCTGCTGTTGAACCTCGGCACCGGACAGTGGGACGAGCATCTGCTCGGCCTGCTCCGCATCCCGCGCGCCTGCCTGCCGTCGGTGCGGCCGTCCTCGGTCGACGACGGGATGCGCGCGCGGATCGGCGGCGTCGACATCCCGCTCACCGCGCTCGCCGGCGACCAGCAGTCCGCGCTCTTCGGCCAGGCCTGTCTCGAGCCCGGCATGGCCAAGAACACCTACGGCACCGGCTGCTTCATGCTGATGCACACGGGCGATACGCCGCTGATGTCCAAGCATCGGCTGTTGACGACCATCGCCTGCACGCAAGGTCCGCTGCAGTACGCGCTCGAAGGCAGCGTGTTCGTCGGCGGCGCCGTGGTGCAGTGGCTGCGAGATGGTCTCGGCTTCGTGAAGGACGCCGCCGAGATCGAGGCGCTCGCCACCAGCGTGCCCGACCACGGCGGCGTGTATGTGGTGCCCGCGTTCACCGGACTCGGCAGCCCGCACTGGGACCCGTTCGCGCGGGGCGCCATCGTCGGCATCACCCGCGGCACGACGCGCGGCCACATCGCGCGCGCCGCGCTCGAGGCCATCGCCTTCCAGAGCGCGGAGCTGCTGAACGCCATGCAGCTCGACGCAGGCCGGCCGTTGCGCGAACTGCGCGTCGACGGCGGCGCATCGCGCAACGACTTCTTGATGCAGTTCCAGGCGGACCTGCTCGGCGTGCCGGTGGTGCGGCCGGCGGTCACCGAGACCACGGCGCTCGGCGCGGCCTATCTCGCGGGGCTCGCGGTCGGCTTCTGGAGATCCACGGCGGAGATCGCCGGGCAGTGGCGCGTCGAGCGGCGCTTCGAGCCGCGCATCAGCCGTGACGCTGCCGCGACTCGCATGCGCGAGTGGGCGAAGGCGGTGGAACGATCACGGGGCTGGGCGGCGGGCTGACCGCCGCACGCGCGGACCGCACCGGGTGTGCCGTGCGGTCCGAAGGGCTCAGCGCGCCAGTTCCTCGCGCAGCCTGCGACGCAACTCGGTCAGCGGCAATTGCCCGGGCGCAGACGCCGCTCCCGCGCTCGCCCAGGTGATGCGCGAGCCGTAGCGGAAGCCGATGACGCGGCTCGCGACGCCCACCTCCCCCATCGCCATGCTGACGAGCGGGATGCCGAGCGACCGGTCAGCGTTCGCCGTCGCCGCGAGCAAGGCGTCCACATCGCGCGCCGACCGCGGCATCACGGCGAGCTTCGCGACATCCGCACCGAGCTCCGCTGCGCAGGCGAACGCCCTCACCATGTCGTCGACCGGCGGCGCGCGGTCGAAGTGGTGCGCCGACAGCACGAGCGGTATGCCCGCATCGCGACAGGCCGCGCGCAACGCGCGCAGGGCTGCGGGATCGGCGTCCGTCTCGAAATCGGCGAGGTCGGCGACGCCGGCGTCGACCAGCGCGACGACCCGTGCGGCACGTTCCGCATCGTCCAGTCCGTGGTCACGCCCGCCCTCTCGGGCGGCGCGCAAGGTGACGAGCAGGGGCAAAGCTCCGGTCGCCTGCCGTAGGACGAT
>Ga0172376_10008015_pt1 | contig 11120 bp, 8 predicted proteins | sample Lak35m_FD_121114 | JGI IMG/M metagenome (GOLD analysis project Ga0172376, IMG submission 121114) | Freshwater microbial communities from Kabuno Bay, South-Kivu, Congo - kab_092012_35m | ecosystem: Environmental > Aquatic > Freshwater > Lake | place: Democratic Republic of the Congo: South-Kivu...
CGATGATGTCGTAACAAGTATTGGCCGATTTGATCAGCGCACGCCCGTGAGTGTCTCTCTATACGACCTCATTCCGCTACTCAATCCCGAGAAAATTCTCGACTCCAACCCCCTCTACAAGAAAAACTACCTTTCCAAGCTCGAACACCTTAAAAAAGCTTCCCTTTATCTCGCGATTTCTCAATTCACGATGGAAGAGTGTCAGTCGCACTTACCATCAAATGGAAAGTCGTTTATCAATGTCTCCACGGCGATCGAGAGCAACTTTAAACCTTTAAACCTTGAAAAAGAGGCGATCGAAAATCTCAAACAAAAATTCGGAATCACGCGACCATTTATTTTTTATACAGGTGGTGCGGACGATCACAAAAACTTACCCCGGCTTATAGAAGCTTTCGCAGCCCTCAAACCAGATATTCGCGCAAAATACCAGATCGTCTTCGGCGGTAAAATACCCGAACGAAACAGGTCGCTTCTAAACCATCACGCAAAATCTTGTAGATTGAAGCCTGATGATACGCTTTTTACAGGTTATCTCTCCGAGGATGAGTTGCTGAGTTTTTATAATGCCTGCAGGCTCATGGTATTTCCCTCATGGTATGAGAGCTTCGGCCTGCCTGTGCTTGAGGCGATGAGTTGCGGAGCTGCAGTGATCTGTGGAAATAGATCCAGCTTACCAGAAGTTATCGGGCTGGAAAAAGCCATGTTTGATCCTTTTGATGTCAAATCCATCGCCGCAAAGATGCATCAAGCATTGGAGGATGAATCTTTTCGCACTCGGCTGCGGTCTCACGGACTCAAGCGCGCAAAGCTGTTTTCCTGGGATGAGTCAGCGGAAAAAGCCATCGTGGGCTTCGAAAAAATTGATTCTTCCCATCGGCAGAACATTTCTTTGATTCAGCCAATCTCCCGGAAACCAAAACTGGCTTTCGTCTCTCCTCTTCCACCCGAGCGCACTGGCATTGCGGATTTCTGTGCAGAGTTGCTGCCATCGCTTGCCAAGTATTACGATATTGAGTTGATCGTTGCTCAAGAAAACATAGCCCCTGAAATTCTGGCCTGTTTTCCCAAACCAAAAAATATCGAGTGGTTGATCCAGAATGCTTCCAAAACGGATCGGGTGCTTTATCACTTTGGAAATTCGCCTTTTCATAGCCATATGTTTGATGCTCTGGACTTAGCGCCAGGCGCTGTGGTATTGCATGATTTGTTTTTAGGGCATGTGATACGCTTTGATGATATCAGCGGTCTAAAACCCAAAAATTGGGGGAGGGAAATTTATCGGTCACATGGTTACAATGCATTGCGCGATAGTATAATCAGCGATAATTCAGAGATAGCTTTATTTAAATATCCCTGTAGCAATGCCATTACCCAGGGCTCGATGGCTCTGATAGTTCACTCGGACTATTCAAAATCTGTCTTGGAAAAATTCTATGGTAAAACCTTATTAGAAAAAAGTTATGTGGTTCCACTTGCAAGAGCTCTTCCAAGTGGGTTCGATCGAAAATCCGCGCGCGCAAGGTTAGGCATCAAAGGTGATGATTTCCTATTCTGTAGCTTTGGTTTTTTGCAAGCAACCAAGTTGAATGATCGCTTGCTTCTTTCTTGGCTTCGTAGCTCGCTCTCCAAAAATAAAAGCTGCTTTTTAGTTTTTGTAGGAGATAATAATGACAGAGAATATAAGCAAAGTTTAGATCGTATAATCAAGGCAAATAATCTCAGCAGCAATGTGCAAATTACAGGATTCGTTTCCCCTGCACAATACAGAGATTATCTATCTGCCATGGATGCCGCTGTTCAGTTGAGAACAAATTCGCGTGGTGAAACCTCTGCTGCCGTTCTTGATGTCATGGCCTCAGGCAAACCTCTTATTGTGAATGCTCATGGTTCGCTTGCTGAATTGGATTCCAAAGCGGTCTGCATGATCCCCGATGAATTTGATGATGCGCAACTTGCCGATGCCATGGAGACAATCCATGCCGACGCCGCAAAAGCGCAAAGAATGGGGAGCCTGGCAAGAGAAATTGTTGCCACCAAGCATTCGCCAGAAAATTGTGCCGCCGAGTATTTCAGAATTATTGAAAATTGCTACAACACTCCCAGAAAGCTCTCGCCTAAAGTCATCAACGCCATTGCGGATCGGGTGATGCTGCATGAGTCTTCGAATAACCTATCGGAGATTTCAAAATGTCTCGCCACAACTTGGCCAGCCGAAGAGCGGAAAAAATGCCTCTTCTTGGATATCTCGGCGACCTGCGTTCATGACTTAAAGACAGGCATAGAGCGTGTCACGAGAGCTTTGTTAATAGCATTTTTAGAAAGAGAAGACATCCGTTGCGAGCCCGTGCGCTTGGTTTATGAAAATGGGAAGTGGGTTTATCGTTATGCCCGCGCCTACACTTCAAATCTGCTCGAAATCCCTCAATTATTTGAAGATGAATTGATGGAGACCCTCCCGGGTGATATCCTCCTGAGCTTGGACTTGTCAGGTGGAATGTTGGTCGGTGCCGAGCAACAAGGCTTGTTGCGTGAATTACGCAACCAAGGGGTCACAATTTACCACATTGTTTTCGATCTACTGCCTGTGCGGATGCCCGAGGTCTTCCCTCCCGGAGCTGGTGAAGGTCATGATCAATGGCTGCGATCCGTTGCAAAGTCTGATGGCGTTTTCTGCATTTCCAAAGCTGTTGCCGAAGATTTTTCCCAGTGGATTTTTGAAAAACAAGTGCTTAGCGAGCAGAGATTGCCGTTCAGCGTGAATTGGTTCCATCTCTCTCCGGAAATATTTGTATCCTCGCCTACGCGCGGCTTGCCTGCTGGAGCTGATAAAGTCCTTAAAAAAATTCAGTGCGATACAACATTCCTCTTGGTCGGCACGATCGAGCCGAGGAAAGGGTATCTGCTAACACTGGAAGCATTTGATATTCTCTGGCAGAAAGGTGTTGCGGCCAACCTTGTGTTTGTAGGTAAGGAAGGCTGGCAACTGCTGCCGCAAGAAGCCCGTCGCGATATCCCCGAAACAATCTCTCGCATCAAGAACCACCCGCAACTCAACAACCGCCTCTTTTGGCTCGAGGGAATCAGCGACGAGTATTTGGAAAAAGTTTACCCTGCCAGCACATGCCTCATTGCAGCATCCTACGGAGAGGGCTTTGGCCTCCCTCTGATCGAATCTGCGCAGCACGGCTTGCCGATTCTTGCTCGGGATATCCCCGTCTTTCGTGAAGTGGCCGGTGAGCATGCAGCTTACTTCAAAGCAGAAAAGCCGAATGAACTCGCTGTGGCCATTAAATCCTGGCTGGCAGACCACCAAAAAAACACGCACCCAAAATCCAGCGGCATGAACTACCTCACATGGAAAGAGTCAGCCGCCATGCTTCTCAAAAAAATCTGCCAAGGAGAAACAGCAAAAGATTCCGAAAAAACCGAACCGCTCGCATGCCTATCATTTGAATGCGCTCAAATAATTAAAAAGTAATAATATGAAAAATAAAAATAATATAACATATCAGTTTTTAATAATTTTAATTATAGTGTTTGTTTCAATATTCTCAATGACAGTTTATTTAAAAAATACACTTAATGGAAACATTAACCACCACATTCTGCCGGGAGAAATGTTTGGAGTTCCCAGTGAGCTATCAAAAAAAGGATTAACGCCACTTTATTATGGACAAGGGCAAACCGGTTGGGATGGTCAATTTTATTATTACATGTCGAATGATATTTTTGCCTTAAAAGACACGGATCAACATGTGGATGCCAATGCATACAGGTATCAAAGAATAGGGTTGTCTTTATGGTCCGCTATTCTATCAATTATGACCCTGCAATCTTGGGTAAGCCCAACTATGTATTATTTCAGCAATTTGCTTATAATGTTAATTGCAACATGGTGCGGAATTCGATTGCTGAATCTGTATAAAATTAACTCAGCTTGGATATTATGCTGGTCGCTTGGCATTGGAACACAAGTCACAATACTAAACGGGCTTCCAGATGCAGCAGCGGATTCCTTTTTAATCATAGGGCTATATTCATTGTTAACTCAAAGAAAATCGATTGCCTTTGTGGCTATGACTTTTGCAGCATTGAGTCGTGAGGCATATATCCTTTTTCCAATTTTCATAGGAATATTCCAGTCATTGAGCCATGCAAAAAGCCAATCCCAAAAGAACTTGGCAAGAGTGATTTTAAATTGGACATTTTCATTACAAGCCGTTCCCTATGTGATTGTTGGTTTAATATTTATTGCATGGCATATTTACATACGATTGCACTTTAATGTCTCTCCTTCATCACAGGCCCATGGAATTCTCGGGCTGCCTTTTGTTGAGTGGTGGAAGGCAATGACGAGCGGTTTGCTTGGATCTCATTATCTTGTTCCTGCTGGCCTCCCTTCCATACGAGAAGGTGTTGCATTATTGTGCTTTATTTTTCTATTGGCTGTCGTTTTTCTACTGGCTTTAAAATTTGTTTTTCTTGAAAGTAGCGTTTCTTATGTGATCCGAGGATTTGCGCTAGCCCTCATTCCATTGTGTATCATGTATGCATGTTTTGGGAAGACCGTTATTATGCACTACACGGGATACTTAAAAGCAGCAAACCTATTTCTTTTTGCAGTGCCTTTTTTGGCATCCATTCAAAATGGCAGAAAACTATATATAGTATCAATTTCAGTTGTTTTATTTACACTCATATTTTCGAATTACTATCTTTGGGTTGATCGCATTTTGCCAAATGCCAATGCGGGCTATTCAAGATATACAAATCCGAGTAACGCCGCGCTTGTGAAGACACCTCTCGAAAAACTGGATTCATTCGATGTTGGAATAAAAATTCAGAGGATTGAAAAACACATTCCAAGCGGAATAGTGCAAAAAATGCTTGGAAATAATTTTGAGGTTTTTCATGTATTATTACTAAACAAATCCACAAACTCATTTGCTTCGTGTTTGGGAGCTGGATCTGTGCACATGAGTTACCATATTTTGTCCAATGATGGTATTACGGTCGTAAAAGATGGCATTCGAACTATTTTGCCAAATCCCATTGCACCAGGTTCTTCCGTTGAATTGCCGGTGGTTGTGGAATACCCTTCTCATCCCGGGAAATATATTCTTCGTTTCACACCGGTGCAGGAAGGCAATGTGTGGTTTTACAATGCTAATTCCGAGAGCAAACTGGATTTACCATTTGAAATAGTGAATTAAAATGAACCATCGCAAAAAATGCTTGGAAGCAAATTTGGAACTCGTAAATCGTGGATTGATTTCATTCACTTGGGGTAACGCATCTGCGATCGATAGACAGAATGACATCGTTTACATCAAGCCCAGCGGGGTCAATTATTGTGATCTTAAAGAAGAAAATATAGTTGCGATAAATCTCTCAGATGGCGCAGCGATTGACGCCAATGCGCTTAAGCCTTCATCAGACACAGCAATCCACTTGGCTCTTTACAGAGCATGGCCCGGCATTGGAGGCATTGTTCACACGCACAGCGAATATGCTACTGCGCATGCTCAAATCGAGCGAGATATTGCGGCTGAGGGAACAACCCATGCAGATTATTTTTTTGGAAATATTCCCTGCACTCGTAGACTCACAGAGGATGAAGTCTGCTCGGACTACGAATTGAATACTGGTCTTGTGATAGTGGAGGAATTTGCCGCACGAGGCATTGATCCGTTGGCTGTTCCGGCATGCCTTGTCGCTCAGCATGGCCCTTTTGCCTGGGGCAAAACTGTTGATGATGCGGTCTTCCACGCCTCTGTGCTGGAGCAGATTGCTCGTATGGCTGTGCATTGCAGATCGCTTGATCCTAAGGAGCACCGAGTGCCCGATTATCTTTTGCGAAAACACTATGAGCGCAAACACGGGCCTAAAGCCTACTACGGCCAGAGCTCGACAAACCAATGAGGCCCTTCTATTCCTTCATTGCCTTAGAGCCTGAAGAAAGGCTTCACAATCTCATATTAATGGCCAAGAAGATTGTATCTGAAACGGTCGGGTCACAAAAATATCTTCAAGACCCACCCCACCTCACTCTTCAAGTCGGTTCATTTGCCGATATGGACAAGGTTAAAGCGACTATGCAACAGTTAGCTAAGGCTTTTTCTGTAGATTCTATCCATTTTAATGGTTGGCATGTTTTCCGGGATGATCCTTTGACCGGCGGGCATACCGTAGTTACCAATATTTCGGATGAAGATCAGATAAAACTAAGGAATATTCAATACCTTGTCCTTGAGGCGACGAGACCTTTGATAAATATAGAAGCCTGTATTCAGAGATACTCCGCCTCTTGGGAAAAACTCTCTCCGGTGCAGCGCGCAAGCACCGAAGCATGGGGCTTTCCTTTCACGGGAGCGGATTGGCACCCCCATGTCACAGTGGCGTCTATCTCTCAAGATCGTTGGAGTTTTGTCTGGGATACATTGGAAAAACTTTCTCCGCATGGTGTATTTTCTTTCCCCAAAATATGCCTTTATCAACTTGATGATAAACAGGTCGCTGAAAAAATAGCAGAGTATCCATTCGCTCATATATGAACCCACGCGAATCCACCAATAATCCTTTTCCTTCAAAAGGACTAAGTCGTCCGCCGTGGCGTATTTCGCTGAAGCGGACTTTATCGTGGCTTGCATGGCGGCACAGATACTTGGGAATGTTCATAATCATTGGTTTCCTGAGTATTTGTCTCGAGGTGAGTATCGTGTTGTGCTTGCAGGCACTCTACGGTGATTCGACGCTCTGGGGTAGTGGTATCGGGTTTATTGCAGGTGTAGCGTTTGCATTTCTTGGAAACTATTACTTGAACTTCCGAGTCGAGGGTCAGAAGTTTTGGAGAACCTTGGCTTTTTTTGCAGGAATATCAATCTTTAGTTATAGCATTAATATTTATGCAAATACTTATCTTCATTTCATAAGCTGGAAGAGCTACCCTGCGGCGAGGTTTCTCACTTCGGGATTTTTGTTTGCCATCGCGTATTACTTGCACAGGAAACTGACTTTTCGACTTGCTGCCAAAAATTTTGGTTTGGCTGTTTATGCAGCAAAGTCGACTGATGTTGTGGCGATGTTCAAAAGTGTGGGCGAGCACTGCGACCATATTCATATCGATTTAGTTGATGAGTCCATGAAAGATGGCGCAGATGAGATTGATGTTGCTGTAATTAAGAAGGCTCGAGCTTTCTGGACATGGCAACCATTCATGATTCATATCATGTCAAAAACTCCGAGCCGCTGGGTGGGCGCGTGCATAGAAGATGTGGATGTGGTTTTAGTTCATATCGACTCCGAAGATAATATTTATCAAATCCTTGCAGAGTGTCGGCTCAAACAGAAAAAAGCAGGTGTAGTTGCTCACCATTCTGTTGATTTGGCCAACTTGCTTCCATTTCTACCTCATGTGGATTATGTCTTGGTTCTTGGCATCGAGAAGCCCGGCCACTCCGGCCAATCCTTAATGCCTGAAGCCCTCAATACGGCCCACGCGCTGGCGCTGCTCAGTCGCCGCTATAACTACAAGTTGATCTTTGATGGGGGCGTCACAGTTCACAATGTCAATAATATCCCAGCAGAGTATATCATTTCCTCTTCAGCCGTGCTCCGTAACGAAAACCCGGTGCGCGCCTGCCTCGCGCTCATGACGGGGGTAAACCATGATTAACTTCGTGCAGATGCGCCAAGAAATCTTGGAGGCAATCAAGCACGCGGCTGAGAGTCTGCATGAAATCTTGTCCGCAACTGTGGCGGGAAGTTTTTCGTCAGGTAGCGGGCAAGATGGTTTCTCGGATATTGATACAATTCTTGTAGTGGATAAGCTTGATAATGCGCTTTTCATAAAAATACAGGATGTTTTTCAAAGAAATCTTGCGCCTGTCGTTTCTAAGAATGACTGGGTGTTGAAAATAAATAACACCCTAGGTCCGCTAAAATTTAACGATGCGAAAACTGTCGTATTGCATCTGATGATCTATGATGCTGATGGCCACAGGCAACATGTCATCAAAAGTCCCTTTACTTGTCTCGACTGGCAGCGCTCTACGCTCTCGATAAAAAATGCTCTTCAAAGCATCTATCCAGTTTTTGGCTTGCAGCCGAGGCATTTTTTTGGAGCTCGGCGCAGTGCAAAAGATTATCTTTCCGATCTTAGTGCGGGAATTATTAGTTATAGAGAGCTTGTATTTGATCCGGAATACCGCGAGGAGAAGCGTAGTAAAGCAATGGATGTAAGAGATCGGCATGAATTTTCTTACCACATTATGAAATTTCTCATGCAAAATTTCCTCAAACTGGTGCAGAGGAGCAATTCTCCCGAGGATGGAGATGCGTTGTTGGCTTCCTACAGCTCAGTGTTCCCTGCTGGAATGGAAACTTTTGCTTCTCTCTACAGGTTGCTGGAACGCATGAAAAAGAATCGCGATTTTTCACAACCTATTCCTGATCTGCTTGAAAAAATCAGTGCTTTTGCGAATGCATTTGAAGACCAGTTTCGAGAGGAGTTTGAAAAGCGTGCAGAGCGTCAAGTCTGGATTCGCCACGCTCCCACCGAGTTGAATAAAGGCCAAGGTGGTGCGGCGATTTTTCAAGGCCGCAGTGATGTTGAGCCTTTACCGATAGATTCTGAAAAGATTAAAACTCTGGCAACCCACTTGCGAGCAGCTGGAATTCAGCATATTGCATCCTCACCCCTTATCCGTGCTCTACAAACTGCTCAATCTCTTTCCAAAGAACTCTCTCCTGGCCTAGAAATCAGAGAGGATATTAATCTTTTGGAGATGAATTATGGGCTGTGCGAATCTATGACCGCCACTGAAGCGCTTCAAAAATACCCATGTCTTAAAGAAGCTTGGGCGAAGGGAAAAGACCCAAGATTTCCAGAAGGCGAAAACTCGGCCGATGTCAGGGCGCGTATGGTGGAATTTCTTTCCAAGAATATGACATCCATGGCTGTCGTAACGCACAATGTTGTATTGCGAGAGCTTGTCGGTAAATTGATGGGGGTTCCCGCAGAAAAGCGCTTTCAACTTAAAATTGATCATCTCGCCCCCATAGATGTGCTGGTGTCTCCGCGCTTTGGATATTTCCTTAATCTAACAGAGGAATCCGAGGGGCAGTGCTTTAAAAGTTTTTTTAAGAAATGAAAACTCCTCAAATTGTAATACCTATGGCCGGGCAGGGGCAGCGTTTTGCGGATGCCGGCTATGCTTTGCCGAAGCCTCTCCTACCAGTTGCCGGAATGCCTATGGTGGTAAGGGTCGTGCGTGACCTGCCAGACGCCTCAAGAGTTGTGCTCCTAGTGCGCACAGCGCATATCGAGAAATTTTCTCTGGATCGTGAAATAAAAAAATATCTTCCTAATGCCATATTGGTTCCTGTCGAGCGGTTAACGGAAGGTCAAGCGTGCACGGTCCGCCTTGCAGCTGAATTTTTAGACCCTCACGCCCCGGTCATCGTTGGCGCCTGTGACAATACTCACTTATACAATCATCAAGCTCTTTCTGAAAGAATGGCGAGGAAAGATCTTTCATGTCTCGTATGGACATATCGTGGCGAGCCTCGAGTTCAAATCAAGCCAACCGCTTACGGGTGGGTCAAAACCTTTAAGAACAGACCTCTTGTTGCAAAGGTTTCTTGTAAAGTCCCCATTAGCCAAGAGCCAGTCAAAGATCATGTTGTTAGCGGTTTCTTTTCTTTTCAATCCGCTCAACTCATGAATGAGGCTATCGATAAGATGGTGGCTTCTAATCATAGAGTAAATAATGAATTTTACATGGATACTGTTCCAAATGTCTTGATTAGCGATGGGTATGGAGTGGAGGTTTTTGAGGTCGAAAAATATATAGGCTGGGGCACTCCGGAGGATTATGAGGATTTTTTAAAATGGGAGAAATACTGTGCAAATCTCGGCTGAGTCCCAAAAACAACTAAAGCGTTTCCTTGTCGTTGGTTTTTCAAGTGTTGCGATCGACTGCATAACATATTTTGTGGCACTTAAATGTGGATTGGCTCGCGAGCCATCCAAGGCCATCGGTTACATCTCAGGGATGCTGGTAGGATTTGTATTAAATAAAAATTGGACATTCCGTTCTCAAGGGAAAATTGGTTCGGAGATAGTCACCTATTTTTTTCTGTATTGCGTCACATTCATTGCTAATTTGGCAGTAAATTATGCCGTTGTGAGATTTTTTAATGATTTATCGAATGAAAACGTGGTGTTAATGATGGCATTTTTTTCTGCCACTTTTGTTACCACGGTGCTAAACTTTCTGGGTATGCGTTTTATTACATTTAAAAAAGGTATTGCGGTGCGTGAATCATTAGATCCAAATACACAATAAAAATATTTTAGACTTACTATGACTCATTTTATAAGACATAGAATTAATACAATAGCTGAACTAAAGACTGTCGACCCTGCTCATGGCGTTGAATTGGACCTAAGAGACCACGGGGATCGCTTAATCTTAGCTCATGATCCGTTTGTAAATGGGGAAGACTTTTCCGACTATCTCCAACATTACAGGCATGGCACAATGATTCTAAATATAAAATCCGAGAGGATTGAGCATCGTGTTCTGGAAGAGATTCATAAGGCAGGAACTGTTAAAGACTATTTCTTCTTGGATTCGTCGTTTCCTATGATTTGCACCCTTGTTTCTACTGGCGAACGACGAATTGCCGTAAGATACAGTGAACTTGAACCAATTGAATCGGTTTTGGCTCTCGCCGGAAAAGTTGAATGGGTCTGGGTTGATTGTTTTACAAGAATGCCTCTTGATTCAAAAACTTATAAGTCAATGAAAGATGCTGGATTTAAACTTTGCGCTGTTTCTCCCGAACTCCAAAAGCGTCCTATTGAATCGATTAGTCAGTATAGTTCGGAATTAGCACCTTATCGCATGGATGCGATATGCACAAAGCGCCCAGATTTATGGAATCTCTAGTGGTTTAAAAATATATTACTCCTATGAATAAAATAGACCTTTCGATCATTCTGCCGTGCTACAACGAATCTGGAAATATTCCCCTCATTTTAAAAAGATTCCGTGATCTATTATCAAATCGCAGGGATATTGAGGTTTTGTTGGTTAATAACGGATCAACAG
>Ga0172376_10008019_pt1 | contig 11114 bp, 12 predicted proteins | sample Lak35m_FD_121114 | JGI IMG/M metagenome (GOLD analysis project Ga0172376, IMG submission 121114) | Freshwater microbial communities from Kabuno Bay, South-Kivu, Congo - kab_092012_35m | ecosystem: Environmental > Aquatic > Freshwater > Lake | place: Democratic Republic of the Congo: South-Kivu...
CCGTTCGGCGGGAACGACTCCTTAGCCACCGGAGGTGGTGAACGGCGAAAACTCCCACCTGGGTTCCCCGGGAGGGTTCTATGTCTTGTATACCACAATGCTCCCTCAGGAGCCCCCACCGACACTCCCACCAAGGAGGGGGTAACGGGGAACCTGGGTTCCCCGGGAGGGTTCTATGTCTTGTATACCACAATGCTCCCTCAGGGGCCCCCACCGACACTCCCACCAAGGAGGGGGTAACGGGGAACCTGGGTTCCCCGGGGAGCCTTCACCCGACACTCCCACCAAGGAGGGGGACGGCATAAGCGCCTGGGTTCCCCCATTTAAGAGATGCCCCCATAGTGTTAGTAATTGATAACCGTCTCGCAGGCGTATATCCTTCATACACTGATTGAATGACCAAAGAACGCATCCCACGTGCCCTCCGTGAACAAGTTTGGGTCACTTATGTTGGCAACAAATTCCAGACAAAATGCTGGATCCCCTGGTGTAAAAACAAAATGTCTGCGTTTGATTTCCATGTAGGTCATAATCTCCCTGAAAGCAAGGGAGGGACGCTGGAACTGGGAAATCTCCGTCCAATCTGTGCTCGTTGTAACCTGAGTATGTCGGATTCCTATACGATTAGCGAGTGGATGGCATTTGCAGGACCGAAGCGATGCCTGTGTTTTGTCTGTGGGCCTCCGCCGAGTATTGATTCGGTAGCTACTCGCCCAAAAGAGAAAGGGGGTTCTGTTGGAACTGGACCGAGTATTACTGTTCCAGAAAGATAGGTTTGTTGTATATGGGATTTGTTTTTTAGAAACGATAGATGAGTCGTCCTATGGAGGATTATCGTGTTGTCCATCGAGACAGAGTTGCTGGACCGGAAACTCGTAAATACTATTTGAATATTGATACTCGGTTCAAATCATCTCCAACTGCACCTGATTCAAAATGTTCCATCAATATGGTTGACCCAATAAGGAATATAACTAAAATCAGAGTTGCTAGTGTAGAATTACCAAATATTCCATATGTAATTAGTGAATATCGGGGAAACAATGTTTTTGAAATCAGGGAAGCATCGGGTACACTGGTGAAACGAGTTACGATTGATGATGGAAATTATACAATTTCGCAACTTCTTAGTGAAATCAATACACAATCATCTACCTGGCTTTCATTAGCATATGATAGTATTACCCGTAAAATAGTGGTTACCCCAACCGCTAGTGGCATTGGAAAGCATATTCATTTTGATCCCGATAGACGATTTACAGCCCGTGATATGGACTGGGGACTTGGATACAATCTTGGTTTTCGTAAAAGAGTGTATGTTATTCCCATTGGAAGTTTCATTACCGAGGCATTCGTAAATCTCAATGGTTTCCAATATTATTTACTGAATCTGAATGGATATGATATTATCCGATCATCTCTCAAGGATAATACTCTTGTTGGTTCTGCGAAACTCATTGTGAATACCCAAACTGTACCAGGGGAGGCAGTTGATATGATATTTGAAGATGGGCGAAATTTGATGACATTTGAATTTGAACCATCCCCACCGATTGATCTCACGCGCGTAGATTTACAAATAACAGATCCCTATGGGAATGATGTGTATCCTTATCAAGAGCCAATCAGTCTTACACTGGAGATTATGACGATTTCTCAGTCTCAACTTTTTGAGCAACAAAGGAATCGTATGTTTGAACATCGTGGATAAGCTACTAACATTCAGGACACGAGCATCGGAATTTGATATATGCCAAGTATTCCTTTTGGCTTCTAAAAGGAATTCTTTGAATTGGGGGTTTTGATAAATACCTCTGTACTCGACATTTATCTTTCCGTATTCTTAATTCATCTCCTTCTGTTGAAACGTTATTCCACGGATATATACCAGTTACACAACATTTAAAACCTTCTACTAGTATAATTGGAGGTGTATATGGAGGGGCTGGTGGCCGATCCTCTTCGATTGCTCCACTAATACTCCCCGAAACTGTACCAACTATATCGGGATTATCATCACTCAATCCAATAATAACACCCCGAATACCACCATTAATATCTCCTGATATAGACCCGCTTATTGACATATCTTGAAATTCTCCATTAAACCACGTATATGTACTCCCACAGAAATATCCGTTAATATTGCCACTAATAGATGCGTTAATAAACCCATCAATATAGAAGATACCATTTCCTGCGAGATCACCTATATAAATCCCATTTATGGAATCCGTAATAGTCTGGCTAATGCTTCCATTTACAGACGTAGATCCAATTGTTCCACTAAGTGTTCCATTTAGCAAACTATCAATGGAAACAGAACTAATATCTCCTGAAATTGTTCCACTGAGTTGAGATGCGTCAATATATCCAGAGAAATCACCTATAAATAAATTACTGGGGATCCCATAGACATTTCCACTAAGAGTTCCACATACATTTGTATCACTTAATTTTCCGTTAAATTCGCCGGAAATATCGGCATTTAAAATTGTTGATATACTTCCAGAAACAGTTATATCAACATCTCCAGTTATATCACCCTTTACATCTCCTTGAATAAGTCCGCTTATATCACCATTGAGTTTCAAAAATGGCTTACAAATGGGTCCCAATATTCCACGAATTGTTCCACTAATATCAGCATCCAGAATACCACTTAAATCCCCTGAAAGATGAGTAGGATTGTAGAGAAATATATTAGCATTTCCTAATACGGAACCATTTACAAACGTATTGATATATCCGGATAATGTCTGCGTCATATTCCCAGTGAGAGGCAGATTTATATTTGTTGTAGTTAACGCATATCCAGATAATGTTCCACTGATGGTAAAATCTTCCACAAATCCTAATATTCTTCCTGAGATCTCTGTATCAAGCGTTCCATTAAATCTTCCAGAAACATCTGCTAGAACTTCTATTGAAACTGATTGAGAAATTTTTCCATCGAAAAACTTGTCAATCACTCCACTGATTACATACGAGGTCATTGCTCAACTACTAGTTGTGATTTCATATTTTTTATCGAAAAACTTTTTTGGAAGAAATGGTATAATAAGTGGTTTAATTTTAGTTTCTTCAAGCCATAAAAGTAGAAATCTTTGACCCGATTGGAGAATATGAATAATTGTTTGATCAATAAACAAATGAACTTCAAAGGGTGTTGACTTGAGAATATTCCAAATCTCAGGTGTTTCTGCCAAGTTTTTTGTCTTAATAAGAAAACCTTCGTTTGACATAAATAAAACAAACATACCTGTTGAATGAATAACTGCTACCTGATTAATTGACATTACAAACGTATATTCTTGAATTGGATACAATAAGTATTCAGTAATATCATAGTTTCTCTTAAAATGATTAGAGTAAACAAGTACAAACCGCGTTCCTTGTTGAACTAATGTAAACACAGAATGAACACTTGATGATATCACTTTATCAACATCCGTAAGAAGAATTTCTGTTGGGCTTGTAAAAATTTGTTTTTTTTCAAGTTTTAAATTCATAAATGTTTTAATGTTGTTAACAATTTCATCTTTATAGTAAATTATTAAATTTTTATTAAATAATAAAACATCTTCTATGTGACCCAGAATGAATAATCTTCGAAACCAGTCTTTTCTGATTTTTACAAATGAAGAACGATTTTCTGGTTTTAATCGATTAAATAGATTTATATTTATATACACGTTTTGTTTATCATAAATACAAACAATTTTATTTTCTTTAAATTTAGAGTAAACACTAATGGTATTATAATCAATTGTTATTTTTTCAAGATTTAAAATTTCTTTAACAAATATAACTTTGTCTGCTAAGGGATCATAAGATATTTCATATATTCGTTTATCCTTAAGAAAAAAAATCTGGTCCGCGCAGTAAAAAAACTTGTCTATAATCATCTTAGGACTTCTAGAAGTTTTTTGATTTTATTTAAACCATCTCTTTCATTAGTCAAAACGTTTGCTACTCTAAAAAGTAAGAGGGATGTTCCGTTAACTGGTGTAGTTTGTTTTTGTTTATCACACTTGGACTGATTTTTACTAAATATAATCTTTCCATCACACTTGTCCATACTTTCTATTATATTTCTGCATATTTAAATGCTTATCTTCATAGTAATTTTATTACTATAAAGAAATATATTTTAGTAATTTTCTTATGTAGATTCAGATTCTAGTAGCAATTCGTAAACAATCAACTGATTCGAGTGTATTACGATCCGCACCTGTTAACCCAATTTCAAGATTAACTGTTAGTGATTGGATTTTGTTATTGGATGAAACTCCTTCATTCACGGATGTCAATACTGGGAGTGTACCTAACCGTCCCTCCTGTCCATCATATGCAAGATTCGAATTAATCGCAAACTGTACGTTTGAAATATCACCTCGCAATGCACCAAAACTCAAATCACTATCGTTAATTGTAAAATCTTCATTAATAGATACATCAAAGTTGTCACTACTCCCATCAATATTATACGAAACATCACCTGTTGTAAAGTTAATAGTTCGACTAGCAGTACTCGTCAATAAATATGTTTTATTTTCTTCTTTAACAAGTCGGTCATGGTCACCTCCAGACAGTGTGTCATTGTTAACGTAAACAACACCAACAGTTACTTCTTCATTTAATTGGGTATTAATTGAGGTATAGTCTAATTGAACTATAGCTGTGGTCGATATATTATTAGTTAAAGAGATCTCAATTGGAATGGCAAGAATAAATTGTTCAAACCCAGAAAAATCTGCTGTTCCAGTCAATCTCGAACCAGCTTCTCCTCTTGCTGTTGTATCTTTAATTGCATTTACAATATTTGGATAATTTGCTTGATTGAGAGATACATCTGCATCCTCTGTTCCACTCTCAAGGCCAAGAATTTTACTAGTATTTTGAAGTGTAAATGTTATAGATTTGCTAGAAACTAAACTAGTGTTATCCCATCCACCAAGCGTTCCCATAGGATTAATAGTGACATAGTCACTCGGATCTGAACTATCACATAGATCAGCAGATAGACCATGCGTATACTGAGATGTTAATGCCAAAATAAGATTATCGAGTGCCTCAGAAATATCACTACCAGATGCACAGTAAAACTCACCACTAGTTTCATAAGCATGCCAAATAGTGTCAAGCGCGTCTGCATATGCTTTTACAACATCTGCTGCAGCATTACTAACATCAGCGTTTATACTTAATCCCAAAAGTGGAGTACTTTTTGTTGTAAATGCAAACTCAAAATCAGTACCTGCAAATGTTACAGTTGCACTAACATCATTAATAAGTTCGTTCCAGCCTTGGTCACCTAATGACACATCTTGTGTAGCAGTCTGCGTCAAACCAGTTATGTCGGCACTAATTCCAAACTCAGCATCTTCAAAAAGATTAATCGTCGACATTATACCATTGTAAACATTTTTTATCATACAATAGAATAAATGAAACATATTTATCGTAAACACGACGATACTTTATGTAAAGATGAAAGTCCGTGCCTATTAGACGATACTCTATTAAAACAAGTATTACTCGATATTCTTGCCATAAAATTTGAAAATCCAAAAGAATTAGAAGATTTAAAGTTATTATATAAGGATTGTAAACTAGGTCTTGGTGGAGAAATTATAGTAGAAATGTCTATCATTATTTTCTCTAAAATAAAATTTGTAGGGGAACACGTTCCGCCAATTTGTGATGATAAATCATAAAATACTACGATAAACTTCACGTATTCTTGAACTATGTATCTGTTCAATTTCTAAAATAATACTTGTGTCCAGACCGTGAAAGTCCGGAATTTTGTTGTCTAGGGTTTTAACGCAAATGTTAAAAATGTCAACATCGACCGGGGTTTGGAAGTAATAAAATGATGACTGAAGAATATTCCCTTCGCTAAAAACAATCATATTCTTATTTACATCAATTTGAACAAGTCCAAGACCTTTAACAGTCTCATTAGTATATTTATTGTAGTATTCAACTGTATCACAATCGTTAATTGAAATTAGAAACACGTTATCCCCGTATGTTTGTATGTAACTGTTGCCAATTGAAATTCCTCCTGGTGGTATTGTAATTGTCTGTATTCCTTGAAATCCCAGATAATATCCAAGATTTCTCTTTAGATATGTACATGCCTTGGAATCAGAATCAAACGCAATATGAATAGGTGTATAAAATGTATTACGTACTTTAAAATAAACTCTACCTAACGTATCATCAAAGTGAATTCTAATGTATTCTTCAACATAGTCTTCATCGAATGCCTCAAAAATCTTGTTAATTTCTTCTACTAGTTCCTGCGGAGTGTAATTACCATTTTTAATTTTCACTGTAATCACGGCTCCATCAATTTTTAAGTAAAATGTAGTATTTTCATTTTCTTCCGTAAAAAGATATGTGTTATTTGGTATTTGAGCACCAATGATTCTCATACGGGTTACATTCGTAATCGGTGTTGGTAACTGAATTGTATATTCTGCTGAACTCTCCTGTAGATTTTTACGATTTCGGGAATCTAGTAAAACGAGTTTTGTTGTTATATGTTTTCCATAGAACAACGAATCTCTCGTTGTTTGGTATTCACGCGGATTTAACATTTCTCTACTGAACAATGTTCTTTATTCTCGCATTTGTAATCTTATCTGCCCCTTTCACAAATGTTGCTCCCGCACTTACAAGGAGTTCCCGCACATTTGCCCGATGTCGGGGTTTCTTGAGAATCTCCGGTGCTCCAGGGAGTTCTGCCAATGCTCCAACACTTGCCCTCTCTTCGTCCGGGAGTGGTTTCTCCGTAATCTCCACGTGGGAGTACAACCAGGAGTCCACATCTTCATCTCCGTGGAAGAGTCCAGGGTCAATCCGCATCATTGCTGAACACATCTCCCCCATCATCCGGGTATTCTGGATCATCATCCCACGGATGACGTCACGTTGTTCCCGGAGGCGTTGGAGGGTTTCTTGGAGGGATTTCATCGCATCATCCCGAACGCGATCCAGGAGTGCCGATACATCCCCTCTTCCTGCCCCTGTTCCTGCTTCCGCTCCTTCTGATGTCATCCCCAAAAAGCCATCAATGGTCTTCTCTTGAAGTTGCCGAATGGTTCCCAAGATTGCCCTCGCATCCTTGAGCCTATCCCAGTCCCCTCGCAGACAACACGCAACCATTGGGAGTTTCTTCTCTGGAGAATACACTACCGCCCCCGACTCCATCCCCTGAATGGATGCTTGGGTTACCACCAGAATCCCCCCCACAGCCCCACTCGTATTCTCATCCAAATCCCGCAGGAGCTTCTCGCGATCCTTCTTGCGTACTCCCCCCGATGCCTTGTCGTGATGCTTAATGTCTACGATGACTAGACCCAGTTCTGGAAGTACTATGTGATAATCTCCACTATGACCCTCCTTCCCTTTGAAGATGACGTCATCCGCATCGGGGAATACCCGAGCCAACTCATCGGCGGCGATATTCTCTCCCACCTGTCCCCTCCGTTGGGAGTTGGCATAGGTTCCTGTTAGGCGATCAAGCATTTCCTGGAGAGATTTCATACGCTCCCCGTGTTCGGCCTCCAACTTGTCTCTATCACGACGCTCCCGCTCAATCACATCCGTCAACTGCCGACGATAAATCTCCTCCCGCTCCTTGGAGAGTTCCGCTGCCCGCTCTCGCACTGTTGCCTGAAACTGCTCCCGGAGTTCCCTGACTTCTGCCTTGGTTTTCTCCGTTGTCTCAAACAGGCGCTCCTCGTGTCCCTTTCGCTCCGCCTCCAACTCTCGGCGATATGTCTCCCGGAGATTGCGGAGTTCTTCTTGATGTGCCTTGGTCTCTGCCCCGGAGAGGTACTCCTTGCCGTGTGTATACATTGTCAACCCGAGTTGTAGAACAATGTTCTGCTCTTCGGGAGTGAGTGATTGTAGTTGTTCCATTAAGTGTGACTATGATGTGGGGATCTTCAAATAAGGAGACTATGCTGGTTTCGGTTAGATTACTTGGGACCACGTCCATCCCCATTCCAAATCAAACGCGGAGTCACTCCTTTTTGTCTAGCAACATACTGGAGAACTGCCCCTATAAGAGCCGGGCGAGTGGGAATGGTTGTTGCCGTTGGGAGTGTCCTTACAACTTCCGTGGAGAGTGGATGGAAGCGTATCTTGTCTCCTCCTCTAGAAACAATCGCCTGATACACTCCCGGCGGGAGTGGGGAGCTATATGTCGCCACGTGGAGAACTGCCTCAGGAAATGCCCGAGAGACTGCCATTGTAGATAACCCGGTGCGATGATATACCCACACACTCCCGGGATCTAGGGGACCTCCATCACGAGCCAACTCGTACTCCTTCCGTATCCGTTTGGCAAACGCATCAACGATGACGTCATCCGTGAGGGAGCGTATGATCTGCTTGGATCCACCACCAGTTCCCTCGAGATAATCTGCCAACTCCTTGGCTCTCTGCTCGGCTTCCCACTTGGAAGAACACGGATAGATACGCAGACCAATCTCACTATGATTTTCCATTTCACTCATCATTCGGTTTCCTGTGGAATACATAAAGACATCCACTTCCACTCCCTCGGGTATGAACCGGAAATCACGAGGGTCTCCCTCAGTTTCATTCAGGGCGATACAGAGACGAACATTGGAAAGGGTAGCAGTAGCCAAGGAGAGTTCGTTGGGTCCTCCTGTTCCCATATTCAGTACAAGGGAGCGTTCTAATATCATTGACTCCAACCGCCGTTTAGCAGAAGGGAGGGGTGTTCTCTTAAAGGAAGTAGCCGTGGTGGAACCCTCCCGGAGCATTGTTGGGAGTGGCTGGTCACTTGGGGAACCCTTGAAGAACACAGCACATCCAATGTACCTTCCTCGGGAGTCTTCCACTCCTACCCAACCAGCAAGCTCCCCTGGAACACGTTTAAGGATTGAATCCAAAGAATCTTCCTTCCTTTCTCTTTCTCTTTCTGTTTCTCCTTTCACTTCCTTCTCCTTTTCATCAACTCGGTCAGGAGCAATCACCACAAGGCATCCTCCATCCCGTACCCGAGACCATCCCTCCCGTATCGCAGTCTCATCCGCCGGCCGATTAACAATGACCAAGTCGGGAGACCCCATATCAGCAACCTCGGGAGCTCCCAAGTCTTTCACCAGGGAGCATCGGGAGGCTACATCTCCTCCTCCCCTGACAAGCAAGTCCATTACTCCCCGAACATCCCGTCGAGGGGGAGCAGTCCCTCCAATAGGAGTGTATCCTTCAGGGAGCATTGCTCCCACATACCTAACACCCTCTCCTCCCTCCATCCCAGCCACCGCCACCAAACACGCCCCCACACTCACACCTCCTCCCGGATAAAGTTCCAACACTTTAGAAGCCCCCACAGAACGGATCAGGGAGCGCAGAGCAGACGGACGAAGGAACCTTCCCACTGCCTGTCTTCCAGGACCAATCAACATTTCTCCTGCCAAGGATACTCCCGATGATACAAGACTCCCTCCCATCACTCCTAGGAGTTTTCGGCGTGTTAGGGAGCCAACCATACTGAGAACCTGTGATGCTCCCCCAGTTGCTAGGAGCGGGAGTACTTCTGGATCCACTCCTGGCTCTCCCGATTCCTGGGAGGATACAGCTACACCATTACACCGGGGGAACATTCCTGTTGCTGGAGGGAGTATTGATAGGAGACCTTCAAGGGAAGATGTTGGGTCATTCACAAGTTCTCCAGTCGCAGGGGAATCAGGGAAGGAATACTCCCGAGAGTAAACGGTATCGGCAAGGGCATCGGGAGTGGCAGATTTGACGAGGGTCTGTATCTCTCCCTCCAGTGTTTCAATGAGGCTTTCCATCTGTTTATCTGCCCAAGACTTTCTTAAGCCAATGGGGAACCAAGGTTCCCCAGTACCCCCTCCTTTTGTTTCCGGAGCCTTTGGCTCCGGGGTGGGTAGAACTTTTTTGCAGAACTTTTTTGCAGAACTTTTTTGCAGAACTTTTTTGCAGAACTTTTTTGCCACGGGGGGTGGGAGTTTCCGCCCTTGGGCGGAAACGACCTTAGCACGGAGCCAAAGGCGACGTGCGGGGCCCCCGCTGGTGGATACTCCTTGGGAGCTTTGCCATGTTACCCTCCTGTAAAAATGAATGGAACTAACACAGCCCTTGGGCTGTCAGGTATTCATTAATGTCCCACAGAGGCTCCTACGGGAGTACTCCCAACAATTCTTCACCCATTTTTCCAAAAAGGAGGGGGGCCCTGGGGGAACCTTGGTTCCCCCACCCCTAATTGAAGGACAGTCCCGCGGGGAGGTACCTAACACATACTCAGCAAACCACTCGTGTTATCGCTCAAATCACTCACTTTACAATGAGCCTTGTTATTCGTGATATGGAAACCGGTTCCAAGAAGGAATTCCCCGCTTGGTCTCGAGAGGCAGTTGAAACAGTACTTGGTGGAAAATTGGATACGATGCAGAAACTAATGATAAAGATGCGGTATACTACGAATGCTTCCAATGAAGTATACGCAGTGTTTCCTAATCTAGTAGTTCAAGGAGGAGATTATCGGTGTATCTCGTGTCCTCGTATTAGTTGCTATGGATTCTCTCCAGCAGAAGAGGGAATTCTCCACGCATTCCGGTCAATGGTTATCAAGTCATTCGCCGAGAACAAAGGAGAAACTCCCGCGGATATCTCCGGAAGACAATCCACTCGTATGGAAGGTGAGCCGGGAGTGTATCGCTTCTGCTTAAAACAAAAATGGTATCGCATCATTGGAAGCGATGGTACCTCTCGGGAAGTAGAACACAAGGATCTTGGGAGTGTGCTGGCCCCTGGAACCCATATCTCAATGGAGATCCATCTCAGCCATATGAGGACCTATATGAACCCCCAAGAGAAGGAGTGTATCCTCCTTCAGCCGATTGTTAGGAAAATCACTATCCACTAATCATTAACATTCACTCCATCGCATTTGTATGTTTTTTCTATACACCCACTCCCCAAACAACTCCACCCTCACTCCCCAAACAACTCCACCCTCACTCCCCAAACAACTCCACCCTCACTCCCCAAACAACTCCACCCTCACTCCCCAAACAACTCCACCCTCACTCCCCAAA
>Ga0172376_10008023_pt1 | contig 11111 bp, 11 predicted proteins | sample Lak35m_FD_121114 | JGI IMG/M metagenome (GOLD analysis project Ga0172376, IMG submission 121114) | Freshwater microbial communities from Kabuno Bay, South-Kivu, Congo - kab_092012_35m | ecosystem: Environmental > Aquatic > Freshwater > Lake | place: Democratic Republic of the Congo: South-Kivu...
ATTCGCTATGAAGCGATTACCTCGACAGTTGAATGTCTTTTTCTTTTTCCTCAGCACCTACATCCTCTCTACTAAAGACAATGCTGTCAAGAGAAGATATTCTAAAGGTCATCTGATAGAGAGCACAACAGATGAAAACTTCTTTGTTTCAGATTTATGTCTCTCGTGGATTAGCAAGAACAAACTGAAAGAACTTGGTGTCAAGTCAAAAGATTACTTGCCTTGGTTTAAAAGATTCACACGACTTCATTCAGTTAAGAAGATGACAAGATGTGAGAGATTCCAGTGGAAACCAGAAGCACATCAATTTTTTAATCAGTTCTTAGATTTAAACATATCTGAATATGAAGAATTCAAGGTGTCATTAAGAACTAATAGAAGAGCAAAAGCGACTATATTCTCTGATGATGTCGTCTCTTGACAAAGAGGTGGCGCCCATTGAATACTTCTTCAGGTGAGAGAAGTTCATCCTCTTAAATGTGTCGATGACATTCTTCTCTTCAGACAAATCTTTTATGAAGAACTGTGAGCCCTTCTGAAGAGAAGCGATGTCAGCCACTTTGTGTGACACCTGTCCAAATGCAAAGTGGAATTCTTCTGCAAGGAGGAGCAGTTCTTCTCTACTTATCTTAGACAAGTGTCGATGTATCATCTTAAAATGTGGATGGTCAGCCTCTGGTGACCGGTCAGTTCTACAGATTTCTCTCTTCTCCCAAATCTGAAAGACACAATTTACTAACCTCTCACCACCATCAGGTAGATGAAAAAGGTTTAGAGGTTCTTCATACACCAGATGAAATTGCTTGTCCAGCGATTTGTAGAAGCCCTCCTTGCTGAAGATAGCGGGAAAGATGAAGGCAATAACATGGGCAAACTGACTGCACTTTTGAAAGAACTTCTTAGCAAGAGAACCACGCCGACCGAAAGGTGGATTACCGATGACAGCAGTTCTACCACCTGTGTGATGCCACTTGAGAAAGTCAGCCTCTTGTATTCCTTCAAACTGGGGACAGATGTCAAGGCCTAATCTGTTCTGAGGAAGATGTTTGTAGAAAGCGCCTGCACCTGCTGAAGGTTCAAGCACCATATCGAATTGTGATAGATCATATCTTTCATTCAGCAATCTGATAAAACGAATTGCATCTTCTTCAGGTGTAAAGAATTGATCTAATGCTATTTGTCTCATCTACTTCTTCTTGACAATCTTCTTACCCTTGATAATCGCTCTATCTACTTTAGCAGCTTTGCCACCAGTAAATGCTGAACGAACACGGGCTGCTGCCCAAGCGTGTGATGAGACACCAGGACGACTTCCACTGCTTGCATACGCTGCCAAACCACGAGCATAGATCTTTCTCACCTTGTCAGGTGTAGTTCTATACTTCTTTGCCATCGCTGCATAATTGACCCGCTTCTTAGCGGGTTTTCTTTTTACGGGCATTTGCTTTCTCCATTTTGTCTCTCAGTTTGAATGCTGCAGATTTCTTGCCCTTCTTGTATAGAGCTGCTGCTCTTCTCAGTGCCTTTTCACGAGCACTTCCTGGAGGAGCTTTATACTGTTTAGGCAGAGGTTTCTTCTTTCTCTTCTTAGTGCCCTTGATCTCAAGGGTCGAAGCCTTAATGTCGTTAGTCATCGCCATCTTTATCTCCTGCTCTTTTTACCTGCGCACCGCCATTTCTTGCGGCTGAGGTTGTTGGGTGAATTAGGATCTCGTGCCTTCTTGGCGGATTCACCGCCTTTCTTCAGCATTTCTTGTTTAATGCCGTATGAGCGAGCACAGTAGCTGTCGCCCTTCTTAGTTCCGGGTGCGATCTTAAATCCTTTTGCTCCATAACCGATACGCTTTTTGCGACCTGTCTTAGGGTTAGTCACAACCTTGACAAACTTCTTGCCCTTTGGTTTCTTGACAGCCATTAGATCTTCCCCTTGATGTAAGAGACATCATCTTCAATCTTGTCTAACCTCTTAGACATAGAACTAACGCTCTTCTCAAATGTCTTTCTGTCAGCTTCGTGTGAGAGCAGAACCTTCTCAAGTTCTCTCTCTTGCTGAGGTAGAAGATATTTGACGAGAAAGTATCCGAAACCGCCCATACAAATTAGAGCGACAACTATACCACTTGCTGGCCCTGCAACGGCGTTAAGAATCAGTTCAAGCAGTTGAGCGTTTTCCACCTTAGCTTTCCCGTGCGATTATCGCATTAAGAATAGCACGAACAATGGGACGACAAACTGCCGTTGAAGGAGAGGTTGAAGAAGCAGGGTCATAAGCAGAGGTCAGTTGTGCCACTTCATCTTCACTGAAGACGACTTGAACAGCCCAGCCTTCTTCATATGTCTCAGGTGATGTTTGAAATATTCCTTGGAAACAATGGTCAATCTGCATATCGGATCTCCTTAGGTTAGTTTCTGCACGCCATATTTAAACCGACTGTCGAATGCGCCACCGGTCGAAGTTACCGTGCCGTTCGTGCTGACAAAGACAATCAGCGCAAGCTGCGTGGACGCCGCAGACGCCCAAGTGTTGCCATCAGCCCGTGTGTTCTGAGCAAATCCCGTGGCCGAACGAGCCGTGCAGGAACCGCCGCCCTTGCCGCAACCACCGATGGTCGTGCCGCCGCTGAAGATGGTCGAGCCGCTGCCGGCCACAAGCGAAGCAATAGTGGCTGCCGCGCCAAGGTTGTCAGCAACGATGCCACTGCCAGGTGTGCCGACCGAAGTGGTCAGAGCATAGACACCTGAAGGACGCATGGTGCCGATGACGGTGCTCGATGCGCTCTCGGCGACAGCGACACCGATGAGATACTGACGGCTTGCACCGACTGACATGTTGTCGAAGCGCACATCGAGCGAGAAGGCATCACCGGCCAGAACAGGCTGCCCATCAGCATAGGTCAGAGGCGCTCTCCACTTGGGCGATGTGAAGTTCGCACCGCTAATCATGCTGTAGTCGGCGTTAGCCACGGCGATGGTGTTCAGGTTGAAGGTGTGGGTGTCCGTGCCGCTGTTGTAGCTGTAGCTGCTGAGGGCCACACCCGCTGTGTCGGTGAATGTGTAGCCGCCACCGTTCAGGTCACCGAGCGACCTCATGTAAGGCGGAGGTGAACCACCACTGACCACATCAGGTGCAGCACTGACATTGTTTGACTTTGTATCTTTGTTGCCCATTCCTGCTGAGACATTATTGCTGCTTGACATGTTATCCCTCTTGTGTTGTCAGTTCAATACGACGAACATTGGCGGTTCCCTGGTCAAGTTTCCAGAAGCAGTGGAGCGTATCTGAAAGAGCACCTGAGACACCATTGTGAAGATAAGCGAAGTCGATTGCAATCGTCACAGCGCCTTGGTCAGTATTCGTCACACCGAGAGAGATGGAAGCAGTCACATCACCGACCATCGTGTCATCACCGTTTGCATCTCTGGTGAGACGAACTGTGAGGGTGGGTGAAGCACTTAAACCAGCAAGTGTGTCTAACTTAATGTAAAGTGTCCTGAGGGTATAGCCAACATTTTGTGTAGTCGGGCCTGCAAGGTCAGTTAGAGGATGTGAGCGAGCAGCAGCATAAGCATTAGTAGCTGCAATATTAACTTCGTGAGCGCTGTTATAGATTGGTGTGTTAGCTATGACGAATGGCATTATTTCTTTCTCCTTTTCATTTTAGAGATCTCGACAGCAGAAAGTTGTTTCAGTGCAGCTTTCTTTGATTTTGGTTTCTTTGAAAGTTTCCGCCCTTTTGAGGAGGCAGCATAATAACCTTTTTTAGTTTTCTTGAGCATTCTCATCTCCTGTGCGTGTTTGTAAATATGACGCTATTTTTGATATCAATCATCGACTTGTTCTGATTGTAGATCCTTAAGTTTTCTGATCTCTTTCTGAATCTGTCTGTCATAAGCTTCCACCTGGGTGGGAGGTTTAACAGCTCTGCCTCTCGCTATCATGTAGAGCAATCCTGGTGTTAGTTTCATTCCTTCAGCCTGAACGCCTTCAAACTGAGGATTTTCAGGATAATAGCGAGCGAGATAAGCACCTTCAGGTGCTGCACCACTTGCGACCAGTGCATTTGTGTAGTCATTCAAAGTTCTGTTCCAACCTGCTATAGTTAGAAGGAACATGAAGGAGATGTATTTGCTCTTGCCTGCCTTTGTCTTAAAACGATATTGCTTGCCATCGAATGTAGGTTCGCCTCGTCTCATCGAAGTCAGTGGCACCTCTTCAATATCAAAGTTTGACTGAGCACTTTCCCACATATCTAAGCTCTTAGCCAGAGCAATCTGTCTGGCAGGAACAAATGACTTATCATAGACACCAGCAAGATCAGTTAGTAATCCAATGTAAGGTGAATATCCCAATTCGTCAAACTGAGAAAGTAGTAATTCACCGCCTGTGCCACCGTTGAGGAAGAATGTCAAGTTCTCAACCATATTCCCCATCCAGAATATCTGACCAAAGATAGGATCTCTGAAGTAAGTGTATGTGGCAGGTTTATCACCAATCTCTCGCTGTTGCTCGACATAGAGCGCTTCAAGTTCTGATTGACCAGGAGCATAGACACCGCTGTATTTTGCCATATTATTGTGAAAACGCGCCATTTTAAGAATGTTCTCAGCAGTTTCTCCTCTTGTCACCGCCTTTAGAATTGCAGCTGACATTGAGGTGGCAAAGCTGAGGAACATAAACGGTGCTTTAAGCGCTTTCATCTGATCAGGGAAGATGCGATCTATTAGAGAATAATCAAGCAGCGTCTCACGAGCGATAGTTGCTGCCTCTTCAGGTGTCTTACCGCGTTTAAGTGCCTCTTTGAAAAGTGCCTGTCTAAATGCCATATCAGTGTTTTGTGCCACTGTCATTGGAACTGAAGCAGTTTGAAGAGGTAGAACATCTTTGAAACGACGACTTGCTTCTTTCAGAAATATGTTCTCTGCCCCTGCTAACTGTGCCAACTGTTTTAGTTGTGCCACTGACTGGGGACGAAGAACTGTTTCTGCTTGACCTGCTCCGATTCTTGCCTCGGTGAATAGTTGCCATAATCTGGCGTTTGTGATCTGCTCACCTTGAGGTGTGACAAATGCGATCTTATTTGGATATTTAAGTGCAGGTTCATAGAGATCTGCGGTGTAAGCACCGAATCTACCGAAGCGAGCACCTGTCTGACCTGCTACTGTTTCTAATGCCATAGGAAGAACGCTTTTTAGAACTTGTCCGATGTATTGGGGATTAGTGACAGCTGAGATTAGAGGTGCAGTAAAGACATTCTCTGAGAGATAAGTGACATTTGGAATGACCTTACCTGCCAACATACCTTCAGCAATATTTTTGTGCAAGTATCCTGCTAAAGAGGCAAGATCACCAAACACCCTTGACATTCTTCCAGGTGACTGACGCTCAACTTCGTTTATTGTTGCAATGACACGAGATGCCTTGACAGGATCTCTACCCAGAATCTTTAAGTTCTCATTGATAACTTTGATGTCATTTTTAAGCGCATCAGGAAGGAAGACAAGCACACCTGGTTCAATCTCTTGCATTTTTAGATTAAGTCGTCTTAGAACTTCAGCACCATCTGCACTTTCAAAACCGTGTGTTGCTCTAAGAATATCAACATAATAGGCATTTATTGTCTTGACAAAGACATCTCCCAGATCCACAATAGCATCATCACTAACACCTGCATCTTTAATTGCTTTTATGATGTCTGCACTATCACTTAATCCGTTAAGGCGTGCTACAACACCTGCACTAACACCATCTATAACTTCTTTTTTTGTGATGCCAGCTAAAGCGGTCAGCGGCCTCCCTTCCAAGGTCGAAGCTCTATCAATGAAAGCAACAGCACTATTGTCATAGATTGCATTTCTATTTCTCTTGATAATATCTGCCAAGATCTTATCTTGTGTGATCTTAGTTGAATGTGCCAGAATAGTATCAGGAAGTGAATCTCTACCTACTATTCTGGCACCAATCGACTGTGCGACTACTTCTTGATCTTTCAGTTCAGGAAATCTTCTGACAATATCATCTCTTAGTTCCTTAGCTTTTTTTAAGAATGTTTTAGCATTATCAGTGGGATCGATGAAAGATGATCTTCCCCATTCAAGAGACATTTTATCGATTGCCTTGCCTTTAGGTGAATCAGTAGAAACACCGAACTGAATACGCATAATGTCTCTTAGAGCTTTTCGAGCAGCTATATTTGACATCGGCTTGACAACATCAGTCACAGTTGCTGCACCCTGAGGTTCTGTTAAAGCTCTATTTAAAAATTCACCGAAGATCTGATCTTCTTTGAAACCTTTTTTGCCTAATGCTGAGATAGTTCTGGAGAACTGTGCTGGTAAAGTTTCAAGAGCACCAGTGTAAGTATTTATAATGTCTGAGATATAACGCTTAACAGGGGCATCTCTAAAAGATCTTCTAGATAACTTTCCGACAACTGGTGCCACATAATCTTCGCCAAGCTGTTTAGAGAACTGAATCAGTGAAGAACGCAGTTCAACAGGTTCAGATGCAGATTTGTAAGCACGACCTGAACCTTCAGTTTTAAATGCACCTAACTGTTGAGCCCGTGTGGCTTTGCCTACTTCTGCTTCTGAAACTAAGTTATGCAAAGCTCTGTATTGCTCAGGTGATAGAGATGAACCTGACGAAGTTCCTCTAAAAAGTGTCTGGTAAAAATCTTTCCTATCAGGCCTTGAGAACACAAGAGAATCTTTCAGAAGCTTATCTAAGTCAATATCCTTTTTAAGTTTAAATGTTGCAATTTCACCTTTAGGAACAGTATCAACTAAGTCATCAATGGCAGCTTTTGTTCTATTAGAAAGTTCTTGAACAACTGTGTTCTTTGTTCCTGGAAATCTTGACTTAGCAGTTTTTGTTGATATGACAATGTTAGGTGTGATAAATGACCATTGACCCAACAATGTGTTGGATAAACTTTCTTGAAGTGAAGTTCTTACTGCTCCTCTTACATTCGATAGTTCTTGTTCTGTAAATGAAGTCACAAATCCTTCACCAACAGATGAATCTGCTATTTTAGCAGCATCTCTTGTCACTGTGTTTTTTGATGACATTGCATTGTCTAAAACTTTTCTGGCAAGAACTTTGGCATTCACACCATCCGCTTCGAGCGCTTTAACAATGTCAGGTGCAATTTCCCGAAGTCGTGCAACTTGTGCAGCATAAAGAGGATTAGTCATAAGATCATCTGGTGATTTTGCAACAGTGGCAAGAACTGCATATCTGTCACCAGCATTTGCTGCTTCAATGATTGAAACGCGGTTGCTATCCACAAGTGCATCTGCAAGTTTAGATGACTTACGAATCTCGTCTGCTGTTGAGATGCCACCTTTTTTAGCAGCTTCAACCAGAGGCTTGTAGAGATTTTTATCTATTCTGTAAGCATTGATAAGGCCAGGAACAGCTGATAGAGGATCTTCAGCAAGTTCTGACGCTTTAATAATACCACTGACATAGGGCATATCTGCAAATCTTGTTGCCTTAACAGCACGACCTCCCATTCCTGCAACTTTTCCAGGAACTGAGAAGACATTGATTGGTAGAGCAACTTCTGCTAAGATGCCTAATCCGCGATAAGCATTTTCTGATTCAGGCCTTACTACTTGCTGAGCAGCAAGGTCATCACCAAGTGACCGACCAGTGGCAATCTCAACAGCAATTTCTCTGGCTTGATCAGTAAATATATCACCTGAAGGTGTAGCGATGTATGTCTTGCCCCAAGCACGCTCTTCTTTTGCACCTGATCTCTCACGAGCCAAAAAGCCATATTCTTCAGGATTAATCATCTTGTCAGTGCCAGGTTCGATATCATACATGACTGCGTCAAGAAGAGGATTGAAAACAAATCGACTTAAACCACCTAAATCTCTGACAATGGTCATCGGTAGTGATTCAACAACAGCATCAGTTCGTGGTGTGATACCTGCCTTTACTTTCAGATCTTTATAAACTTCAGGATCGTATTTGTCAGATGTTAAGAAACCAAATGCCAGATCAGCTGCCATAGGAGCATACACTTGTTCCACTGCAGCTTTAGGTGAAGAAGCACTACCTGCAATACCGAATGCAGCCTCATCTTCGTCTCTTGTAATTTCAGACACATATTCTTGAGGCAGATTCTGTTCTAAATACTGAAGATAGTTCTTTCTTGCAAGCCTTTTCCATTCTTCCTTGTCAGGTTCTGTTAAACCTATCTCAGCTTTGGCTTGTGTCAAGAAATCATCTTGAAGTTGTGCCAGAATCTGTTTTCTGGCTTCTTGCTTTGAGATGCCTTTAGATAGAGCGAGAGCATCTGCTGATGAATCAAGTTGTTCTTGATTCTGCTTTGCAGTTTGTCGAGCAGCAGTTTGTGCAGGTGTCTCAAGTTCCTGAGGTAGAAGTGCTTGACCAATCGCTTCAAACCCGCTCATAGTTGCAACTTGCTCAGGTGCTTTTGCCAAAGTTGTGGGCTGAGCAATAGGAGGTTTCTGCTCAAAACCAACAGTTAGTGGCTGACGAGCAGGAGCAACAGCACGCATCGCCACCTTTTCAGCATAATCTGATTTATCAAGTTCTTCTTTCATTCTCTTGTTGAACTGCGCTGCAGTTTCACCAAAAGGTTGAAGCCCTTCTGCCTGTAAGTCACTTGCAATCTGAACTGAAACCTGTGACTTTGTAGGAACACCTGCCTTCTTAGCTTTAGCTGTCTGAGCTTCTAAAGCTTTGTATTCTTCAGTTGTGACATCTTCAAGAGATGGCATCACCGCAAATTCTCCAGCACCTAATCTTGCCCCCATCTCTGTTGCTGTTGGAAACTTTGTAGGTGGAGGCTGAGGAGGTTGTGGTTTTGGAGGTTGAGGCTTTCTAACTTTAGGTTGATTTGACACACCTTCTGTGATCATTGTGTCAAATGGTTGAGCAGTAGCAGGTGCTGCTGTGGTGTCAATACCCATCTCTTTCGTGTATTTGTCATACCACGCATCTGCTTCTACTTCACCTGAAAGTGTCTTTTTTTTCTCATAATGTGCTTGACTTGCAGGTGACAGCTTTGAAAGATCACGAGCCATATCTTCTCCTTTGTGGAACTTATTCTACATTAAGTAGGCTGTTCGTGTCTTACTTATTCAGTTCTACCTTCTTGAACTTTTGTTTTCATTTCTTCCTCAGCTCTTTTTCTCGCGTTTTCCTTGATAAGCTCATCAAACGCTTCTGGTGTCAAAGTCGCAGCTCTCTTGAGAATCTCAGCTTGAAGAAGTTCAGCATCAGTTGGCCTACGCTTCAGCGTACCTGAGACGAGATCGAAGACATCTGGAGAAACACCACCCATGAGAGCTGCTTCCTCTACAGGCGTCAAATACTTGGTTGCAAAATTCTTAAATCTTTCTTTGCGTTCTCCAGGTTCGATGTCATTTCTGAATAAGTCAGCAAGAGAAGGTAGATTTAACTTGTAGTATTCGCTAGCTGTTGGAAGAGGACGGGTGTCAGGTGCTGAAGCCCCCATAAGAGCTGCCTGCTCAGCACGAGCAAGCTCTCTTCCACCAGGTCGAGGTTCAAGTTCAGCAGGACGACGCTCAAAATCAACACGACCTGTGTCAGGAATAGGTGCAGCAGGAGGTGCCTTCAGCAGTTCAGCAGGTGGCTGAGGCTGAGGTAGAACTTCAGATTCACCTGTTCTACCTCTTGCTTTCTCAAGTTCAACCTGATGAAATGCGATGAGGAATTCATCTCTCTTGTTAGTATCGCCCCCAAAACCCGCACCATATTCAGCAGCTTTTTCGAGAATAGCTTTTCTCCTATCAGCTTTTGATGTTCCAATTACAGGTTTCAGATTGTCTGAATACATCTTTGCTGCCTTATAGACATCATCTGAAGAACTGTAAGGAGAAGATTTAGCGGCCTGTATCGCATCATAGTGAAGCAACTTGTCTTGGTCAGTTCCAAGCATATCTCTTTCGAACTGAGATCTTAAGAACTTTGCTGCCTCAAAACCATATTTCTCGTCTGCTCTCTGACGAACTGCTGCTTCTGAAGGAAATTCAGGTTTAGGTGCCTCTCTAAGTGCATCTTGAATTTCTTTAAGTTTATCTTCAAGTGGCTTAAGTTCTTCTGCAGATGCTGCTTTTGCATCTTTTTGTTTTTCAGGATCTTGTAAATCCTTTAGCTTGTTCTCAAGCTCAGTTAATCTACTAATTCCATATGCTTTACCTTCTTTTGCTAAGAGGTCATCTATTTCTCTTTGCAGTAGAACATCTTGTGCCTGATCTAAAAGATCTTTACCGCTAAATCCACCGATATTGACTTGAGCTAATCCAAATGAATCTTCTATTTTTTGTCTAAGGGCTTCACGATCAGTAGTGGTGAGCAGCTTACTAAACTGAGGTGAATTTGAAAGTTGTTTGTAAAGAGATTGTGCAGTTGATGCAGCGCTTCTTGTGCTACCTCTAACAGTTGCAGCAACTTCACCAATGCTTGCGTCCATAAATGCTTTCAAACCTGGAGAATCAGTAATCAAAGCACCTGCAGTGGCTAATGCTTCACCACGCTCATCAAGTTTTCTTTGAGCAGCTTCAGGAACTGTTAGTTCTTTACCAAGATTTTTTTCAATATCAAGACGCTGACGGCGAGCTTCTTCTTGAGCTTCAATCTTAAGAGAAGCAATTTCTTTTTCTAATCTTATCATATCTAAAGAAGTTAAACCTGCGCCTTGTGCTTTTCTAAGCGCTTCAATTCCTCTGATGTAAGCTTTCTCTCTTGCAGCAAGTTCATCTCTGTATTCTTGTGCAGTTTTGTTTCCAGCTATAAATTCCTTGTATGATTCTTCTCTAAGCTTTTCATATCTTTCACCGTGCGACTGCATGTAAGTGCTGTATAATCTTTGTGCTTCTGTTGGCATTTTAATCTCCGAGAATATCTGATTGGTATCTGCTCTCAACACCGCCGGTGGTTCTTCCAGTTGTTTCACGAAGGCGTCTTGTCTCCAGCATTGAACCGAAGAGCGTTGTGCCGAAATCTGCAACACCACCTAAAATTGCTGCACGACGATTTGCCTTTGCAGTGTCTTCAGCTTGTTGAAGAGCTAAAATCTCATCCTCTTGACGCTGACGCTTTAACAAGTCAG
>Ga0172376_10008024_pt1 | contig 11108 bp, 8 predicted proteins | sample Lak35m_FD_121114 | JGI IMG/M metagenome (GOLD analysis project Ga0172376, IMG submission 121114) | Freshwater microbial communities from Kabuno Bay, South-Kivu, Congo - kab_092012_35m | ecosystem: Environmental > Aquatic > Freshwater > Lake | place: Democratic Republic of the Congo: South-Kivu...
ATCAGCTCATCCTCTACTCCGTCATAGGCGTGGGCCAAAATGTTCCGGAGGCCGATGATTTTCCGCGAGGAAGTAATGGGAACACTTGGGTCTATATCCAGCAAGGCGCGCACCGCCTCCCCGTTGATTTCAAGGTCGCGTTCAACCGCCCGTTTCACCACCGGTTGGTCCCGAAGGCGAAAAAAGTCATTTCCCACCAGGTCCTTGAACGATTCCAATTCCCGAACCAGGGACTCGAGGTCCAGCAAGTATTTGAGCGCTTTAGGCTGCATACACCAGCTGCTTGGACCGCTGAATCGCGTCGATGAGCACCGGATTTTTCAGGGAACGCCCCGAGACCACATCTACCGAACGCCCGAGCAGTTCTTCGAGTTTCTCCTTCAACGAGAAATAGTTGTCCGCATACTCGAGCAAGGCGATGGAATCGTCAAAGGCCACGAGCAAATCGATGTCGCTGTGTGCGTTGAAGGCATCTGAAACGGCCGAGCCGAACACGTCCGCTCGCACCACCCGGGTTTACCGCACCGTCAGCCGGCCGGCCGCGCCGTCGGGCGTGGCGAGCAGGTACAGGCCGGCGGGCAGGTGGCCCAGGTCGAGGCGCAGCGTGCCGCCGGTCCAGGGGTAGGTGGCCACCGTGCGGCCGGTGGCGTCGAAGAGCGTGAGGTGGCCCGGCGTCCCGTCCGCCGTCCACTCGACAGTCACTGCCGCATCGGTCGGGTTCGGGTAGAATCGGAAGGCCTCGTGGCCCGCAGGTTCGACGACGCCCACGCCCATGCCGTTCAGCAGGCCGGTGAACTCTTGGAAGTAGAGGTTCGCCACCCGCGCATCGTGGACGACGAGGGTGTTTTCATCGTTCGTGTTCTCGTCCGTCGAGGACCAATTGTGGGAACCGGTGATGACCAGCGGGTCCGAGAGGGGCTGGCTGTAGTCGACGATGCCGTACTTGTGGTGGAGCTGGCCGCTGATGCCCTGGTGGGAGTAGACGGCGACCCCGTTCGACAGGAGGTAGTCGAATTCCGAGCCGGTGGTGTTGACCTCTTCAATCGCGCCTTCGGGCTGGATGAACAGGCTCACTTGGTCGATGATGGCGTCGGCGAGGTCGTCGCGCGTGAAGGCGAGCGTGGCGAACGACAGGTCGTAATCGCAGGTGCGCAGGGCGGCGTCGATGGCGGCCGTCGTGCCGTCGGTGGGCGAGAAGTAGAGCTCCACCGGGCTTCCGCCGACGAGGAATTTGCGGGGGGTGTTGTTCGTTTTTTGCGGGCCAAACTTGCTGGCCGCGCTGTTCGGCTGGGCCCCGGTCGAGCCCCACATCTCTTCGAATTCCAGGACGTAAGCCCGGGCGAGGCTTTGGTCCGCGAGCACGATGACGTTGTTGAAGTCCGTGTTCAGGTTGTTGGTGGTCCAATTCGTCGAACCGGTCAGCACGAAGGCCGTTTCTGCGTAGTCCGCGTCGCCGGCGATGAATTTGTTGTGCATGCCGCTGCCCTGGCCGTCCGTGCGGAACAGGACGGGGATGGACGGGTCGAGGGCGTCGAGGCCGATGTTCGCATTCGAGCCCTCCGCGATGTACCGCACCTGCACGCCGTTCGCGACCGCGGCGTTGACGGCGTTCGTGATCGTCGTGTTGTTCGTGTTGTAGACCGCGATGTCGAGGGTGTGCTGCGCGCTGAGGATGTACGCGGCGATGGTGTCGTTCGTCGAGGTCCCCGTGGAGATGGCGTCTTCCACCGTCGCCACCGAGGTGTCCACCGGTCCGGTGAAGAAGGTGCGGATCCAGCCCGGCGAAGTGCTCACGGTGGCGTAGGGACGCACGCTGGAGGCCGTTTCTTCGTCGCCCACCGCCGACAGCACGCGGGCGTAGTAGATGGTGCCTGGGCTGAGGTTCGTGAGCGTGACGCTGTGGTCCGTCACCGACTCGGCGATCGCGACTTCGAGCCCGAGGTCGGGGGTGAGCCCGTACTGCACGCGGCTGTCTCCGGCCAAGTCCGTGGGCCACGTAAGGTCGAAGGAGGTGGGCGCGAGGTTCGTTTGGGTCACCGGCCCGGACAGGTTGATGGCACTCGTCGCTTCGATGTCCTGCGGGCCGCGGGGAAGCAGCTGGTAGCCGTCGGTGCCGGTGAACGAGAACTGCGAGACGATGCCCGTGAGGTTCACGACGCCCGCCGAGAGCACCGTGCCGACGAGGGGGTTCGAGGTGCGGATGTACACCACGCCGTTCATGCCGCCGGCTGTGAAGGCGTAGGTGGCGTTGCCGGTGATGGTTTGGCCGCCGTTTGCGAAGAGCGCGCCTTCGATGCGGACGAGTTCGCCTTCGCGGGACTCGTTCATCATGGACGGCGTGATGAGCTCGGGGGTGGGCAGCGCGTTGCCGATGCTGTGCACCGTCACTTGGGTGATGCCGTTCGGGCCGACTTCCAGCAGGCCGTTGTACTCGCTGAGGGCGGCCGTCATCGTCAGGCTGTCACCGACTTGCGGGTCGGGGAAGCCGGTCCAGGCGGCGCCGGGGTAGAGGGCAATGCCGGCCGTCGCGTCTTGGAGGTAGCGGACGGACCCAAACTCAGCACCGCTGGTCACAATCCCGCTGACGGTCACCGTCGCCCCGACGGGCTGGGTGCGTGCGGCGGAAATTTGGGCAGAAGCCGGCACAGCGGCCGCAACCAGGGCCGCGATGGCCACGAACGAGGGGAGGAAGTGCATGCGCATGTTCGAAATCAGGGAGGCCAAAGTTCGCATCTTCGCCCCACGTTCCGACACGCCTCAGAAACGAACCCGCACCGAGAAGTTCGTCCGGAACGGCAACCCCATGTAAACCGCCGCCGAGGCCGCGTCGAAGTTGTTCGTTGTCAGTGCATAACGTCGCGATGGGTCGTCGTAATAGACCTGGCCGTAGGCGTCGTTGTTTTGGGCCGAGCCGAGGTACACCGTGTTGAGCACGTTGAACAGCGACAACCGGAACTCCAGGTTCGTTTCGCGGAAGTCCGTGGACCAACCCGCGTGCACGTCCAGCAGCCCGTACTCCGGAAGTTCCCAGGACTGGCGGCCCGCGTTCGCGCCGTACAGCGAGAACGGATCGAAGTCGGCGAAGTAGCGGTCAAAGAAGGTGTAGCGCGGGCGGATGTAGAAGCGTTTCCACTCGTAGCGGAGGGAGATGCTGTACTGGTTTTGGGGCGCATCGCCCACGGCCACCCCCTTCGCATCGTAGGTAATCGTCACCGGCTCCCCGTCCGCATCGAGGTACGGCGTATTCGTGTCGTCGTCGATGAGCTTCAAGCTGTCCTCCGAGCTGTCCCACTGCCAATCCCCCAGCGAGACGTAGCCCTCCAGCGTGAGGTTCCGCCCGAGTTCCCAGGCGGCATCCGCTTCGAGGCCGCGGTGCACGGCGCTCATCGAGTTGACGTTCGCCCGGACGATTTCGCCGGTGGGCGTCTCGAACCGCAGCAGCACGTCGAGGGGCCGGTTGTTCCAGTCGGTGTAGTAGCCGTTGACGTTCAGCGTCCACGGGAACTTGCTGTAGCTGTAGCCGAGCTCGACCGAGGCGATTTTCTCGTTCTGCGTGTTCAACACGAAGTTGTTCGTGAAGTCGACGACGTTTTGGAACACCGGCGTGCGGTTCAGGTAGCCGAGGTTCACGAACGCGTTTGCATGCTCCGTCAGGTTGTAGTTCCCGCCGGCCTTGACCGTGTAGCCGGGGATCCACTTCCAGCCGGTGAAGGCGTAGGCGCCGGCCGAGTCCACGGGCAAGAAGTAGTCCACCCGGTTGTACCCTTGGCTGACCGCGCTGACGTTCAGGAAGAGGTTGTACAAGTAGCCCTTGTACTCGACCAAACCGAAGGCGCCCCCCCACCGCACGAACGCATCGTTGTGGTACCCGATGGTGTCCCCTTCAAACCGCATCTTCGTCGCGGCATTCGCATCGTTCGCATCCACGAAATAATCCCCGCCCAACAAATCATACACGGTGGCGAAGTGCCCGCCGCGGTAGGTCCGCGCGTCGAGTCCGCCGGACACCGTCACCGCCTCGCTCGCCTCCCAGCGGAAGGTCGAAAGCACGCCGTACCACTCGTGCTCGTTGTGCAACTTGCGCAGGATGCGGCCGGATTTGTGCAGCGAATCCGAATACAGCGGGTCGATGGGCGGCCCGAAGATGTTGCCCACGGTGTTCGAGTAGTAGAACTTGTCGAAATCGACATGGCCGTCCGCCGTGTAGTCGCCGGCGCCCAGCGGATTATCCAGCCGGGTTCCGCCGCCTTTGCCGTAAGAGGCGTACACCGTGTTTGCCAAATAGAACCGGTCGCTGATGCGCCAATTGTGGCGGAAGGTGAACAGCGGCTTGTGGTACATGTTCTCGCGCTCGTGCTGGACTTCGCCGTTGAGCATGCCCCAGTGGACGTTGTAGCCGATGCCGTAGTCCACGACGCGGGCCGTGTCGATGAAGTCCGTGGCCGACATGCGGTCCTCGAAGTCCTCCACGCTGGCGTAGCCGTACTCCTCGTTCAGCGCGGCGATGGCCGCCGCTTCCTGAGCGGCCGTGAGGGAGCCGTCGTTGAAGATGTCCGAATGGGCCTGGCTGTAGGCGCTCATCGCGGCGTATTCTTCGTCGCTGCCGTTGAACAGACCGCGCGCGTAGTCGCGGTCGTGGGTGACGATGCGTTGGCGGTAGCTCCGCGAGGCATTGCGCGTCGGAGCCCCCATCGCACTGAAGCTCAAGCTGTGGTTCCCCAGCTCCTTCATGACCTTCGCGTAGTAGAACCACGACCGGTTGTAGTCCTGTTCGAAGTAGCCGCCGCGGTCTTGGTAGCTGCCCGAGAGCGTCAAGCCCCATCCGCCCGGAAGGCGTCCGGTGGTGTGGCTCAGCGAGGTGCGGGTGAAGCCGAAGCTGCCGGCCTCCTGCTTGACATTCGTGCGGCGGGCGCTTTCGATGCCTTGAGTGACGATGTTGACCGTGCCGCCGATGGCCGGCAGGGCCAGCTTGCTGGCGCCCAGGCCGCGCTGCACCTGCATGGTGGAGGTGACGAGGTCCAGGCCGAACCAGTTGTTCCAAAACACGCCGCCGTTCTCCATGTCGTTGACCGGAATCCCGTCGAGCATCACGGACACGTTGCGTTGCTTGAAGCCGCGGATGGTGACGGACGGGCCGTCGTTTTCGCTGCCGGTGGCCGTCGCAAACACGCCGGGCGTGGTGTTGAGGATCATCGGAATGGGCTGCGAGCCCAGCTGCTCCTGAAGGGTGATGGGCTTGATGTTCGAAAACGCAACGGGGGTGCTGCGTTCGATGGCCACGTCGGCCACGACTTGCGCTTCTTGGAGCACGAGCGTTTCGAGCTTGAAGTCGACGCGGCGGTCCCCGGCGGTGACTTCCACCACCTTTTCCATGGGCGTGTAGCCCACGTAACTCACTTTCAGGTTGTACCGTCCGCTGGGCACGGACAGGCTGTAGTTGCCGTCAAAGTCGGTCATGGTGCCCTTGCCGTTCACCACCACGGCCGCTTGCAGCAGGGTTTCTCCGGTGATGGCGTCCGAAACGGTTCCGTACAGGCGGACTTGCTGCTGGGCGGCGGCGGGAGCGAGCACCGCGAGCAGCCCGAGGGCCGCGACGAGGGCGGTCGGGAAACGGAAAGACGCCATGGGGGTGCGGATTAGCGGACCGAGACGCGGTGGGAAACCGTGCCGCCTGTGGTGAAGACCACGTTGACGACGTAGGTGCCGGGAACCAACCCGTCCAGCGCCACCGAACGCACCGCGGCCGGGCGCTCCGTGCGCACCAGGGCGCCCGTGGCGGCGTAGACTTCGATGCGATCGACGCTGCCGTCTGCCTCGACCGTGAACCGTCCGCCTTCGGCCGGGTTCGGGAAGATGCGCACGTTCAGCGGGGCGGGAGCGGCCACGAGGCCCGAGGTGCCGCAGTCGCAGAGGTGGGTGCCGAGCCCGGTCCAGGTGTTGACTTCGAGGGTGTCCCACTCGAGGAGCGCGTTGAAGGCCACGGGCGGCAGGGTGACGCCGCCGGTGACGGAGGGCTTGCGGACCATCGTTTGGTTCGCGGTGAGCCAAGCGGCGCCGTCGCCCACGTCGATGTAGCCGTTCGCCGCGTCGTCCGTCCAGGCCATGCCCGGATCCTCGCCCGGCTTGCCGAAGATGTCGAGGACTTGGTTGCCGTTGCGAATCAGGACGAGCGCGTCGTCGCCGTTCATGTAGGTCGGCGCCGGGTAGGGGTTGTCGAGTTGGTCCGCGTAGGCTTGCATGGCCACGTCACAGGCCGGGGAGATGGCGCCGCCGCCGAGGTCCACGTCTTCGGTTTGGCCGTTGATCAGCACGAAGGTGCCGTAGGGCGCGACGGTGCCGACGAGGGCCGTTTCGTCGGACATGCCCGCTTCGCCGTTCGCCCAGCGTTGCAGGACGTAGCCGTTGAGGTTGATGGGCGAGGCCGTGGGGTTGTAAAACTCGACGCCCTTGTTGTTTCCGGTGCCTTCGAGGTACTCGGAAATGAACAGGTTCGTGCATTGAGCGAAGGCAGCGGCCGGGGCCAGTCCTGCGAGAAGGAGGAGTGAATTGCGCATGGTGGGAATCGGTGAAAGGCGGGCCAAATTACGCCCCGAACCCCATTCCCTCCACCTCTCCCTCATGTCCGCATCGGATTTTCATTTGGAAGCCATCCGCGCCCGGTGCGCGGTTTGGCCAGGCGTAACGGATGGCTTCCCTTTCGACGAGAAAACGCTGGTTTTCAAGGTCGGCGGAAAGCTCTTCGCCCTCGCAGACACGGACCATTTCGACGCCATCAACCTCAAATGCGACCCGGAACGCGCGGCCGAGTTGCGCGCGATGTACGCCGGCATCCGCCCCGGTTGGCACATGAACAAGGTCCACTGGAACACGGTGGAGGTGCGCAGCGACGTGCCCGTGCCGCTGCTTTGGGAACTGCTGGCCCACAGCTACTTCCTGGTCGCCTCGGGCCTTCCCGCCCGCGACCGCCGCGCCCTGTTCCCCGAAGGCCTGCCCACCCCATGACCCCTGCCGCCACCGCCGCGTACGCTTGGGCGCCGGGCCGCATCTGCCTCTTCGGCGAGCACCAAGATTACTTCGGGCTGCCCGTCGCTGCGGCCTCGCTGCCGCTGGGAATCGGCATCACCGCCTCCGACCGCCCCGACCGGCGCGTCGTCGTCGCACTCCCGGACACCGGCGAGCAGCTCGACTACGACCTCGACGACTTGCCGCCGCTCACCCCGCGGGCCTACCTGCTTTCGGTGCTCCACCGGTTCCGCATGGCCGGCCGGCTGCCGGACCACGGCTTTTCCGCCACGGTCCGCGGCGACCTTCCGCGGGGGGCGGGCGCGAGCAGTTCGACGGCGCTGACGGTCGCGTGGACCCGGCTGTGCGCGGCCCGCGCCGGGCTCGCGCTGACGGACGCCGAGGTGGCGGACTGGGCCTACCGCGCGGAGGTGGTGGACTTCGGGGAGCCGGGGGGCCAAATGGACCACTGGGCCTGCGCCATCGGCGGCGCCCTCCACCTCACCTTCGACCCGGTCCCCGCCTACACGCCGCTTCCCCTTCCGGTCGGCGGCACCTTCGTCCTCCTCGATTCCGGCGAACCGAAGGACACCCTGGCGGTTCTGCGCCGCGCCCGCTTCTCCCGCCTCGCCCTCTTCGACCGCGTCCCGGACTGGGACTGGCGCCGTGCGCCCGCCGACGCCGCCATCCCCCCGCCCTCCACCGGCCCCGCCTGGACCCCCGACGACCTCGCCCTGCTGCGGGGCACCCTCCGCAACCGCGACGTGTCGGCCGCCGGCATCGCCGCGCTCCGCGCGGGCGACGGCCCCGCCGCGGGCCGCCTCCTCACCGCCCACCACGCGATCCTGCGCGACGTCCTCGGCACCTCCACCCCCCGCATCGACGCCCTGCTCGACGCGGCCCTCGCCGACGGCGCTTGGGGCGGCAAGATCAACGGCTCGGGGGGAGGGGGGACGTGTTTTGTGTATCGGGGGGTGGGAGGTTGAGTTTGAGATTGAGATTGAGGTTGAGGTTGAGGTTGAGGGTTTGTGGACGGGGTGGGGTATATTCGGATAGCCAAACTCCATTGATGCCATGCGCCTCGTTCGCTGCTTCCTCACTTGGGCAATTCCGCAACTCCTTACAGGGGTGGCAGTTGCGCAATATGTCCCCACTTGGGATCCGGATGCGGACGGCGACAACTTCATTACGGTCAATGATTTGCTGGCGGTTTTGAGCGTCTTTGAGGAAGGGGATTCCGATGACGATGGGATTTTTGACAGCCAAGACAGTTGCGTCGGCACGGTAGATGCCTGTGGAGTGTGCGCAGGGCCGGGTCCGACGGTGCCTGTTTTGGACCAAATCATCTTCGTCACCGATTCGGTCTACCAGCCCGCAGTCGGCACGTGGTACGTCTTCAGCTACGCGGTGGACACGCTCTACACGTACGTCTGCCCAGTGGAGGGGTGCACGGAGGTCGCTGCATGGAATTTCAATCCGGCGGCGAATGTGAACGACGGAAGTTGCACGTGGGGTCCTCCCGAGTGTGGCGGCCAATCCAGCGTGACGTTCGATGACTACACCTACCCGCTGGTGGCCATCGGGTCGCAATGTTGGTTCAAGGAAAATCTCCGGTCGGACGCCTACCGCAACGGGGACGCGATTCCCGGTAACTTGTCGAATACGCAGTGGTCGAACGCTTCTCAGGGGGCCCAAACCGTCTACAACAGCGACGGCTCAAACCTTGCGAATTACGGTCGGCTCTACAACTGGCACGCGGTCAACGACGCGCGTGGGCTGTGCCCGACCGGATTTCATGTCCCCTCTGATGCAGAATGGACTGCCCTCGAGCTGGCCCTCGGCGGCAGCGCAACGGCGGGCCACGCGCTGAAATCTACCTCGCTCGAAGTTCCACCCTGGAACGGTACGAATACCAGCGGATTCAAGGGTGTACCTGCCGGCTATCGTTTCAGCAGCAACGGGTTGTATTATGATTTGGGCAGCTATTCTTACTTCTGGAGTGCTTCTTCGGGTGGAACTTCCGCTTGGGGCCGCGGGCTGGCGACCATCAACACCCTTGTCTACCGCACCTCCTTCAACGTGCGGTATGGGTTTGCGGTGCGGTGTGTGAGGGATTGAGAGTTTGAGATTGAGATTGAGATTGAGATTGAGTTTGAGTTTGAGTTTGAGTTTGAGGTTGAGAGTTTGAGTTTGAGGTTGAGTTGGGAATTTTAACATAAGTGAAACGGGTAGCCGTGGACGGGGCTCTATGTTTGGGCCATGAAGACAGTGCAACTCGTTCGTTTGTTGAGTGTTTGGGCCGCAGCGGTGGGGGTGATTTTGTCGGGTGGGCAGCGCGTTCAGGCGCAGCGGGCGTCCTTTTCTGATGTGAATGTGGAGTGGTTGGAGCGCCCGACCGTACCCCAAAATTTGGTCCGCAACGTGCAGTTCATCATCCACGCGAGCCCGGAGTTTTTCAATCAAGACGACATGCGCCGGTGGGGCGGCAACGTGGCGCTGCTCAAGTCGGATGCTGAGCGGCTCCAACGCATGGCGTATTGGACGCTGGACCGCGAAATGGAGCTGGTGAATTCGGGCGGCGGATTGCGGGTGGAAGTGGCGCTGGGCTCCGGACGGCAAGGCAACTACGCGGTGAAGAGTGGTCCCGTTCGCAGTGGAAGCCAGGAACTTACCTACTGGGCCGAGGTGGCGTATACCTTGCCGGTGCGGGTGCAGTTGGTGCGTGCAAGCGGCGAAGTCCTCGACGCCTTCGAGGTGCCTTCCGAAGTGAAAGTGATGTACGGCAACGAGCCCCTGTCCACGCTTGACAAGACGGCGACGGGAGTGAGCTACATGATGAGCAAGTTGGATTTCCGCAGCGAGGCGGATTTGCGCAAGTACATTGCCGAACCAGACGGCCAGCGCTTTGTGCGGCGCAAAGCCGTTTTGGTCCAAATGAGCCGCCTCATCGATGAACTCGAGCCGCGGTTGTTCTTCACCCGGGACAAGGCGAAGGTGGCCATTGCCACCGCGAAGAACAAGAACTACGATTACACGGCCCTCGATGCCGCGCAAGAACAGGCACTTGCGAAGTTCAAAGTGGGCGATGTGGCAGGGTTAAGCGGCGTGATGGAGGTGTGGACGCAGTGGCTGGGGAAAGCCGACTTGCTCAATCCCAAATCCGAGGTCAACACGGACGTCGCACGGGGCCTGCACCTCAACCTCGCCGTGGCGCACATCTACCGCGGTGAGTTTGCTGAAGCCGCCGCCCACGTGAGCAAAGCGCGTTCCATGACAGGACCCAACGATGCGGAATGGCCCGCGGTGGAAGGCATGACGAACCTGCTCGCTCGCCGGCGCAAGGCTGCGCTGCACAACGGCGATTTGACGGTTGCAGAGGCGACGCCGACGTTCAAAGCTCCGGACCTCAAGGACGTGTTGGGCCGTCGCGTGGAAAACCGCGAGTTGGAGTTGTTTGACGGCCGCGACCGGTACGAGGAGCTCAGCGTGTCCATCGCTGCGTGGCGCGCGGCGCTTGAGGGGACGTCGCCAGAATCACAGGCTTCAGCACCGGCCGAACGCTCTGTTTCTCAGCAATTGGGATCGCGATTGGAGCCCGCGACAGGGGGATACATGTTGCGTTTCAATCCGCTCGTGGACGGTGCCCGCGTCGGGAAACCCATGCCCGAGGAGATTTTCAGTGTGGACAAGCTGGTCTACCTCGACTACAGCCGGATGGGCTTGACCGACGTGCCGGCGGCCCTCGGTACGCTTACTTCGTTAAAGACGTTGGTCCTTGACGGCAACGCGTTGACCACCTTCCCCGCGTCGGTGTGCCAAGTACATTCTCTCCAAAAGTTACACCTCAAAGGCAATGCCATCACCGCCGTTCCAGCGGGCCTTTCGGGCTGTAAGTCGCTTGAGATGATTGACATGCGCGGAAATCCGATGACGGCAGAGGGCCGCGCGGCGTTGGCAGCGTTGGTCGGGCCGGAGTGCAAGATCAAGTGGGAGTGAGGGGGGAGGTTGAGGGTTGAGGCGCGGCTTCGCCGCGGAGGGTTGAGGGGTGAGGGTTGAGGTTGAGGTTGAGGTTTGGGTTTGGGGTTGGGGTTGGGGTTGGGGTTGGG
>Ga0172376_10008025_pt1 | contig 11108 bp, 7 predicted proteins | sample Lak35m_FD_121114 | JGI IMG/M metagenome (GOLD analysis project Ga0172376, IMG submission 121114) | Freshwater microbial communities from Kabuno Bay, South-Kivu, Congo - kab_092012_35m | ecosystem: Environmental > Aquatic > Freshwater > Lake | place: Democratic Republic of the Congo: South-Kivu...
GACCGGCCCGGTCGCGAACCGTCGCTGGCGGTGTGCGATCGAGCCAACGCCCGGCTGCAGTATTTCACGCTGGACGGCCGGCACATCGGTTTTGTGAACGACCTGAGCTTCCCGGCGCATCTCGAAACCCGCGGCGACATCCTGCTCTGTCCGGATCTGCATGCCCGCATCACGCTCTTCGACCGGAACAACAAGGTCATCACGCATCTGGGTTACGAACCGGAATGGACGGCGGAAGTGCTCAAGCAGGTGGACAACGTCTTCCAGATGCGGCTGCATCCGGAACAGTGGCAGCCTGGAAAGTTCGTGCATCCGCACGATGCCTGTTTCGATCGTGAGGGCAACATTCTGGTGGTCGAATGGGTCACGACCGGCCGGGTCAGCTTCCTGAGACGGGTGAGCTGACTGTCGCCGATCCCGCCGGCGCCGCATCTTGAGTGAAAATCCGTGGAATTGACGAACCCCCTGCAGACGGAGCACGATTCCTTGTCACCAGCCGCCGATAGAGATGGATTCTCCCGTGATTTCTCCATGCCCGTTGTGATGAATTCAGAGACTCACCACAGAGGCACGGAGAACACAGAGAAAAATCCAGAAGCAGGAAACACGGGCTGGAACAGGAACAACTCACTCTCGCGGAAACTTCACCGGCTGGCAGATTCTGCGAGCCTGAAATTTCCTGCTTCGTCTCCGTGCCCTCTGTGTCTGCGTGCCCTCTGTGTCTCCGTGGTGAAGCCCGTGATTCACTTCGAAGCCCCGGAGAGCACAGAGGCTCTAAGAACCCCTCCGACGACAGCCTCCGGTTTCCGGAAGGATGAACGATGCCGCTGCGGTCTGCCGATCCGGCTGACGAGCCGACGCTGAACCTGACGCCGATGATCGATGTGGTCTTTCTGCTGATCATCTTCTTCATGATCGGGACTCAGTTCGTCCAGCGCGAGCGGCAGTTCGACGTTCAGCTTCCCACCGTCAGCGACGCGCAGCCGCTGACTTCGCGACCGGACGAGATCGTCGTGAACGTCACAACCGCCGGAAAGGTTGTGGTTCGCGACCAGGAACTGACTCTGGATGCCCTGCGGCAGATGCTCGATACCGCCCGCCAGAATTATCCGGACCAGGCGGTTGTTGTCCGCGGTTCCGGTCCCGATCCTTATCAGCATGTCATGGACGTTCTGACGGTCTGTCATCAGGCGAAGATCAGTCACCTGTCACTGGCGAGCCAGCTTCAGAACGAACCATGAAACATACGGAATGACTTCGGCGGCTTGCGGTCCGAGCGGAATGGGAACGAAACATGATCCTGGCAATCAGCAGCATGGTGGAATGGCTGGCCGGCCTGACGGGTTCCACTCCGCAGGCCGTGGAACTGGGCCTGCGCGTGTCGCTGCTGGCCTGCCTGCTGATCGCGCTGATTCAGTTCGTGATCATGATGGTCACGCGCTGGGGCGACAGCGATCCGTCCCGCAAGGCGTTCATGTTTTCGGTGCTGGTCCATCTGTCGCTGACGTTCGGAGTCGTCGCGGTCTCCACACCGCAGAAGGTCGCGGAAGCCGTTGAGGAATCGCACCCGAAGCTGACCCGCGAGATCAAAATCGAATCCGAAGAGCCGGTGGAGATCGCGAACTCCGGCAACACCCGCGTCTGGGAAAAGCTGCCCGAAACGCCCGCGCAGGAACTCTCGCGCTCCGAACGCACGCCACTCGAATTCACTCCGCTGGAAGCACCGCAGCGACAGACCGACGACGTGACGCCACCGGATGTCGATGTCCCCGAAATTCAACACGAAATGGAAATGCCGGTGTCCCGGCCGGAGATTCAGAACTTCGGTGACTCCGGTCCGAAGGTGCAGTCCGTAGCGCCGCTGCGAGTTGATGATCCCACCGCCGAAGCCCGGCCCGATATCAACATCCCGACGATGTCCCTGCATCGCCGCCGCGTCGTCAACAGCGGCATCAAGGACATCCAGATCGAACGCTCGCCCACACGAGGCGCGGTCGATCAGGTGACTCCGGACTTCCCCGTCGAACGCCAGATGGCATCGATCGATGCGACACCCGATGCCACCTCTTTCCTGCAGCGTTCCACGACCAGCGACAGCGTCAGCCGCCGGTCCGCTCCCGTTCCGGCCGACCTGCCCGCGCCCGGCACCGGAGCCAGCACGGAATCCGCCGATCAGCCGTCCGCGTCCGGAGCCATCGGGCCGCCGAAGTTCAGCCGTTTGAGAACCCGCACCCCGCGCATGGAGGAATTCGGCGGCGTGCAGCGGTTTCAGCCGGAACGAACTCCGCAGACACCGAATCCATCCCCGGAACCGGCCGTGGGCGTGCGCGACGGACTGGTCTCGGCGAATCCGATCGACGGTCTCAAACCGAATGCCGAGCGGCCCCGGTTCGATCCCATCAATCCCGGCGCGACGACGAAGATCCCTCCGACGTACCGTTTGCGGAGCCTCGCGAAACGCGCCGAAACCGCACGGCGTTACGGCGGCACGGACGCTTCGGAACGCGCGGTGGAAGCCAGTCTCCAATGGCTGGCTCTGCATCAGAATCCGGAAGGCTTCTGGGACGCCGATGGCTTCATGAGCCTCTGTCCGGACGGGGATCGCTGCACGGGCCGGTCCGGGCTGGTGAAGATTGACGACGAAGGTCAGGACCGGCAGAACGCGGGTCTGACGGCGGATTCCGGAGTGACCGGTCTGGCGATCCTCGCGTTCCTCGGCGCGGGCTACACGCACGAGGAAGGGCGCTACGCGGATCAGGTGGACCGCGCTCTGAGCTGGCTGATCCGCAAGCAGCGCGCGGATGGATTCCTCGCCCCGGATGGCGGCCACTACGACGCCATGTACTGCCACGGCATGGCCACTTACGCCCTCGCCGAAGCGCTGGGCATGCAGACCGACCGCACGAACGACCGCCGGCTGCGCGAACCGCTGGAGCGCGCGGTTCGATATATCCTCGACCATCAGAACCCGACCGACGGCGGCTGGCGTTATCAGAAGGGACAGCGCAGCGACATGAGCATGTTCGGCTGGCAGTTGATGGCGCTGAAGAGCGCCGAGATCGCTGGCGTGACGCTGCCGAAGCCGAGCAAAGACCTGATGATCCGGTTCCTCAACGAACGCAGCCAGGGCGACCGCGGCGGACTGTCTTCGTACCGGAAGCTCGATCCCGAATTCAAACCCCTGCCGCCGAGCGCGTCGATGACGGCCGAAGCCATGTTCTGCAAGCAGATGCTGGGCATGCAGCGAACGAATCCGCAGAGCATCGAAGCCGTTGAATACCTGATGGCCCGCCGTCCGTCGCGGCAGTCCGAAGACATTTACTACTGGTACTACGGAACGCTGGCGATGTATCAGTTCGGCGGTGAAGACTGGCGGAACTGGAATGCGTCGCTCCGCGATTATCTGGTCGCCGATCAGCGAACGACCGGCCACACTGCGGGAAGCTGGGATCCCAAAGCCCCCTGGGGCCCCTACGGCGGCCGGGTCTTCTCGACCGCGCTGAGCACCCTGTGCCTCGAAGTCTACTACCGCTTCCTGCCTCTCTACCAAACCACCGAAGACCCCGGCGCGAATTGACCCGGTCGGCGACTCGGCTGCATTTCAATGGTGATACCTCACACGGTCGTGATCGAGTTGTTTGACCGCCAGCCGCAGGCGTGCGAGTGGCCCGCTTGACGCCTGCGCCTCTGGCTGCGGGTCAAACAAGCGAAAGTCTCATTCCTGACCGCGTGAGGTGTAGAACCATGCGATCGGCAGCGATCGGAAGCGGGATGAGATGCGTCCGGTCTTTTCGTCGCGGACGTAGTAACTCAGCACCGCGCGGCCTTCGTGGAACAGAACGCTGGTGTAAGCGAAGGTCTGGTCCGGGCTGGTTTCCAGCGGGCGTTTGAATGTCCATGTCGCGCCGTTGTCCGTGGAGACCGCTGCCGTGAGTGGCGTGCGTTTTCCACCGTGTCCCGCACCGGCTGTGAAAGTGTCGTTCCAGATCAGCAGCAGATCGCCGGTGGAGGGAATGCGGCGCAGTGTGGCGGGAGCTTCCGGAGCGCGCACGTTCCAGGACCTGGCCTGGCTCCACGTTTCGCCGCCGTCTTTCGAGTCGCTGACGGCGATGTGGCCGAGCTGCGTGCGGAAGTGCATCAACAGATGGCTGGCAGACAGCTCGATGACTTCCGGTTCCATCGCGCCGCGTTTGTCGTACGCCACCGCATTCCGGCCGGCGCGCCAGGACTTCCCGCCGTCATCGGACAGGAAACAGGAACACTCGAAGCGATTCACCGAGTGGACATCCTTCGTCGATGCCACAGGAACCACGATCCGTCCGGAACTCAGCACGGTGATGCGGTCGTTGTTGAGCACGTGATAGCCCGGAGTCGTGCTGACTCGAACGGGTTCGCCGAACGTCCGGCCGTCGTCAAGAGAGGTTCTCAGCCACACCTGCAGATCGCATGGCGAGTTCTTCACGAGGTAGAAGAACCCGATCGGCGCATCGAACCGTTCGGGCGAGGACAACCGCCGCAGCGTGGCGGACATGACGTTCGTCTGCCCGACGTTCTCCTGCAGCACCCGCCGCTCGCCCCAGGTGCGACCGCCGTCCGCCGATTCCACCGCGATGATCCGCGCCTTCGCGAAGTCGGATTCGTTGCCGATGAACTCGGTGATGGCCGACATCAGCCGGCCATCGCCGAGTGCCAGGATCGAACCTTCGCTGTATCGCGGATGGTCGGCCGTGGCGGGAAACACATCGCGAGCGATGTCTTCGTTCCGCGACACCGCAGGCTGAGCCAGCATCAGCAGGGCCTGCGCCGCGCGGATGCGGGCATCGAGCACCTCATCATTGAGCAGTTTGAGCAGACCGTCCTTCGCTCCGAGTGCCCGGGCATCCGGAGCGAACTCGCAGGCATAAACGCGCACCGCGAAATCGGAGTGGCCCAGATTCCCAACCAGCGCGTTCATTCCATCCGCATCGCCCAGGCAGGCCAGCGCGTACTGGAAGTACGCTTTCGTCAGCGGTTCTTCGAATCGCTGGACGCCCAGCCGCAGAACGGAGATGTCCGAAGCATCGCCGGTCCGGGCCAGAATCCAGGCTGAGATTTTCGCCGTTTCCCCGTCTTCATGAGTGGCAAACTTCCGGATGACTTCGAGTGCTCCGCGATGTCCCCACCGCGTCAGCGCGGCGGCGGCCATCAACGCCTTCTTCGGTTGATCCACTTCGGTCATGGCTTGCCGCAGCAGAGTGCCATCGCCGATCTGCCAGACCTTGTAGAGGCTTTCGCAGGCGTGAACGTGCCCGTGCGGATTCGGGCTGGCGAGGATGTCCAGCATGAGCTGCGTCCACTGGAGGTCGCCGGCCCGGACCAGTTCCCGCGCGAGGCCGCAGCGGCGCTGGGCATCCTGTTCGGTCGGAAGTTTCGCCAGCAGCACCGGTCGCACTTCCGCTCCGTGTCCCGCGACGGTCAGTGCTTCGGCCGCATGCATCGCCGGCCAGAACTCATCCGACTTCAACCCCTCGCGAAGAATCGCGACGCAGCGCATCCGGGTTGCTTCGTCCAGCGATAATTCCGCATCCGGCCCGGCGGCAGAGAGAACTCCGCAACAGAGTACTCCGGTGATCTGAGCCATCAGGAGCAGGATCCATACAATCCAGCCGCTCACCTTGCGGGTTACTGTCTGTTGAGTCATGTCTGGAATCCCGTGTGAAGAGTGATGTCGATTCCTCATCCCGCGAGTCCGCAGGTCTGTGATCGACGAGGTCATTCGGTCAGAGGAACAACCTGGTTGTCGGATGAGATGGTCTCAACGCCGGTGCTGGTAACAACGGTTGCCGCTGGATCGGCGGAGTGGGCGCGGTTGCCGGTAATAATGGCCGGCACCGTGTCGGATGCAACGCGGATCGCCGTCTGCTGAAAGCCATGAATGTCGTTATCGAGCACCTGAATTCGAGAACCGCTCGCATTGACCGCGTCGCGATAGCCCGCGAAGGAGCTTGTCAGAACCGACACATTGGAATCCTTCCAGACCCACACGGCCGAACCCTGGCCGGCTCCGCGCCCCTGGAACCGGCTGTCGAAGACCGTGGCGGTGCCCTGGACCAGCAGCGCGGCGACTCCGCCACCGGTGAATGAGTTCCGCCAGAACAGAGCGGACGCGCCGCCGCGCACGGCAACCAGCGGCGGCTGACCAGCGGTGCGTTCGAAGTGGTTGTCCGCGACAACGGCAGTGGCTCCATCCGGCAGCCCCAGAGCCACCAGACGATTCTCCAGACACCGGTTGCCGCAGATGACGGCGGAATTGCCGGTGCCTTCGATACCGATGCCCGCCGCCTGATTCTCGCGGGACTGGTTGTCGATGATGACCACCCGCGCGGCGTTCTCGCTGCCGATCCCGGCTCGGCCGTTTCCGGAGCAGGTGTTGCCGACAATCAAGGCCCGCGCTCCGGAGCGACTGCCGATGCCGGCTTCCTTGTTCCGGTCACAGCGGTTCCCGCGAATGATCGGAGCGGCCTCATCCTCGCATCCGATCCCGGCCATGTCGTTCTCGTAGCAGTCGTTGTCGTCGATGATCGGACGGGTGTTCCCGCCCGTGCGCACTCCGATGCCGGCCCTTCGGTTCCGGTAACAGTGATTGCCGCGCACCACGGGACTGGCTCCGTGACTGATGCCGATCCCCGCTCGAATGTTTTCATAGTAGCGATTGCGGATGACTGTGGGCGACGCGTCATCGTGTCCGATGCCGGCATAAAAGTTCTGGAAGCAGGTGTTCGAGTCGATGATCGCCGTGGAACCGTTCATCGAGCCGATGCCGCCGCCCATGTTGCGATAGCAGATGTTGTGAGCGATCCGCGGCGCGCAGATCTGTTTCTCGACGCCCCGGATACCGATGCCGGTATCACCGTTGTGATGCACGATGCAGTGAGTCACCGTCCCGCTGACGCCGATGATTCCGACGGCGGGAGCGCCGAAGTGGCCGATGTGTTCGTGAGACTGTTCGTTGCCCTGAGTGGCATGGTGCTTCTGCCAGAGCGCGTCGTCATAGACGCCGACGCGCGTCACGGTGAATCCATCGAGCGTGGCTCCTTCCGCCAGCAGCACGCCTGGTCCTTCGCCCTCGGCGCCGCCTCCGTCGATGATGGTCGATTCGGCTCGTTGCAGGCCCAGTTTCCCCGGCGTGTCGTCCCCTGCGCTGCGCAGCACAGCGCCCGGCGGCAGACGCAGTCGTTCGCGATAAGTGCCGGCTGAAACGAGCACGGTATCGCCCTCGCCGGCTTTCTGCAGAGCCTCGCCGATCGTGCGGGCATCCTGCGGAACGCGGATCATCTCCGCACTCGCGGACAGCGACATCTGCCGGAAAACGATCGGCAGCAGGCACGCGAGGATCATGACGTTTCGAGAGAGCGGCATGGCGTTGCTCCGGAAATGATCAACGGCACAAACAACGGAGTGACGTTGATCCTTGCAGTTGTTCTCCGCTCCGCAAAGTCGCAGCCTCGCACGCCAGGCCGAACACCGGTTGCCAGGCGAATTCGTCAATGCCGACTCAGTCTGCCTGACCGGTGGAGCAGCGGGTTTCCGCAGGGATTTCAGGCGCGGAACGGGAAGCGATTCTGCGGCGTCGCTGGAATGCGTGAGTCCGGCTTTATATCTTTCGCGCGTACAGCGGCTGATTCAGCCCGCTTTCCCGTCCGGTTTCAGGTCGCCTGGTCATATGCAGTTCCCCTCGGTCGAAGAACAGCTTGCGATCATCCGGCGCGGAGTCGAGAAGATCGTTCCCGAAGAGGAACTGGCCTCGAAGCTGCAGCACAGCCGTCTCAACGGGAAACCACTCCGAATCAAATACGGCATTGACCCGACCGGGATCGACGTGCATCTGGGACACACGGTTCCGCTGCGGAAGCTGCGTCAGTTTCAGGAGCTGGGCCATCAGGCGGTGATCATCATCGGCAATGCGACGGCGCTGGTGGGCGATCCGTCCGGCCGCGACGAAGCCCGCAAGAAGAGGCTCACCGCTTAAGACGTTGAACGCAACGCCCGCGATTATCTGGCGCAGGTGGGCAAGGTGGTGGACCTTTCGAAAGCCGAAGTCCATCGCAACGGCGACTGGTTCAACAGCATGTCCTTCGCGGACATTCTCGGTCTGTGCGGCCGGGTCACGGTCGCTCAACTGCTGACCCGCGACGATTTCGCGAAACGCTACCGCGAAGAGAAGCCCATTTTCCTGCACGAATGCCTGTATCCGGTCATGCAGGCGTGGGATTCGGTCGTCATCAAGTCCGACGTCGAACTGGGCGGCACCGAGCAGCTTTACAGCTTCATGCTGGCTCGCGATCTGCAGCGCGATCAGAACCTGAATCAGCAGATCGGAGTCATGTCGCCGATCCTGGTCGGGACCGATGGCACGCGGCGGATGGGTAAGAGCCTCGGCAATTACATCGGCATCAGCGAACCGCCTTACGACATGATGAAGAAGTTCATGCAGCTCCCGGATGCGGTGATGCGCATGTACTTTGAACTGCTCACAGATCTGCCGATGGCCGAAGTGGACGCGCTGCTGGCCGGTCATCCGCGCGATGCCAAACTGATGCTCGGCCGCACGGTCACCGGCCAGTATCACAGTGAAGCTGACGCGGCAGCGGCGGCTGAACGGTGGGTTCAGGAAGTCGCCGGCCACGCGCTGCCGGAAAACATTGAACAAGCTTCGGTCCCGTCGGATTCGCTCGATGGTGACGGCACGCTGCAGGCCGCAAAGTTGCTGGTCCTGACCAGACTGTGCGCCACCACCAGCGACGCCCGGCGAACCATCGCGCAGGGCGGCGCCTACTGCGGTGAAGAGCTGCAGCGGATCGGGGCTTACGATCAGAAGATTCAGATTCTGGACGGCCTGCTTCTCAAAGTAGGCAAGAAGCGGCTTTGTCGAGTCGCACTGGTCCATGCGGAACAGCCATCGGAGGGTGTCGCGAAGCAGAACGTCTGACGTTCGACCCTTCGGCCCCTCTGCAGTTCATACTCCTCCAGACGCAGGATGTGGTCATGAAAACCGGTTTCGGCATTATCGGCACGGGAATGATCGCGGAGTTCCATGCCCGGGCCATCTCCGAGATTCGCGGTGCCGAGCTGATCGGCTGCTTCAATCACACCGGGAAGAAAGCGCAGAAGTTCGCGCAGACTTTTGAGTGCAAGGCGTACGACACGCTGGAGGAGATGCTGAGCAATCCGGAGATCCGCATTGTCTGCATCTGCACTCCCAGCGGCGCTCACATGGAAGCGGCGGTCCAGGCCGCGAAAGCCGGCAAGCACGTCGTCGTGGAAAAGCCGCTGGAGATTTCGCTGAGCCGCTGCGATCAGATCATCAAGGCCTGCCGCGAATCCAACGTGAAGCTCTGCACGATCTTCCCGTCCCGTTACAGCCCGGCCAACATCGCGCTGAAAGAGGCTCTGGATGAAGGCCGCTTCGGCAAAGTCACACTGGCGGACACCTACGTGAAGTGGTGGCGCGATCAGAAGTATTACGACAACGGCGCCTGGCGCGGCACGTGGGCGCTCGATGGTGGCGGGGCCTGCATGAATCAGGCGATTCACAACGTCGATCTGCTGTACTGGCTGCTGGGCGAGGTGGTCGAAGTGACCGGCCTGACGGGCACGCTGGCTCACGAACGGATCGAAGTCGAAGACACCGCCGTGGCCGCGATCCGGTTCAAGAAGGGAGCGCTCGGAGTCATCGAAGCCACCACCAGTGCCTGGCCGGGACTGCTCAAGCGGACCGAAATTCACGGCACCAAAGGCTCGGCGATTGTCGAGCAGGACAACGTCACGCTGTGGAAGTTCTCCAAGCCGTCGCCGAAGGATCGCGCCGTCCGAGACAAGCTGTGGAAGCCGGAAGACGACGATGACGACAACGGCCTGACCGGCGGCGCGGCGGATCCGAAAGCGATCTCTCACGCCGGTCATCGCGAACAGCTCAAGGATTTCATGCGGGCGATCGAGCGCGGCTTGCGTCCGCCGGTCGATGGTGAGGAGGGCCGGAAGAGTGTCGAGATCATTCTCGCGCTCTATCAGGCCGCTCAGACCGGACAGCGCGTGACTCTGCCACTGCCGGCCGATCCGAAGCTGCCGGGCATGCCCGTCGAAGCCGAAGCCAAGCCCGCCGCGAAGTCGGCAGCCAAAGCGGCCGCGAAATCGGCCGGCAAGACGGCGACCAAAGCGGCAGCGCCGGCCAAAGCCGCGGCAAAGAAGAAGTCCTGAAGTCGCGTTGACCGGATCAGCGGCTCGCAGCAGAGTGCGCGACTTCAGCGACAGATTGCTGAAGTCGCCGGAATTCAGATGATCGCTGCCATCTGAATCCGGGCGAGTTCCACGACCTTTCCACGTTCGAGCTTCCTCCGCTGGTGACGCGTGTTCCGCCGATTTCCCCACGGATCGGGGCGGGGTCAATGGAGTGACCTTTCATGCTCTTCGAGAAGCTGCGCTGGCTGGCTGAGTACGCGGCGTTCCGCGCGCTGATCGCCATTCTGCAGATCCTGCCGGTGGTCGCGCAGCGCAGTCTCGCATGGCTCTTTGCAACGCTGCTCTGCCGCGTTCTGCCCCGTCGTCTGACGCGCTACGACCTCGCCGTTCAGAACATCCGAGAATCGTTCGGGGACCGGTATTCCGACACCGATATCGACCGCATCATCTTCGGCATGTGGCAGCACCTGGTCCGGCTTGTCGCGGAGGTCGTGCAGTTTCCCCGTCGCTTCCACTGCGGCAACGTGTACGACGTGATTCAGTTCCAGAACCGGGAAGCGGTCATCCGGGCCTTGCTGGGCGACCGGCCGGTGATTCTGCTGAGCGGTCACTTCGGCAACTGGGAAACATCCATCGCCACATTCGGTATGTTCGGTTTTCCCATGGGTGTCGTCGCAAGAACGCTCGACAATCCCTACCTCGACGCGTGGTTCCGGCGGTTCCGCGAATCGACCGGGCACGTGATGATCGACAAACGCGGCGGCGGAACGGAGATGACCGAACGACTCGAACGCGGCCAGCATCTCGCTCTGCTCTGCGATCAGGACGCCGGACGGCGGGGTGTGTTCGTGGACTTCTTCGGTCGCCCGGCTTCGACGTTCAAGTCGATC
>Ga0172376_10008026_pt1 | contig 11107 bp, 11 predicted proteins | sample Lak35m_FD_121114 | JGI IMG/M metagenome (GOLD analysis project Ga0172376, IMG submission 121114) | Freshwater microbial communities from Kabuno Bay, South-Kivu, Congo - kab_092012_35m | ecosystem: Environmental > Aquatic > Freshwater > Lake | place: Democratic Republic of the Congo: South-Kivu...
CGCGCTGCGCCGCCATGGCCATCCGGCCGCCCGCATCATCGTCGGAGAGCCCGGTGCCGACGCGCGCAGCGCGCTCGAGCGCGACTTCGCAGTGCGTACGACCGCCGACAACACCGAGGTGGCCGACGCCGCCGACATCCTGGTGCTGGCGGTCAAGCCGCAGGACATGGCTGCGGCGCTGCAGCCGCTGCGGGCGACGCTCGCCCGCAGGCGGCCGCTCATCGTCTCCATCGCCGCCGGGCTGCCCGTCGCGCGGTTGCGCGAGTTCTGCGGCGTGGCGCTGCCGATCGTGCGGGCCATGCCCAACCGGCCCGCCCTGCTCGGGATGGGCGCGAGCGGGCTCTACGCACCCCCTGATGTCCCCCCCGAGGCGCGTGCACGGGCCGAAGCCGTCCTCGCCGCCGCAGGCATGGTCGCCTGGATCGACCTCGAGATGCTGATGGACGCGGTCACCGCCGTCTCGGGCAGCGGACCGGCCTATTTCTTCAGGCTCGCCGAGGCACTGGCCGATGCCGGGCGCGCCCAGGGCCTGCCGGTGGAGGTCGCCTCGCGGCTCGCCGCCGCCACGCTCGCGGGCGCCGGCGCCATGGCCGCAGCCGACGCCGACCTCGCGGGCCTGCGCGCCGCCGTGACCTCGCGGGGCGGCACCACCGCAGCCGCGCTCACCACCCTTGAAGCCGGCGGTCTCGAGCGCCTCGTCGCGGAGGCGGTGGAATCAGCCACCCGCCGCGGCCGCGAACTCGCGCAGGCCGTACCGGACAGCACCGTCAAGAGAGGCTGACATGATCGACGCGCTGGCGTTCCTGGTCGACACACTGTTCTCGCTGCTCTTCTGGGCGTTCCTGCTGCGCTGCCTGCTGCAATGGGTGCGCGCAGGGTTCCGCAACCCCTTCGGCGCAGCGATCCTGCAGGCCACGGACTGGCTCGTATTGCCGCTGCGGCGCGTGCTGCCGTCGTTCGGCCGCATCGATACCGGGTCGGTGGTCGCGGTGCTGGCGGTGGCTCTCGCCCAGATCGGCGTGCTCGCGCTGCTCACCGGCGGCGGCTTCCCGGATGCCGGCACCTGGCTGTTGGAGGCCGGGCGTGAGGTCCCGCGCTCGGCGCTCTGGCTCTATTTCTGGGCGATCTTCATCTACGCCCTGCTGTCGATGATCGCGCCGGGGCAGGATTCACCGCTGCTCGACATCCTCGAGGCGCTCTGCGAACCCGTGCTCTCGCGCATCCGCCGTGCCGTACCTTCCTTCGCGGGGCTCGACCTCTCGCCGATGTGGGCGGCGATCATCATCCAGGTGCTGCTGATCCTCTTGCGCTGATGCGCGAAATGCCGGTTTTTCTAGCCTCGGGACGCACGACAAAGTGTTTTTTCCCGCGGCTTGATGTGCTATGTTTCGCCCCGAAATGCGACGCGCGGCATGCCGCGCACCCATAAAAACCAGGAGAATCAACAGATGGCGAAAAAGGCCGGCCCGCCGACCAAGTCGGAAATCCTCAACCAGATCGCGAAAGACACCGGTCTCTCGCGCAAGGCCGTGAGTTCCGTGTTCGAGTCCCTGAACGGCGTCATGAAGAAGAGCCTGCGCGCGAACAGCCTGTTCACGCTGCCGGGCGTCGCCAAGTTCAAGGTCGTCAAGAAGCCCGCCACCAAGGCGCGCGAGGGCGTGAACCCCTTCACCGGCGAGAAGATGGTCTTCAAGGCCAAGCCCGCCTCGAAGAAGATCCGCGCCATGGCGCTGAAGAACCTGAAGAACATGGTCAACTGACCTTTCAGGCAAAAGCCATGAAAAAAGCCCGGGACGGCGACGTCCCGGGCTTTTTTTTGCTCATCGATCAGCGCGGAACGCGCTGCCGCGAGCTCAGGGCGTGCCGCGCAGCTCCCGCGCGCGCCGCTCCATGCGGTCGGCCTGTTCATCGCGGCGCTTCTTCGCCTCGGCTTTCTTGGTGTCGGCTTTGGCGCGCTGCTCCGACGTCAGCAGCTGCCAGATCTGACGCTGCAGCTGCGCACGCTGCTGTACGCGGAGCGCGGTGAGTTCGCCGATGCGCTTCGAGGTGGACGCGACCAGCGCGTCGTAGCCTTTCGCGTTCGGGTCCGCCTCGCGCAGCTTCATCCGTTGCGCGCGCAGCTGACCGCGCAGCTCCTCCATCTTCGGCCGCGAGGCCTCCATCAGCCCGCGCGCCTTGGTGCGCTGCTCCGGCGTGAGGCCGAGTTCACGGGTCATGCGCATGAGTCTCTCGGGACCGCGATGTCCGCCCGGTCCGTGCATGCCGCGCCCAGGAGGCCGCGGGCCGTCCATGCCCATGCCCGGCATCATGCGAGCGCCGGGGCGTCCGTCCGCGCCCGGTCCGTCGCGCATGATGAACACCTCACGGCGTCGGCCGTCCGGTCCGACCGTTCCGCGACCCTCGACGTCACCGTCGTGGTCGATGATGACGAAGCGACGGCCATCGATCGCCGCGGCCCCTCGCTCCATGGGCTTGCCGTCCTTGTCGACCACGATCACACGCTCGGTGACGATCGTGGTCGGTGCGCCCGGCGGCGGCGGCGGCGGTGCTTGGTCGGACAGAGCGGGACCGGCGATGAGAGCGCCGGCGCAGAGCGCCGAGGCGATGAGGAGGGAGGGGTTACCGGAACGCGGGGACATGTCTGGGCTCCTGCTTCTAAAAATCGGACCGCGGCACTTCGATGCCGCACACTGTACCGCTTGAGACCCGCGGGACGAGCGAGTATTCCGCAAAGGGCTTGAAAAGTTGTGTGAAGAGCGGGCGGCGACCTGTGCAAACATGGCGCCGGAAGGCAACATCGCGCCCATCCCATGCCCGGCCATATCCTCATCATCGACGACGACCGCGAACTCGCCGGCATGCTCGGCGAGTATCTCTCGCGTGAAGGGTTCGGCGTGACGAGCGCACCCGACGCGGAGGCCGCTACGGACGCCCTCGCCGCGCGTGAACCCGACCTCGTCATCCTCGATGTCATGCTGCCCGGACGCAGCGGCCTCGATCTGCTGCGCGACCTGCGTACCACACGCCCGCGGCTAGCGGTGCTGATGCTGACGGCGCGGGGCGACCCCGTCGACCGCATCGTCGGCCTCGAGCTCGGCGCCGACGATTACCTCCCCAAGCCCTTCGATCCGCGCGAGCTGGCCGCACGCATCCGCGCCATCCTGCGGCGCACGCCGTCGCCAGGGGCCGCGGATGCCGGAAGCGGCTCCGGAAATGCAGCGGCCGTGCCCAACGACACGCCGCTGCAGTGCGGGCCGCTGCTGCTCGACCCGCGTCGTCGGCGCGCGGCGCTGCGCGGGACCCCGCTCGAGATCACCGGCGCGGAGTGGCGCGTGCTGCTCTGCCTGGCCCAGGCCGCGGACGCTCCGGTCGAGCGCGGCGCGCTCACCCAACAGGCGCTCGGTCGCAAGCTCGCGCTCTACGACCGCGCCATCGATACCCATGTCAGCAACCTGCGCCGCAAGATCGCGGCGGCGGGCGGCGGCGTCCAGATCCGCGCCGTGCGCGGCTCGGGCTACGAACTCATCGAGGACTCCCCCGCATGATCCGCGGTCGGCTCGCCATGCGGATATTTTTGGCGATCTTCCTCACGCTGCTGTCGGTCGCCGCGGGCACGGTCGCGCTCACCTCCTGGCGGCTCGATGCGCAGCGCGAGCAGACCGCCGAGGCCTCGCGCAGCGCGGTGCAGGCGGCGGCGATCGCGTTGGCCGAAGGCGGACGGGCCGGGCTCGCCGCTTGGGCCAAAGCGCAGGATGCGGACCCGCGCGATCGTCGACCGCGCTTCCTGGTGGTCGATGACTGGGGCGATGAGCTGCTCGGCCGACCGATCCCGCCCGCGCTGCAGGTCCGCCTCGACGACACCTCGACGACGCCGCTGCCGCAGGCGCCCGAGGTCATCGAGCGCGCGCGGCTGCGCATCCCGACGCTCACCAGCGATGACGGCGAGCGCTTCCGGCTGTTGCCGCTGCCGCCCCGCAACCGGCGGTTCGGTCCCTTCGACCTGCCGGGGCTCCCCGCGTCGCTGCTGCTGATGGCGCTCGGTATCACGGCGCTCGCGAGCCTGTGGCTCGCCCGCTCCATCACGCGACCGGTGCTCGATCTGCAGGATGCGACCGAGGCGCTCACGGCGGGCCGCCTCGAGGTCCGCGTTCCCGCGCGCACCGCCGCACGCCGCGATGAGCTCGGTCGTCTCGCCGGCGCCTTCGACGCGATGGCTTCGCGCATCGGCGCGCTGCTGCAGTCCCGCGAGCGGCTGCTGCGCGATGTGTCGCACGAGATCCGCTCGCCGCTCGCGCGCATGCGCCTCGCCACCGGACTCGCCGCGCAGGGCGCGGATCCGGCCACCCAGCTCGCACGCATCGACACCGAGGTGGAACGGCTCGACGCGCTCGTCAGCGGCATCCTCGATGTCTCGCGCCTCGCGCCGGGCGCACCGCCGCTGTCCCGCGAGCCGCTGGAGCTGCTGCCCGTCATCGAACGGTCGGTGGCGGATGCACGCTTCGAGGCCGACGCGCTCGGCAAGCACATCGACTGGCAGGCGCCCGCGGATCCCATCGCCGCGACCGGCGATGGAGCGCTCGGGGCACCGACGATCCTGGGCGATCCACACTGGGTGACCGCCGCCATCGAGAACGTGGTGCGCAACGCGCTGCGTCACACGGCGCCCGGCACCGCCGTCGGGATCCGGCTCTCACCCGAGCACGGCGGCTACGCGCTGCGGGTGCGCGACGCCGGGCCCGGCGTGCCGGAGGCCGAGCTCGAGCAGATCTTCGAACCCTTCCACCGCGTGACCGGCGTCGCGGCACCGGGCGGGACCGGGCTCGGTCTGGCGATCGCCGCGCGGTCCATGACGGCGCACGGCGGGCGTATCGAAGCGCGCAACATCGCCCCGACAGCCGCTGAGGCCGCGGCGTCGGCGGGCATGAAGCCCTCGGGTCTCGAGATGCGTCTGTGGTGGCCCGCCGCGGATCCGGCCGGCAGCACGACGAGCGGGATGTCGATCAGACCGGGTTGAGCTGCAGGCGTACGCGCAGCCCGGGCTCGGCGACCTCGAGCAGCAGCTTGCCGCGGTGCAGCCGAGCGACCGCCGCCGCGATCGCGAGCCCGAGCCCCTTGCCGGGTTGTCGCTCCGCCCCTTCGAGACGCACGAACGGCCGCAACGCCTGCTCGCGCGCATGCTCGGGGATCCCCGGACCCTCGTCGCGCACCAGCACCTCCGCGCCATCGGTACCCAGCTTGTGCACCTCGAGCTCGAGGCGGGAGCCGCGCGGCGCGTACTTGATGGCGTTCTCGAGCAGGTTGCCGATGGCCTGCGCGAGGATCTGGCGGTGCGCCACCACCTGGCAGGAGTCGATGCGGCACTCAAGCCGCTGCCCGCGCTCCTCGGCGAGCGGCCCGAAGAACTCAGCGAGATCGGTGGTCAAGGCGCCGACATCCACCGGCTCCATCGCATCGCGCGACAGGCCCGCCTCGGCACGCGCGAGGTCGACCAGCGCGTTGAAGGTCTGCAGCGCGCGCGTGGCCTCCGTTTCGGCGTCGCGCAGGTGAACCTCACGGACCGACTCGTCGGCCGCGGCGCGCGCCGAGCCGATGGCGCGGCCGACCCGCATCAACGGCGCACGCAGGTCGTGCGCGAGGCTCTCCGTGACGGTGCGCATGCCGCCGACCAGCGCCTCGTTCTGGTCGAGCATCTCGTTGACGGTGCTGGTCAGCGCACCGAGCGCATCGAGCCGCTGCCGCGCCGGGGCCCGCGCAGCCATCTGACCGCGCTGGATGTCGCGCGCCGCCGCCGCCAGACCCGATACGTGCTCGAGCACGAAGCGGTTGAACACCCAGCCGGCGAGCAGAGCGACGAGGACGACCGCAATCGTGGCCAGCAGACCCGCGAGACCCAGCGAGAGCGCCATCTCGCGCGCCGCGGTATCGCGACGGCTGATGATCAGCGCCGCGCCGTCCGCCAACAGCCGCGCCACCACATAGCTGCGGGAACCGTCCTCATGGGTGACCTGCATGCGCAATGCGGGCGCCGACAGCACCGCACGCCCGCCGGGCACGGTCTTGAGGTCGCCGGCCAACGGGCCGCCCTGCGCGTCGAGCAGCACGAACTCGGGCGCCTCCGGGAGCACCGCACGCCGCACCTGCAGCGTCTGCGTGAGCGTCTCCCGCCCGAGCAGTTCGTCGAGACGCTGCCGCAGGCTCAAATCCTGGTCGAGCAGCGCATAGGTCTCGCGCACATGCACCGCCATCACCCGGGTCTGCAGCCACCAGAACGCACCGACGAAAGCGATGACGACCGCGGTCAGGGCGAGCGCCCCGGCGAACATCGCGCGGCGGTCGAAGATCCAAGGGGTCATGGGGCGAAGGATGCCACGGTCGACGGCGCCCCGGACTACAATCTCCGACAGGACGGGACCTGCCATGCCGCTGCTGCTCATCGAGGACGACATCGCGCTCGCCGCCGAGGTCACGGCGGCGTTGGCTGCGCGCGACCTCGCCGTCACCCATGTCACCGAAGGCGCGGCCGGGCTCGCGGCCGCGCTGGGCGGCGGCTACTCGGCCGTCATCACCGACCGCATGCTGCCGCAGATCGACGGGCTCGACATCGTCCGTCGGCTACGGGAGTCGGGCGACCGTACGCCCATCCTGGTCCTCTCCGCGCTCGATGCGGTGGATGAGCGGGTGCGCGGCCTGCGCGCCGGCAGCGACGACTACCTCGGCAAGCCGTTCGCCATCGAGGAACTGGTGGCGCGGGTGGAGTCCCTGCTGCGCCGCTCGGCGAGCGCCGCGCTCACCCGGCTGCGCGTCGACGACCTCGAGCTCGACCTGCTGCAGCGGCGTGCGAGCCGTGCCGGCCGCGCGCTCGACCTCACGGCGCGCGAGTTCCGGCTGCTCGAGTACCTCGCGCGGCACGCCGGCAAGGTCGTCACCCGGGCGATGCTGCTGCAGAGCGTCTGGGACATCCACTACGACCCGCAGACCAACATCGTCGATGTGCATGTCAGCCGGCTGCGGCAGGCGGTCGACAAAGAATTCGAACGGCCCTTGATCCACACCGTCCGCGGCGTCGGCTACTCGATGTACGCCTGAGCGGACGCCGCTCCGGCGGCGGACGCCGCCACCGCATCCTGCAGCTCGTGCAGACGGCCGTGGAAAAAATGCGTCGCGCCGTCCAGCATCACGACCCGCACCGCGGGCTGCAGCGCCTGCGCCCATGCGACGACGCCTGCGGCGGGGACCAGCTCGTCCTCGCTGCCCTGCACCACGAGCCACGGACAGGCGGGCGCCACGATGTCCGAGAAGTCCCAGCGCCCGACCGGGGGCGCGACCGTGACCAGCAGCGACGGCGCGAGCCGCGCGGCGCCGCGCAGCGCGACATACGACCCGAACGAGAATCCGCCGAGCCACAGCGGCAGACCGGACCAGCGCGCACGCGCCCAGTCCGCGACCGTGACGAGATCGGCGGTCTCGCCGACACCGCCGTCATGCTCGCCCTGTGAGGCGCCGACGCCGCGGAAGTTGAACCGCACCGCCACCGCACCCTGCGCCGCGAAGCTGCGCGCGACGGTGTGGATCACTTTGTTGGTGAGCGTGCCGCCGAAGAGCGGATGCGGATGGCAGCAGACCGCCACCGCACGCGGCTCGGTCGCCGGCAGGTCGACGATGAGCTCGATGTCACCCGCGGCGCCCGCGATCAGCCGCCGGCCACCGTCAGGGCCGGCGGTGGACGACGCCATCCTTCATGACGAAGTGCAGACGCTGCATCGCCGTGATGTCGGCGAGCGGATCGCCGGGCACCGCGACGAGGTCGGCGGTCTTGCCGACCTGCACGCTGCCGAGCGTGTCGTCGATGCCGAGGAACTTCGCGGGCAGCGAGGTCGCCGAATGGATCGCCGCCATGGCGGGCATGCCCGCCTCGACCATCAGCACGAACTCGCGCGAGTTGTCGCCGTGCGCCGAGACGCCGGTATCGGTGCCGAACAGGATCTTGACGCCTGCCTTGTAGGCCTTGCCGAAGGTCGACTGGATGAGCGGCCCGATGGTGGCGGCTTTCGGCCGCACGATCTCGGGGAAGAACCCCGGCTCCTGCGAGCGGTCGAACACCCAGCGACCCGCGGTGATGGTCGGCACATACCAGGTGCCGCGCTCCTTCATGAGCTTCATGCCTTCGTCGTCCATGAACGTGCCGTGCTCGATGGTATCGACGCCGGCGCGCACCGCGCGCTTCAGGCCCTCGGCGCCGTGCGCATGCGCCGCGACCGTGAAGCCGTAGTCGCGCGCGGTGGCGACGACGGCGCGGATCTCGTCCTCGGTGAACTGCGGGTTGAGGCCGTTCTTGGCGATCGACAGCACACCGCCGGTGGCGGTGATCTTGATGACGTCGGAGCCGTCCTTGTAGCGCTGGCGCACGGCCTGCGCGGCCTGCTCCGGCCCGTTGACCACGCCCTCCGCGGGGCCCACATCGCGGCCGCCGAGATGCTGGGCCCAGCCGTTGGTCGGGTCGGCATGGCCGCCCGTGGTCGCGATCGACTTGCCGGCCGCGAAGATGCGCGGCCCGGGGACCTTGCCCGCGTTGATGGCGTTGCGCAGCGCGATCGAAGCGAGGAAGGTGTCGCCGAGGTCACGCACCGTGGTGAAGCCCGCCTGCAGCGTGCGCTCGGCGAACATCGCGCCGTCGAGCGCCACATCCGTACCGTTCTTGCGGAAGGCGTCGCCGGCGCTGCTGCGGATGTATTCGCTCGTGAGATGGACATGCATGTCCATGAGTCCCGGCATCAGCGTCGAGCCGCGCAGGTCGATGACCGTGTCGCCCGCGCCCGGCGCGCGGTAGCCCGACTCGATGGCGACGATGCGGCCGCCGTCGACCACCACCGTACGCTCGCGCTGCGCCTTGTCGCTGACACCGTCGACCACCCGACCGGCGTGGATCAGCGTCGCGGCTGCGACGGGCGGCGCGGCGGAGACGGCGGCGACGAGGCCGAGCGCCGCGGCGGCAGCGACACGGCGCGCAGCGATGTGCGCGGCCCTGCGCGCGGCCATCAGCGGATCCCCATCAGTTCGACATCGAACACCAGGGTCGCCCCACCGGGGATCACGCCGCCCGCACCGCGCGCGCCGTAGCCGAGCTCCGGCGGGATGACGAGCCGACGCTTTCCGCCGACCTTCATGCCCTCGACGCCCTGGTCCCAACCGCGGATGACCTGACCGGCACCGACGCGGAACGCGAAGGTGTCGCCGTGGTCACGCGAGCTGTCGAACTTGCGGCCTTTGCTGTCGGGCGCGGCGGCGTCCCACAGCCAGCCCGTGTAGTGCACGACGGCGGTCTGGCCGGCGGCGACGGCAGCACCGTCACCGGGTTCGAGGTCTTGGGCTTGCAGTTCGGTGGGCGGCATGGCGGGTCCTTGTGGTGATGGAGCGGGCTGAGAGGGATCGGATGGTTGTGATACGGGCGACGCGACGACGGAGCCGTCGTCGACGGGTCTCGCCTCGGCGATGCCGGCGGGCAATTCCGGTTCGACGGGCGTCGCAGACGCGACCGCGGCTGCAGGCGCGGGAGGACGGTAGAAGAGCTCCGGCAAGAAGCGCATCGCGAGCACAGTGAGCCCCATCAGCACGAGCACGATGGTGGCGGCGGCGCGCAGCGTCATGGCGCGCCTCCCCCGCCACCGCTCGGTGCATCGCCCGACGCGGGCGCGAACGACAGCGACACCGAGTTGATGCAGTAGCGCAGACCCGTGGGCCGCGGGCCGTCGTCGAACACATGGCCGAGATGCGCGCCGCAGGCCGCGCAGACCACCTCGGTGCGGATCATGCCGTGGCTCATGTCGCGGATCTCGCGCACGCGGTCGCCCGCAAGCGGCGTCCAGAAGCTCGGCCAGCCGGAACCGGAGTCGTATTTGGTGTCGGAGGCGAAGAGATCGGCGCCGCAGCACACGCAACCGTAGGTGCCGCGTTCCTTGTGGTGGGTGAACGCGCCCGTGAAGGCGCGCTCCGTGCCCTTGTGCTGCGTGACCTCGAAGGCGAGCGGCGAGAGCCGCGCGCGCAGGTCGTCGGGAGGTGTGCCGTTCGACATGCCGCGATTATGGCACGGCGCCGGGCGCGGTCAGCCGCCCGGGGTCATCAACTGCCCGAGCAGCCGGTTGAGCCGCCGCACGAACTCCCCGGGGTTGGCGACCGAGCCGGACTCGGCGAGCTTCGCCTGGTCGAACACCAACAGCGCGAGATCCGTGAACCCCTCGCCGTCCGGCGTCGCCTCGAGCCGCCGCAGCAGCGGGTGCTGGGCGTTGACCTCGAGCGCGGGCTGGGTCTCGGGCGCGGGCTGACCGGCGGCGGCCAAGATGCGGCGCATCTGCGCCCCGACATCGCCCTCGTCGAGCACCAAGCAAGCGGGCGAATCGGCGAGGCGGGTGCTGACCTTGACCTCGCTGACGCGCTCGCCGAGCGCGTCCTTGAGGCGCTTGAGCAGCGGTTCGGCATCCTTCTGTGCCGTCTCGGCGGCGGCCTTATCGGCCTCGCCCTCCAGACCGCCGAGCTCGAGGTCGCCGCGCGCGGCGTCCTTGAAGCGCTTGCCCTCGAACTCGCGCAGGTGGCCCATCATCCACTCGTCGACGCGGTCGGCGAGCAGCAGCACCTCGACGCCCTTGGCGCGCAGCTGCTCCAGATACGGGCTGCCACGGGCCGCGGTCACCGAGTCGGCGATGAGGTAGTAGATGCGGTCCTGCCCCGTCTTCATGCGCGCGAGGTAATCGGCGAGCGTGGTCTTCGGCTCATCGCCCTCGTCATGGGTGCTGGCGAAGCGCAGCAGCGGCAGGATCTTGTCGCGGTTCGAGGGGTCCTCGCCCGTGCCTTCCTTCAGCACCGGGCCGAACTCCTTCCAGAACGCGGCGTACTTCTCCGGCTCGTCCTTGGCGAGCCGCGCGAGCAGGTCGAGCGCCCGCTTGGTGAGCGCGGCGCGCATCGCCTCGACCTCGGCGTCCTTCTGCAGCAGCTCGCGCGAGACGTTGAGCGGCAGGTCGTTGGAGTCCAGCACGCCGCGCATGAAGCGCAGGTAGAGCGGCAGGAACTGCTCCGCGTCGTCCATGATGAACACGCGGCGCACATAGAGCTTCAG
>Ga0172376_10008028_pt1 | contig 11105 bp, 12 predicted proteins | sample Lak35m_FD_121114 | JGI IMG/M metagenome (GOLD analysis project Ga0172376, IMG submission 121114) | Freshwater microbial communities from Kabuno Bay, South-Kivu, Congo - kab_092012_35m | ecosystem: Environmental > Aquatic > Freshwater > Lake | place: Democratic Republic of the Congo: South-Kivu...
CTCGAGGCCACTCGCACCGATCTCGAGGCGAGATTGGATCGCCAGCGCGAGCGCGCCGCCGAATTGGACGCCCTCGTTCCCTCGCTCGAACTCGATGAAGTGGCCGAGGCCGAGGCGGCCAAGAATCGCGGCGAGATGCGTGCCTCGATCGAGGCCAAGGCCGCCCTTCTGGCCGGTCGTCGGCGCGATTTCGCGGTTCGCTCCGCCGGTCTGGCCGAGCGTCGACAGTTCCTCGAGACCCGTCTGGGTGAGACCGAGCGGCGTCTCGACGCCGACGCGGTGGCCCGAGCCGAGGCCGCCGAGCGACGGGAGCGCATCGAACGAGTCCTCGCCGCCACCGATCGTCTGATCACCGTGGTCGAGGGACATCGTGCGAGCATCGAGATCCGCCTCGCCGAGTTGCACGAACGTCGCCGACGTCAGAGCGACGAGGTGCGCGAGTTGCTGGGTCGGCTCGACGCGATGCGACGCGAACGAGGCGGGGCCGAGAAGTCGCTCGAAGAGGTGCGCGAGAAGTCGCGTCGCAACGACATCGAGGAAGCCGAGACGAAGATGCGTCTCGAGGGCGCCGTCGAGACGTTGCGGCGCGACCTCGACGTCGAACCGGAAGTCGCCGAGGCCGCCGAGTTGCCGGTCCTGCCCGAGGGTGTCTCGGCACCGGCGCGGGCCCGCGATCTGGAGCGGGAACTTCGCCTCATGGGGCCGATCAATCCGTTGGCGCTCCAGGAGTTCACCGAATTGCAGGAGCGGCACACCTTCCTCGAGACCCAACTCGAGGACGTTCGTTCCACGCGTCGCGATCTGATGAAGGTGATCTCGGCCATCGATCAGGAGATCCAGCAGACCTTCGCCGCGGCCTTCGCCGATGTGAGCGCCAATTTCACCCAGTTGTTCGGCTCGTTGTTCCCGGGCGGCCAGGGTCGGTTGGTGCTCACCGATCCCGACGATCTGCTGAACACCGGCATCGAGGTGGAGGCCAAACCGGGCGGCAAGAACGTGAAGAAACTCACCCTCTTGTCGGGTGGCGAACGCAGTCTCACTGCCCTCGCTTTCCTGCTCGCCGTCTTCCGCAGTCGACCGTCGCCGTTCTACGTGTTGGACGAGGTCGAGGCGGCGCTCGACGACGTCAACCTGCACCGGTTCCTGACCCTGATCAACGAGTTCCGGCCGGCCGCCCAGCTGATCATCGTCAGCCACCAGAAGCGCACGATGGAGGCCGGCGACAGCCTCCTCGGGGTCTCGATGCAGCCGGGAGGTTCGTCGAAGGTCGTCACCGAGCGAGCGGCCTCCACGGCCTGATCCCGGCGTCGGGGTCGGGTGATACCGGTCGGGCCCGGATAGACAAGAAGGGCCATGAACGCCCAGTTCGTCATCATCGTTCTTCTCGCGGTGACCCTCGTGTTCGGTTTCGGGGTCGTGTTGTTGAATCGTCGCGGTCAGGGTGGTCATGCGTCGACCCGACCAACGGTCTCACAGCCGGTGGAGACCGTTTCGGTCGAGAACGAGTCAGCCGAGACCGTTTCGGGCGAAACGGAGTCACTCGACCACGCGGTCGGTGAGCCCGATCACGTCGCGCCTCCAACCGGATTCCGGGGCCGCATGACCAAGGCCGCCGCGGCCATGGGCGTGATGCTCGGGGGAGTGCGCGGACGGGTGCGCGTCACGAGCGAGACCTGGCTCGACCTCGAGGAGGCGCTCCTCCGGGCCGACGTTGGTGTCAAGGTTTGCGACGAGTTGTGCGAGTCGTTGCGCGAGCGGGTGCGCGACGAGAAGGTCGACGGAGCCGACGAGTTGCTCGAGGCGTTGCGCGTGATGATGCTCGCCCGTCTCGAGGGTGCCGATCGCGCGTTGCACCTCGTCGACGAGCCGGACCGGGTCGATGTCTGGTTGTTCGTGGGAGTGAATGGCGTGGGCAAGACCACCACCATCGGAAAAGTTGGGGCGCAGCAGGTCGCGGCCGGCCGGCGAGTGGTGATGGCCGCCGGCGACACCTTCCGCGCGGCGGCGGCCGAGCAACTCGGCACCTGGGCCGAGCGTTCGGGCGCCGAACTCGTGCGAGGAGCCGAAGGGGGAGACCCGAGTTCGGTGATCTTCGACGGTGTGCAGCGCGCGCGGGCGTCGAACGCCGACCTGGTGCTCGCCGACACCGCGGGTCGCTTGCAGAACAAGACCAACCTGATGGAGGAACTGCGCAAGGTGCGACGGGTCGCCGATCGCGAGCCCGGGCGGGTCACCGAAGTGCTTCTGGTGGTCGACGCCACGACCGGGCAGAACGGCCTCAGCCAGGCCCGCGAATTCGCCGAGGCGGCTGGAGTCACCGGGGTCGTTCTCACCAAACTCGACGGTTCGGCCAAGGGCGGGATCGTGTTCGCCATCGAGACCGAACTCGGAATTCCGGTGAAGTTGGTGGGTCTCGGCGAGACCATCGACGACCTGGTGGTCTTCGATCCGGTCGAGTTCATCGACGCCCTCTTCGCCGGTTGAGCCGTGATTCCGGAATCGCCGGGAACCGATCGTCCTCGACCGACGTCAAACGAGGCATGAACCGACATTCCCGCCGAAATCCTCGCACCCGTCGTACCGTGGGCACCATGAATCCTGCCCACCGTGGACTCGCTCTGTCCGCCGCCACCCTGCTTCTTCTCGCGTCGTGCGGAGGCGACTCCGAGTCGCGGCCTCCGGTGATCCAAGTGGCCGCCGGTGCGGGGGGCGACGGTGTCCCGACCGCCAACGAATCCTTGGCCGGAGGTGTGGCTGCCGACGCCAAGATGATGGCTCCGTACATGGTGCGCACGAGGTTCGAGGTCTCGGGATCGTTGCCCGCTCTCGACGGCGATGCGCAAGCGTGGGTGATTCGACAGTCCGACATCGCGACCGATGATCTCGACCGACTGGCGTCGGCCCTGGGAATCGACGGGGAGTTCACCGAGACCGTCGAGGGGGCCGGCACCGAGTACGAGTACTCGTGGTGGCAGATCGGCTCGGGGGACGGCACCGCTCCTTCGCTGAACGTCCAGAACGACGCGCCGAAATCCTGGTGGTACAGCCGCGGTTACGACCAGAACCTGTCGGTGGCCACCTCGTGCGATCCGTCCGCCGATGCCGATGCGATCTGCGAGATACCTCCGATGGATCCGCCGGCGGGAGTTCCGTCCGCCGAAGAGGCCGAGCGACTGTTCGGCGAATTGCTGAACGGACTCGGAATCGATCCGGCGGCGGTGGTGGTCGAGGTGTGGGCCGACGACTGGAGTGCGAGCGTGACCGGCTGGGTCGTCCTCGACGGAATCCGCTCGTCATTGGTCGTCTCGGCGTCCTACGGCGAGAACGGAACCTTGTCGTACGCCTCGGGATACCTGTCCGAACCCGAGAAATTCGCGACGTATCCGCGCATCGGAACGGCCGCGGCCCTCGAGGCGCTGCAGGCGCAGTACGACTCGTGGATCGAGAACCCCGTCGCCATCGAACCCTTGATCGACGGTGCCGCCGAACCCACCGACGCGAATGTCGGACTCGAGGTCGTCGGCGAACCCGAGATGGCGCCCGTTCCCGAGACCGCTGTCGAGTCGTTGCCGGTCGAGTCGTTGCCGGTCGAGTCGTTGCCGGTCGAGTCCTTGCCGGTCGAGTCCTTGCCGGTCGATGCCGTTCCCGGTGACAGCGGATCCGATGCAATCGTTCCGGTCGACACGACACCGGTCGACACGACACCGGTCGACACGACACCGGTCGAGGTCGAGGAGATGGTGGTGACGATCATCGGCGTCGAAGAAGACCTGCAGATGATGTACGGCGCCGAGAACGAGGTGTACCTGATCCCGGCCTACGCCTTCCTCGCCGAGACCGACGAGTACGGATACGAGCCCCGCTACACGTATTCGGCGGTCTCCGACGAGTACGTGGTGCCGACAGCCGGCATCTCGCCGATGCCCGGATGGTTGTCGTCGGCCCGGAGTTCCTCGGAGAGCGGTGCGTCGGAGGTGGCGGTCGATCCTTCCACGATGGAGATCCTCGAGTCCGACCTCGACGCTCTGGTCGGCCTGAGCGAGGCCGAGGCCACCGATGTCGCCACCGCCCAGGGTTGGGAAGTGCGCGTGGTGTCCCGCGACGGCGAGGACTTCGCGGTCACCAAGGATTTCCGCTCCGATCGCGTGAATCTGACCCTCGTCGACGACGTGGTGACCGGCGCCGACATCGGCTGACCGGCGCCGGAACCCCCTTCGCCGCGAGCGGTAGCCTCGGCGTTCCATGTTCGAGTCCCTATCCGATCGCTTCGACGGAATCTTCAAACGCATCCGTGGCAAGGGTCGTCTCACGGCGGCCGATGTCGACGAGGTGCTGGCCGAGATCCGCACCGCCCTTCTCGAGGCCGACGTCAACGTTCGTGTCGTTCGGTCCCTGATCGATCGCATCCGCGAGGCGGCCGTCGGGATCGAGCAGTCGAAAGCGCTCGATCCCGCCCAACAGGTCGTCAAGATCGTCAACGAACAACTCGTGGCGGTTCTCGGTGGCGAAACACTGAAGATCACCTACGCCAGTCGTCCCCCGACCGTGGTCCTGATGGCGGGTCTGCAGGGTTCGGGCAAGACCACCAACTCGGCCAAGTTGGCGCGCTGGTTCAAGTCGCAGGGTCGTCATCCCCTGCTCGTCGGAGCCGATCTCCAGCGACCGGCCGCCGTCGAACAGTTGCGCACCCTCGGTGGTCAGATCGGTGTCACGGTGTTCAGCGAACCTGGTGATCCGGTGGCCACCGCCGAACGCGGATTGGCCGAGGCTCGGCGGCTCGGTCGCGACGTGTTGATCGTCGACACCGCCGGACGGCTCGCCATCGACGACGAGATGATGGACCAGATCACCGAGATCTCGCGTCGCATCCAGCCGAACTACACCTTCCTCGTCGTCGACGCCATGACCGGCCAGGACGCCGTGACGGTGGCCGAAGCGTTCCACGCCGCTCTGCAGATCGACGGAGTCATCCTGTCCAAGCTCGATGGCGACGCTCGAGGGGGCGCGGCGCTGTCGGTGAAGGAAGTCATCGGACGACCGATCGCGTTCGCCAGCACCGGCGAGAAACTCGATGCTTTCGAGCAGTTCCACCCCGATCGGATGGCGAGCCGCATCCTCGGCATGGGCGACGTGCTCTCGCTCATCGAGAAAGCCGAAGAAGCCTTCGAGAAGGATCAGGCCGAAGCCGCCGCGGCCCGTTTGCTCGAGGGCGAATTCACGCTCGACGACTTCCTCGAACAGATGCAGTCGTTGAAGAAGATGGGTCCACTCGGCGGAATCCTCGGAATGATGCCCGGCATGCCGAAGGAACTGAAGAACGCGAGCATCGGCGACGACGATCTGAAGCCGGTCGAGGCGATCATCTGCTCGATGACCCCGGAGGAGCGTCGCCAACCCGACATCATCAACGGAAGTCGCCGCGAGCGCATCGCCAAGGGCAGCGGTCGCTCGGTGGCCGAGGTCAATCGCCTCGTGAAGCAGTTCTCCGAGATGCAGAAGATGATGAAGCGCATGGGGTCGATGGGTGGCGGCAAGAAGGGCAAGAAGGGCAAGCGCCCCGGACTTGGAGCGCTCGCCGGAGCCCTCGGTGGCGCCGGTCTGGGCAATGCCGGTCTGGCCAACTCCGGTCCCGGTGGTCCCGGCGGATTGCCGCCCGGTTTCCCGTCCTTTCCGCCGACTTCAGGCCCATCCGACGAGGGTCCCGGCGGGGGATTCCCCTTCCCGCGTTCCCGATAGGGGAGCCCGGGGTTCGGCTCGGGTCGGCACGGCGTTGGGCACCTGCTGGACCAGCGGTAACCTCACCCGGTCACTCGTGGTGGATCCTCCGCCCGACCCGATCTTCCAGAACACAGGAGTTGTCGCCGCATGGCCGTCAAGTTGCGTCTCACTCGAATCGGCAAGACCAAGCAGCCGCACTATCGCGTCATCGCCAGCGACAGCCGGGCGGCTCGCGACGGCAGCTTCCTCGAGATCATCGGTCAGTACAACCCACGCCAGGAGCCGTCGGTGCTGAAGATCGACAACGACAAGGCCGTCAAGTTGTTGCAGAAGGGCGCCCCGCCCACCGAGCGAGTGAAGAAACTCCTCGAGATCTCGGGTGCCTGGAAGCAGTACACCGACTCCCGCGGCAAGTGAACGTGTCCGATCCCAACCAGATCACCTCTCCCACCGCGGTCGCGGTGCTCACGCACGTCGTGCGCTCGATCGTCGACGACCCCGACGCGGTGTCGGTCGAGGAGGTCGAGGGTCGTCACCGTCCCAAACTCGAGGTGAAGGTGGGTCCCGGCGATCTCGGGCGCGTCATCGGTCGTCGTGGTCGAACCGCCCAGAGCATCCGCACCGTGGTGCGAGCCGCCGCCGCCAAGGATGGCGTCGAGGTCGACGTCGACTTCGTCGACTGATCGGTGCCGGATGGGTCTCGCCCGTCCCGAGTCTCTCCTTTCGGTCGGCCGTTTCGGTCGTGCGCACGGTGTGCGCGGACAGATCGTGCTCAACCTGTCGTCCGATCGCGCCGAGCGAGCCGCGGTGGGCAGTCGACTGTGGGCCGACGAATGGCTGGAGGTCGTGGCGTCGTCGTTCACCGCACCGGGTCGTTGGGTGGTGACGATCGCCGGAGTGACGGATCGCAACGGGGCCGAGGGGCTCACCAACCGTGAGGTCTGGGCCGAACCGATCGACGACCCCGAAGCGGTGTGGGTGCACCAGGTGATCGGTGCTCGCGTGTTCGACGTCGACGGCGTCGATCGAGGTCGGTGCGTCGGCGTCATCGCGAATCCGGCCGACGATCTCCTCGAACTCGACTCGGGAGCGCTGGTGCCGGGCCGATTCGTGTCGTCGATCGTCGAAGGCGCCGAGGGCTACGTGGTCACGGTCGCTCCGCCGGCGGGTCTCTTCGAGGTCTACGAGGACTGATCGTGCGCATCGACGTCTTCTCCATCTTCCCCGGACTGGTCGACGCCGTCTGCCGCGAGAGTCTGCTCGGCAAGGCCCGCGACAACGGTCTGCTCGATCTGCGTTGTCACGATCTGCGCGAGCACACCACCGACGTGCACCGCTCCGTGGACGATGCGCCATTCGGCGGCGGTGCCGGGATGGTGATGCGTCCCGAGCCGATCTTCGCCTCGGTAGAGGCCGCCGCCGCACCCCGCCCGTTGCTTCTGCTGTCGCCCGGTGGTCGTCGCTTCGATCAGGCGATGGCCGCCGAGTTGGCGCGCGGTGAGGGTTTCAGCCTCCTGTGCGGACGGTACGAGGGGGTCGATCATCGGGTCGTCCAGCATCTCGTGGACGGCGAGATCAGCGTGGGAGACGTCGTGTTGTCGGGAGGCGAAGTGGCCGCGTGCCTCGTGATCGAAGCCGTCACTCGGCTGGTTCCCGGGGCCATGGGAAACGCCGACAGCCCGCGAACCGAGAGCTTCGGAGAGACCGGGTTGCTCGAAGAACCCCAGTTCACGAGGCCCGCGGACTTTCGGGGTTGGCCGGTGCCCGAGGTTCTCCGCGGCGGGGACCACGCTCGAATCGAGCGCTGGAGACGGGCCCAGGCCCTGCATAGGACGATGGCCGCGCGTCCCGACCTCATCGATGCCCGAGGTGGACTCTCCGAGCAGGAGAACCGCCTGTTGGAAGAGTTCCCGCCCGTCCCGTATCCTTCGAGGGCTCGCCCCCCTGGCTGATCCGCCTCCCCGGGGCCCTACTCGAGAGATTCCCATGAAGACCACCGACATCGTTGACCAGCAGAACCTCCGCACCGACGTGCCCGAATTCGGACCCGGCGACGAACTCAAGGTTCACGTGCGCGTGGTCGAGAGCGGTAAGGAGCGCATCCAGATCTTCCAGGGCAACGTCATCGCTCGTCAGGGCTCGGGTGTCCAGGAGACCTACACCGTGCGCAAGATCAGCTACGGCGTCGGAGTCGAGCGCACCTTTCCGGTGCACACGCCGTCGGTGGCCAAGATCGAGGTCCTGAAGAAGGGCGACGTTCGCCGCGCCAAGCTGTACTACTTGCGCGACCGCACCGGCAAGGCCGCCAAGGTGCGCGAAAAGCGCGATTTCTGATCGGGTCGAGGACTCCTCTCTTGGGCACCGACGACCTCGAGGAGTTCGAGGCCGAACGCGAGCTCCAACTGGCGCACGAGTATCAGGACATCTCCGGGATGTTCAGGTACGCCATCGAGACCGAGCGCCGCTTCTATCTGGCCAACAAGGTCGATCTCACCGTCACCGGCGACTCGACGCGGCCGATCATTCAGGTGGAGTTGACCGACGCATGGGTATGGGACATGTACCGGAAGAGCCGTTTCGTGCCGCACGTCCGGATCATGAGCTTCAAGGACGTCAACGTCGAGGAGTTGCCCCGCGACGAGATGGGCGACCTCGACCGCGCCTGAGTGCTCCGCATCGACCGCAACTCGCCAATCGTTCGCTCGGTCGATGGGGTGAGGAACGCGTGGCCGATTGGTACCGCCGTCGGGGGTTCCGCGTCGTCGCCCGCAATTGGCGACACGGCCGACTCGGTGAGATCGACATCGTCGCTCTGCGCGAAGATCTGGTGGTCGTGTGCGAGGTCAAGACCCGTCGATCGGATCGGTTCGGCCGTCCGTCCGAGGCGATCGATCATCCGAAGCGCGAGCGGCTTCGGCGACTCGCCGCGGCCTGGTTGACTCGGCACGACGTGCGAGGCGCACGGGTTCGTTTCGACGTGGCCGAGGTGTGCGGGCCCCGGATCGACGTCATCGAGAACGCGTTCTAGATCTCCAGCAGGCGTGGTGCCAGTGCCGCCGCAGGTCGGCCGCGTCGCGGGGAACGGCCACCACGTGGCCGAGCCCGGGAGGGATCGTCTGGTGGCAACCCGGGCAGACGTAGTTCTTGGACGCCTGGTAGGGCTGGACGCGCCGAACCTCGACCGGGCCGTAGAGGCCGTCCCAGATTCCGGGTGGTCGCTTGCGGGAGGCCATCGCCGAGCGGTCAACCCGCGAAGGCCCACACGACCAGCGCCACCGAGACCACGATGGCGAGTCCGACGAACACGTAGTCGGATCGACGCGCCCGGAACTTTCGATAGGGGTTGAAACCCATATTCTCATTATCGTCGGCGCATGGCCTCCGATCGCGACCGCCCCGCCCCGCCCGCCGACGGAGTCGTCACACTCGACTCGCTGGTGGTCGAACGGAACTCCGGTGTCGTCACCGTCACGTTCAATCGTCCGAGTCGCAAGAACGCCGCGAACGGTCGCACGTGGGTCGAACTGGTCGAGGTACTCACCGAGATCCAGCACAACTCCGCCGATCGGGTGGTGATCCTCACCGGTGCCGGCGGGGACTTCTGCAGCGGAGCCGATCTGGTGGCGATGGGTGACGCCAGCGGGCGCACGCATTCGCACTCGTACTACTCGATGCGCGAGATCACCGCGGTCGTGATGTCGCTCGCCCGTCTGCCGCAGCCAACGATCGCCAAGGTGCGCGGTGTCGCCGTTGGGGCGGGCTGCAATCTCGCGCTCGGTTGCGATCTGGTCGTCGCGTCGGAGACGGCGCGCTTCTCGCAGATCTTCGCGCGACGGGGAATGTCGCTCGACGCCGGCGGGTCGTGGATCCTTCCGCGGCGTGTCGGACTCCATCGCGCCAAGGAGCTCGCCTTCTTCGCCGACATCGTCGACGCCGTCGAGGCCGATCGCATCGGATTGGTGAACCGAGTGGTGCCCGATCACGAACTCGATTCCTTCGTCGACGAGTGGGCCCAACGTCTGCTCGCGATGCCGCCGATCGCCATCGCGCAGTCGAAGCGACTGCTGAACAACGCCATGAACGTGACGCTCGAGGAGGCTCTCGACGACGAGGGGACCGCCCAGACCGTCAACTTCGGCACGAAGGACACCCCCGAAGCCATCGCGGCGTGGATGGAGAAGCGGGCGCCCATCTTCAAGGGTCGCTGACCTTCGCGCGCGACGAGCGTTCAGTAGCGTGCTCGGCGTGCGCCGTACGATCGTCGTTGTCGTCGCGATGACGGCGGGATTCACGTTGCTGGTGCCGAACGGCGCCTCGGCCGGCGTTCCGGTCTCCGAACCCCCCACCGACGACCAGCCGGTCGACCAGCCATCCGAGCAGGGTTCCTCGTCCGGGGATTCCGACCAACCCGCGGTCGAGTCCGCGCCCGTCGCCACCACGATTCCCGCCGAGTGCGAGGTTCCCCAGGTGGTGGTCGCCACCTTCGTCGGCACGCTGGTGGCCGCCGACAATCGGACCGGCCGGTTCCAGGTCGAGCAGTTGCGCGGCGGAACCCTCGACTCCTGGGTCGCCGGGTCGTTGGTCGACGTCGACTACGGCGGTGACGTCCGTTTCCTCGAGATCGAGGGTCGCTACATCGTGGCGGCCGGCGTGGACGATGCGACGGGTCGTCTCGAATCGAAGGTGCGCGATCCCGAACCGCTCTTCGGTGGCAATCAGGTGATCGGTATCGGCGAACGCGACACCGATTGCCCCGAACTCGAGGATGCCGTGCGCACTCTCGACATGGATGGCCGCAGCGTGGAGAGCGGGGTGCTGGCGCCGTTGCGCGACTCGTCGGGACGTCTCGGTCGGGCCGTTCTGCTGCCCTTCGTGTGGGTCTTCGGAGGTCTCGTGGCGCTGGCGATCGTGGCCAACGTGGTGCGCTTCGGAGGTCGGCGAATGCGCGAGGCCTGGAACGGCCAAACGGTCAGTCGGCGTTCCGAGCCGCCTCGGCGCGGCGTCTGAGATCGCTCACGGCGAACTCGAGGCCTTCCGCGTAGCGGAACAGTGCGGTACCGGCGATCAACACGTTGGCGCCGGCGCCGGCCGCGCCGGCGATCGTGTTCGGACCGATTCCTCCGTCGACTTCGATGTTCACCGACTCGGCGAGGCCCCGCCGACCGATGAGGTCGCGCAGTTCGCGGATCTTGGTCTCCATCGTCGGGATGTACGACTGTCCTCCGAATCCCGGATTGACGGTCATCACCAGCACCAGATCGACCAGGTCGAGAACGTGTTCGATGGTCGAGATCGGCGTGTGGGGGTTGAGGGCCACCGCCGCCGTCGCACCCAGGCTGGCGATGTTGCCGAGCGTGCGGTGCAGATGAGGACACGCTTCGGCGTGC
>Ga0172376_10008030_pt1 | contig 11103 bp, 11 predicted proteins | sample Lak35m_FD_121114 | JGI IMG/M metagenome (GOLD analysis project Ga0172376, IMG submission 121114) | Freshwater microbial communities from Kabuno Bay, South-Kivu, Congo - kab_092012_35m | ecosystem: Environmental > Aquatic > Freshwater > Lake | place: Democratic Republic of the Congo: South-Kivu...
CTTGCTCCCGGCTTGGTAATCTATTTGTGCGGTCATCTAGGGGCAGGCAAGACGACCTGGGTACGCGCACTGCTTCATGCATTGGGATATAACGGTCGGGTGAAAAGTCCAACTTATACGTTAGTCGAACCCTACTCAGTGGCTGGATTAAACTTGCGCCACTTCGATCTATACCGGTTTCGTGATGCCGAAGAATGGGAGAGCGCAGGTTTTCGCGACGAGTTCGACGGAAGCAATGTGTGCCTGGTGGAATGGCCGGAACAAGCCAGCGGATTGCTGCCGCCAGCCGACATCGCTCTCACGTTTAGTATTCTGCAAGATGGACGCGAACTATCCCTATACGCATACACCGAAGCAGGACAAACATGCTTGAACGCGTTGCCCGCCTAGCCATCATCGCCACCTTGCTGTGGCTACCGTCCGCTTGGGCGGAGATCACCATCAAGTCGGCACGTATCTGGCCAGCACAGGATTACACCCGTATCACGCTGGAATCAAAACAAGCCATCCGTTACAAGCTGTTCACCATCAAGAACCCGGAACGATTGGTCATCGACTTGGACGATGTCGCCATCAACGTAGCATTGAACGAGATGGTGAGCAAAATTGGCAATGATGATCCCTACATCAAGAGTGTCCGCGTGGGGAGATTCAAACCCGGTGTGGTGAGGTTGGTGCTCGATCTGAAAGCGGAGGTGAAGCCACAGTTATTCAGTCTGAAGCCGGTGGGTGAATACGGTCATCGCTTGGTGCTGGATGTGTATCCCTTGGTCGCCATTGACCCGCTGATGGCATTGGCACAGCAGAGCGAAAACAAATTGGCCGCGAGCTCTACCCCTCCTGCCCTCCCACTTGCGGATTCACCGCCGATGGTACTTAAACCTAGCGTGGAGTTGCCTCCCCTGCCCCCCCAAAAAACTGTCGAAAAGACTCAACCAGAACTCAGCACACGCATCCTCATCGTGGCTATTGATGCCGGGCATGGTGGGGAAGACCCCGGGGCGCGCGGACATCGTGGCACCCATGAAAAACAGGTAACACTCTCTATCGCGCGCAAACTGAAAGCGCAGATTGATGAAGTGCCTGGCATGCGTGGGATACTCGTGCGCGATGGCGATTACTTCATTCCCTTGGGCGGTCGCGTGGAAAAAGCACGTAAGGCCAATGCCGACCTGTTCGTCTCCATCCATGCGGATGCATTCGTCAAGCCGCATGCACGTGGCTCCTCGGTGTTCGCTTTGTCCGAACGCGGGGCAACCAGTGCCTCGGCACGTTGGTTGGCGAAGAAAGAGAATGAGGCCGACTTGATCGGTGGGGTGAACCTTGCCATCAAAGACCCCTACTTGGCGCGCACCTTGCTCGACCTGTCGCAGACCGCCACCATCAACGATAGCTTGAAACTGGCCAAACACGTGCTGAAAGAAGTGGGACGCATCAACGACCTGCATCGCGGCCACGTCGAGCAAGCAGGCTTTGCCGTATTGAAATCGCCGGACATTCCCTCCATCCTGGTGGAGACTGCCTTCATCAGTAATCCCGATGAAGAGAAACGACTACAGGATGAGGCCTATCAGGAAGAAATGGCACGCGCCATCCTAGGCGGCATCAAGCGTTATTTCGCCGCGAATCCGGCATTGTCAAAACAAAAAGTCGCACAGAACGACTAGACCGGGAACACGCCCGTAGAAAGATAACGGTCACCGCGATCACACACGATGAACACGATGGTGGCGTTCTTCACTTGCTGTGAGATACGCAGGGCCACGCTCAAAGCACCGCCTGACGATACACCACAGAATATCCCCTCCTCACTCGCCAAACGACGCATCATCACCTCGGCCTCCTGCTGCCCGACATATTCCAATGCATCAATGTTCTGCGGGCTGTAAATCTTGGGCAGATAAGCCTCGGGCCATTTGCGTATTCCCGGTATCTGCGCGCCCTCTTCCGGTTGCACACCGATAATTTGGATAGTGGGTGACACTTCTTTGAAGTAACGCGAACAGCCCATGATGGTGCCGGTCGTGCCCATGCTACTGACGAAGTGGGTAACACGGCCTTGCGTATCGCGCCATATTTCGGGGGCAGTGCCTTCGTAATGAGCCAATGGATTATCTGGATTGGCGAACTGATCGAGGATGATGCCGCGCCCTTCAGCACGCAACCTTTCTGCGGTGTCGCGTGCCAACTCCATGCTGCCTTCTTTGGGGGTCAGAATCAGTTCCGCACCAAACGCACGCATAGTCTGACGGCGTTCTATGCTTTGATTATCCGGCATCACGAGGATTAGATGGTAACCACGCATGGCGGCAGCCATCGCCAATGCAATGCCCGTGTTACCACTGGTCGCTTCAATGAGCGTATCACCGGGTTTGATCGAACCACGTTCTTCGGCACGGCGGATCATCGACAGCGCGGGTCTATCCTTCACCGACCCGTCGGGGTTGTTCCCCTCCAACTTGGCGAGTATGACATTGGAGGTATTACCAGGAATGCGTTTGAGTCTGACTAGTGGCGTGTTACCGACGAAGTCGTCAAGTGTCTTGTACATGTTGCGAGTCCAAAAATGGAGAACGCCAGCATGATAAATGCTGGCGTTCGCTTTTGCACGGCGGACTTAAATGGCGATGCCGGCTGAGTCGAACAATCCTTCGAACAGGATGGAACTGAGATAGCGCTCACCCGAATCAGGCAAGATAACAACGATGGTCTTGCCTTCATTCTCGGGCCGCTGAGCCAAGCGTGCGGCAACTGCTACCGCCGCACCGCAAGAAATGCCGGACAAGATACCTTCCTCACGCGCCAAGCGACGCGCATACAACACAGCCTCCTCGTTAGTGACTTGCTCGATATCATCCACCAACGACAGATCAAGTGTGCCCGGGACAAAACCTGCGCCTATCCCTTGGATTTTATGTGGTGCTGGCTTCAACTCTTGGCCCGCTCGCTTTTGCGTCAGAATCGGGCTAGCCGCTGGCTCGACAGCCACCGAGCGGATAGCCTTACCTTTGGTCTTCTTGATGTAACGCGAGATGCCCGTGATGGTGCCGCCCGTGCCCACCCCCGACACGAGGATGTCGATGCCGCCATCGGTGTCCTCCCAAATCTCCGGTCCCGTCGTCGCCTCATGGATGGCTGGATTGGCCGGATTCTCGAACTGTTGCAACAGCACATACTTGGGATCGGACGCAGCAATCTCTTTCGCTTTCGCCACCACCCCACTCATGCCTTTCGCGCCCTCGGTCAACACCAGCTTCGCGCCGAATGCAACCAACAATTTTCGACGTTCGATACTCATGGTCTCGGGCATGGTCAAGGTGAGCGGGATGCCGCGTGCAGCGGCGACGAAAGCCAAGGCGATACCGGTGTTGCCACTGGTCGGCTCGACGATTTCCTTGCCGGAGCCGAGCAGGCCGCGCTTCTCCGCGTCATCCACCATGGCAACGCCGATACGGCACTTCACCGAGTACGCCGGATTGCGTCCTTCGATCTTGGCTAGGATGGTCGCCTTCGCACCATCACCGATGCGATTCAATTTGACGAGCGGCGTACGCCCAACGGATAAGGAGTTGTTTGCGAATACCTTGGACATTTCTCACCTCTTGAAGGGATTGTTGATTGGCGAAGTCTATCCGAATTCTAGGAAAGCGCTAACGAAGCGCTAGTCATAAGCTATGAAGATTTGAGTCTAAGCCCCAAAAAACAAAACCCGCCGTGCGCTTGCAGGGCGGGCTTGCGTGAGTCGATCAAGACCGTCAGGCCGATTTCGCCAACAGGTGTCTCACATAGTTGGCCGTCCCCTGTTCCACCGTCAGAAATGGCTCGGTATAACCCACGTCACGCAGTGCGGCAATGTCGGCCTGCGTGTAGCTCTGATACTTGCCGCGCAAGGCATCCGGGAAGGGAATATAACGAATGAGCTGCTGCTCATGCATCTGCGCCAGCGTCAGCACACTTTCGCCTTTCTCTGCACGCAAGGTATTGATGGTCGCTGCCGCCACCTCATTAAAACTCTGCGCGTTGCCTGTGCCTAGGTTGAAGATGCCAGACTTACCTGGGTGATCCAGAAAGAACATGTTCACCTTGACCACGTCTTCGACTGAGACGAAGTCGCGACGCTGACCGCCATTGGCATAACCGTCACAGCCCTCGAACAGCTTCACGTAACCATCTGCGCGAAACTGGTTAAAAAAATGGTAGGCGACGGAAGCCATGCGGCCTTTGTGCTGCTCGCGCTGCCCATACACATTGAAATAGCGAAAGCCTGCGATTTGGGAAGTTCGATTAGCCCAACGACGACGCACCACTTGGTCGAATAGAAATTTGGAGTAGGCATAGACATTCAATGGAGATTCGTACTCGCGACTTTCCTTGAATACCCCGCCACCGCCATATACAGAAGCCGATGAGGCATACAGGAACGGCACCTCTTCACGCTGGCAGTAATCGAGCAGCGAGAGGGAATAGTGATAGTTGTTCTCCATCATGTAGCGACCATCGGTCTCCATGGTGTCCGAACAAGCCCCCTCATGTATGACGGCGCTGGTGATCCCTTTGAACTGCCCGTCTTTCAGTTTCTCCAGAAAGACTTGTTTATCGAGATAGTCGGCGATCTCGCAGTCCGTCAGGTTCTTGAACTTATCCGCCTTGGTCAGGTTATCGACCGCGATGATATTGGTCTCACCACGCTCGTTGAGCGCTTTGACAATGTTCGAACCAATAAAGCCTGCCGCACCAGTAACGATGTAGTACATATTGACTCCTTAGTTATTAGGAATGAGGATCGAGTAGAACCCGCAACTCCGTCTCTCCCTCAATCCTAGTTCCTCAATTCTAGTTCCTCAATCCTGTTTTCTCATGTCTTCCAAGATTTCGGCACGCGAGACCGTTGCCGTGCCCAGCTTGGCGACAACGATACCCGCTGCGCGATTCGCAATCCGCACCGCATCTGATAAATCCGCACCACTGGCCAGCATCACTGCCAGCGTCGCGATGACGGTATCACCAGCACCACTCACGTCATACACTTCGCGCGCTTGTGTCGGCTCATGCATCACTGCTGCCTCGCGGAACAGGGTCATTCCCTCTTCGCTACGTGTCACCAGCAAGGCATCCAACTTGAGCTCGGCACGCAGTTTTTGCGCCTTGGCATTCAGTTCCCCTTCATCTTTCCAATGCCCCGCCACTTCGCGGAACTCACTGCGGTTTGGCGTGAGCAAGGTTGCGCCTTGATAACGCGCATAGTCGTCGCCCTTGGGGTCAACTAACACAGGCTTGCCGGCCGCGCGTGCCGCTTTGATCATCTCTGCGATATGGGTGAGCCCGCCCTTGCCGTAGTCCGACAAGATCACGACGTCGCAATTTGGAAGTTGCGCATGGAACTCAACCAGTTTGGCGTTCAATACCTCATGGCTAGGCGGAGTCTCGAAGTCGATCCGTAATAGTTGCTGATGCCGAGCGATAGCGCGCAACTTGACGATGGTGGAGATGCTGTCATCGCGATGCAGCAACGCCTCAACCCTACCCTGCTCGGTCAACAGCCGTTGCAGGCAATCCCCCGCCTCGTCCGCACCCACCACCGACAGCAAGGTGCAATTCGCCCCCAGACAACCGATATTGCGAGCCACGTTGGCAGCACCACCCGGACGTTCTTCAACGCGATTCACTTTCAAAACCGGCACCGGCGCTTCCGGCGAAATGCGATGCACATCACCGAACCAATAGCGATCCAACATCACATCGCCAACGACCAATATGCGTGCTTTTTCGAATGACGGCAGCTTCATGCCGCACCTCCTATGTCCTGAGATATCTCTTTTAGTGCGATCAATGGGTCTGCTGCCTGGGTGATAGGACGACCGATGACCAGATAGCTGGCTCCTGCATCCAACGCCGCACGCGGCGTCATGATGCGCGACTGGTCGTTCGCCGCCGCATTCTCAGGGCGGATGCCCGGGGTCACCAGACTAAACTCACTGCCACACCGTTGGCGCAACGCAGTGGCCTCCTGCGCCGAGCAGACCACGCCATCCAAACCACTGTCCTTGGCTAATCCTGCCAGACGCAACACCATCTCGGCGGGCGATGCATTGATGCCGATGCCTTGCAAATCGTCGTGTGCCATGCTGGTCAGAACGGTCACTGCGATGAGTTTGGGGCGTTGCGAGACACCCTCCAGCGCCTCGCGTGCCGTCTCCATCATGCGTCTGCCACCCAAGGCATGCACGTTGACCATCCACACGCCCAACGCTGCTGCCGCCTTACAAGCCTGTGCAGTCGTGTTAGGAATGTCGTGGAATTTAAGATCGAGAAATACGTCGAATCCGCGTCTTTGCAATTGCTCCACGAACTGCGGACCGGCGACTGTGAATAACTCCTTGCCCACCTTTAAGCGACACAACGCAGGTTCCAATCGTTGCACCAATGCCAAGGCTGGCGCTGCTTGAGGATAATCCAGTGCGACGATGATCTTTGCTTCTTTCATATCAGTAATCCGTTCTCTTCGCTGCGCTTAGGCGAGTAACTTTCCCAACGATGACACGCTGGGCAGTGCCAATAGAATTGTTTCGCTTTGAAACCACAATGGCCGCAGCGGTACATCGCCAGACTGCGTGTACGATTGTGGATGAGCCCCTTCACCAGTTCGATGTCAGCGCGACGTTCGCCGTTGTAAGCCAGCAATTGCGCTTCCAACAACTTATCCAAGCCAAGCAGACTTGGATTGCGCTTTAACTCGTTGCGCACCAACTGATAAGCCGCCTCCGCCCCGTCACGTTGCACGATGGCGCTGAACAAAACATTCATCAGATCGAGTGACGGGAATTTTTGCAGGTAGCCCAGCAATAGGAGGATGCCGCCGTTTTCGTCATTGTTCTGGCGATACCCCTTCAACAACCGTTCCGCCACCAAGGGAAGATACTGCGCATCCTGCTGTTCAACTTTCTTCCATATTTCGATGGCGCGGGCAGCCTGTCCGGCGGCCAAAGCGATATCGCCCAACATCATATTGGCACGCACCCCATTGGCATCCACGTTCAAAGCTTGCTCCAGATGCACTACCGCAGCCTCGGTCTGCTTTTGCGCCAACTCGCTCACAGCGAGTTCACAAAAGAAGAAGGCTGCCAATCTTCCGTGCGACTCCCCGGTCAGCGCGCTCAGGCGTTGCGTAATGTTGATCGCCTTCAGCCAGTCATGCTCTTTCTGGAATATCTCCAGCAAGAATTCGAGCGCTTCTTTTTCGTAAGGGGTGCCATGCAGACTTTCAAACGCTGCCTCCGCACGATCTAGGATGCCCGCCTTCAAATAGTCCTGCGCCAACTCGAACAAAGCCTGTTGCTTCTTCAGCTCATCCAGATCACTACGCTCGACCAAGTTCAGATGCATACGAATGGCTCGATCCACCTCGCCGCGTCGGCGGAACAAACTCCCCAAAGCGAAGTGCAACTCGACGGTTTGCGGATCGACCTTGACTACTTCGATGAAGGCCTCGATGGCTTGGTCTTGTTGCTCGTTGAGCAGGAAATTCAGCCCCTGAAAATAAGAACGTGGCAACGTGTTCGATTCAGTGAGCAGTTCTTTAATGTCGATACGTGCCGCCAACCATCCCATTCCAAAGAAGAGCGGGAAGACCAACAGCATCCAAGGTTGAAAATCCATTTACAGTTCGATCAAGAAGGTTGTACGGGCAGTCGGCTGTTTTCTTTCGCCTGCTCTAGTTTGTTTCGCAATTGAAGCTCGTGTCGTGTAGCGGCCAGTTCACGACGTTGCTGTAATACAGAGCGCAGCATGGCAAAAATACCAACGGCAATGCCTACTGCAAAGAAAATGAGGGAAATAACCACCAATGAAGTGTTCCACTCGTAGCCCATGAAATAACGCAATGTAACGGGGTGGTCGTTTTTCAGTGCGAAGCCCAATAGCGCAACGAACAAGGCAACTCTCAGCCCCCAGATGATGTATCGCATTCGTTCATTTTCCCACTAATTGATGGCCTAAAGATAGCATGAACATTATGGCAAACCAAAAAAATTGGCGGCCCATCTTGCGATGGACCGCCAATCATTTCACAACGATTCCATTTCCTTAAGATTGTGCAATATCCACACGCTCGCGCAGCTCTTTGCCTGCTTTGAAATGGGGAACGTATTTGGCAGGGACTTGTACCTTGTCCCCCGACTTGGGATTGCGCCCCAAGCGCGGTGGACGATAGTTCAAGGCAAAACTGCCGAAACCTCGGATCTCGATACGCCCCCCCTTCGACAAGGTGGACGACATGCTATCCAAGATCACCTTCACAGCCAGCTCGGCATCTTTGCCGAGTAGCTGTGTGTGACGTTCCGCAAGCTTGGCGATAAGGTCAGAACGAGTCATGACACCCACTCCTCTTCTTACGACTCAGCCTTGCTGGAATCCATCTTGGCTTTGAGCAACGCGCCGAGGTTGGTCGAACCGGAAACATTGGTGTTGTCAGCTGCAAATTTCTGCATTGCCGCTGCCGTATCCGCCTTATCCATCGCCTTGATCGAGAGGTTGATACCACGGTTCTTACGATCCACGTTGATGATGATCGCCTTGACGGTATCGCCTTCTTTCAGATGCGTGCGAATGTCTTCCACACGATCCGCAGAAACTTCAGAGGCTTTCAAATAAGCTTCAACATCGCCGTCCAACGCGATCACAGCGCCCTTGGCATCCAAAGATTTCACCGTGCCTGTGACGACTGCGCCCTTGTCGTGACCAGAAGAAACGAAGCCGCCGAATGGATCGCCTTCCAGTTGTTTTACGCCGAGAGAGATGCGCTCACGCTCAACGTCAATGGCCAATACCACGGCTTCCAGCTCGTCACCCTTCTTGTAGTTGCGAACGGCTTCTTCGCCGGGGATGTTCCAAGACAGGTCGGACAGATGTACCAGACCGTCGATGCCGCCCTCCAAGCCGATGAACACGCCGAAGTCAGTAATCGATTTAATTGCGCCTTTGACCTTGTCTCCCTTTTGGTGGTTAGCCGCAAAGTCATCCCAAGGATTGGACTTGCACTGCTTCATACCGAGGGAGATACGGCGACGTTGTTCGTCGATCTCAAGGATCATCACTTCGACTTCGTCACCCAAGGAAACGACCTTGGATGGGTGTACGTTCTTGTTGGTCCAATCCATTTCGGAAACGTGTACCAGACCTTCGATACCTTGCTCGATCTCAACAAAAGAGCCGTAGTCAGTCAGGTTGGTGACCTTGCCGAACAGACGTGTACCTTGTGGGTAACGACGTGCCAGACCATTCCAAGGATCGTCGCCCATTTGCTTGATGCCCAGAGAAACACGGTTCTTCTCTTGGTCGAACTTCAAAATCTTGGCTTCGACTTCGTCGCCCACGGTCAACACTTCGGAGGGGTGCTTCACGCGACGCCATGCCAAATCAGTGATGTGCAACAGACCGTCGATACCGCCCAAGTCAACGAACGCACCGTAGTCGGTGATGTTCTTGACGATACCCTTGACCACTGCGCCTTCTTTCAGGTTTTCCAACAAGGATTCGCGATCAGCGCCTTGAGTCGCTTCCAGCACGGCGCGGCGAGATACCACCACGTTGTTGCGCTTACGATCCAGCTTGATGACCTTCAATTCCATGGTCTTGTTTTCGTAGGGAGTGGTGTCCTTGACTGGACGCGTATCCACCAACGAACCCGGCAAGAATGCACGGATGCCGTTCACCATGGCAGTCAGACCGCCCTTGACCTTGCCGCTGACGAAACCTTCAACGATGCGACCTTCTTCCATCGCTTGTTCCAGATCGATCCAGGCAGCGAGGCGTTTCGCCTTTTCACGCGACAAGCGCGTTTCGCCGTAGCCGTTTTCCAGAGACTCGATAGCGACTGTCGTGAAGTCGCCTGCTTTGACTTCCACGTTACCTGCTGCATCTTTGAATTCTTCAACAGGGATAAAACTTTCGGACTTCAGTCCGGCATTCACAACCACGACGTTTTGTTCAACACGCACAACTTGAGCGGTGATCAATTCGCCTGCGCGCATTTCCTTGCGCGTCAAACTCTCTTCAAACAGGGAGGCAAAACTTTCCATATCGGCTACAGCGGTCATTTGATTTACTTTCAGAACAATCCCGGGTGAGCGGGGGTTGGTTAAAAATCCCAAACAGAAAGGCTTCTGTTTGGACCTTGATTTACTTCACAGCTTGGTAACGATCCAGCACTTCCTGCACCGCCTGCTCGATGTTCAGAGTAGTCGTATCCAGCAAACTCGCACCTTGCGCCTGCTGCAAAGGAGCCACGCTTCGTTGTGTATCTCGCTCGTCGCGCGCCTGTATGTCCTGCAAAAGGGCGGCGATACTACCATCCATCCCTTTAGCTTTCAACTGCTTATATCGTCTTTCCGCGCGCGCCTCGGCACTGGCGGTCAGGAATATCTTGAGTTCGGCATCAGGGAATACGACCGAAGCCATGTCGCGCCCATCCGCCACCAGCCCCGGCGCTTGACGGAAAGCGCGCTGTTTATCCAGCAAAGCGGCCCGTACCAAAGGCAAAGCGGCCACTTTTGAGGCCGCAGCACCCGCCTCTTCGGTACGCAACTCATCGCCGACCAGCGCCCCATCCAGCCAAGTCTCCCCCTTCTCAAAGCGGATATCCACTTTGCCGGCCAGCGCAGCCAATCCAGCTTCGTCAGTCAACGCCACCCGATGCCGTTGCGCAGCCAGACCGAGCAAACGATACAAAGCGCCACTGTCCAGATAATGCATGCCCAAGGCATCGGCCACGCGTTGCGCCACCGTCCCCTTACCGGAGGCCGAGGGGCCGTCGATGGCAATGACCGGGATTGTATTTTTAGATATGTTTTGCAACATAAGGAACTAGCACCTTAAGAAAAAATAAGACTCCGATAATTCGTATTACCAGCGTTAGAAAATACACCAAATAATTGCGATGCCCCTCAAACTTGAGCCAGACTCTTGAAGAAAAAAACAACCAAAGTCCAGCACCTCCAATTATTCCATTCACCAGAACATCATGAAGGTTAGTTGGACGCCCCGTTGCCAGCCATGCAACTGCAAAACACCCCAACGCAAAAATAATTTCAAATGAATATCGCCTGC
>Ga0172376_10008033_pt1 | contig 11101 bp, 9 predicted proteins | sample Lak35m_FD_121114 | JGI IMG/M metagenome (GOLD analysis project Ga0172376, IMG submission 121114) | Freshwater microbial communities from Kabuno Bay, South-Kivu, Congo - kab_092012_35m | ecosystem: Environmental > Aquatic > Freshwater > Lake | place: Democratic Republic of the Congo: South-Kivu...
GGCGGGGCGGCGCGCGCGGTCCTCGCCGCCCTGATCGACGCGGGCGCGCCCGAGATCCGCCTCGCCAATCGCACCGCTGAGGGCGCTGCCGCCCTCGCCGCCGCCTTCGGGCCCACCGTCCGCCCCTGCGCGTGGGAGGATCGCGCCGCCGCCCTTTCGGGCGCCGCGACGCTCGTCAACGCCACCTCGCTCGGCATGGCCGGCAAGCCCCCGCTCGAGATGCCGCTCGACGCCCTCGCCCCCGGCGCCCTCGTCACCGACCTCGTCTATACCCCGCTCGAGACCCCGCTCCTCGCCGTGGCTCGCGCGCGAGGTGCGGCCGTCGTCGACGGGCTCGGCATGCTGCTCCACCAGGCCGCGCCGGGGTTCGAGCGCTGGTTCGGCCGTGCGCCCGAGGTCGATGCCGAGCTGCGCCGCATCGCGCTCGCGCCATGAAGGGCCCGTTCCGGCTCGGCCTGACCGGCTCGATCGGCATGGGCAAATCCACGACCGCGGGCTTCTTCGCCGACCTCGGCATCCCCGTCTGGGACGCCGACGCGACCGTCCACCGCCTCTATGCCGCGGGGGGCGCGGGCGCGGCCGCGATCGCGCGCGCCATCCCCGCCGCCATCGCCCCCGGCGGCGGCGTGTCGCGCCCGGCGCTGAAGGCCCTGATCCGCGACGATCCCGCCCTGCTCGACCGGCTCGGCACCCTCATCCACCCCCTCGTCGCCGCCGACCGCGCGGCCTTCATCGCCGCCGCGACGGCCGATATCGTCGTCCTCGACATCCCCCTTCTTTATGAGACCGGGGGCGAGGGCGATTGCGACGCCGTCCTCCTCGTCACCGCCCCGCCCGAGGTGCAGATGGCGCGCCTCCTCGCCCGCGGCACCATGACGCCCGCCGAGATCGCGGCCATCCTCGCCCGCCAGATGCCCGACCGCGACAAGCGCGCGCGCGCCACCCACATCGTCGAGACCCTTTCGCCCGCCTCGGTGCGCGCCTATGTCGAGGCCCTCATCGACCACATCCGCCGGGGCCCCCATGCGTGAGATCGTCCTCGATACCGAAACGACCGGCCTCGACCCCGCCGAGGGCCACCGCATCGTCGAGATCGGCGCGGTCGAGCTTTTCAACCACCTGCCCACGGGCCGCAGCTTTCACCGCTACCTCAACCCCGAGCGCGCCATGCCGATCGAGGCCTTCGAGGTCCACGGCCTCGGCGACGATTTCCTGCGCGACAAGCCCCGTTTCGCCGAGGTGGCGGCCGAATTCGTGGCCTTCATCGAGGGCGCCCGCCTCGTCATCCACAACGCCCCCTTCGATCTGCGCTTTCTCAACGCCGAGTTGCGCGCAACCGGCCTGCCGCCGCTGCCCGACGGCATCGCGCATGATACGCTCGTGATGGCGCGCAGCCGTTTCCCCGGCGCGCCGGCAAGCCTCGATGCGCTCTGCCGCCGCTTCGGGGTCGATCTCTCGGCCCGCAGCCGCCACGGCGCGCTCCTCGACTGCGAGCTTCTGGCCGAGGTCTATCTGGAACTCATGGGCGGCCGGCAGCCCGATTTCGCGCTGGCCGCCGCGCCCGCGGCGGCACCCGAGGCCGCGCGCGGCGACCGTTCCGCCTCCGCCCCCGAAGACTGGCGCCCCCCGCCGCGGCCGCGCCCCCTGCCGCCGCGCCTGACCGAGGCCGAGCGCGCCGCGCACGCCGACCTCGTCGCGAGCCTCGGCTAGGGCGCGCTCTGGCGGCGCTACGCCGAGGGCTGAGCGGCGGCGGCTGCCGCCGCGTCGCGCTCGGCCCGTTCGCGCAGGCGCCGCGCGATCTCGCGCCGATAGAGCGCGACGAAATCGATCGTCGCGATGCTCAGCTGCGGAAAACCGCCCTCGCGCGTCAGAACCGAGACGATCTGGCGCACGAAGGGGAACATCAGCCGAGGCCCCTCGATCATCAGGAAGGGGTGGAGCTGATCCTCCGGGCACCCGCTCACCGCCACGAGGCCGGCATAATCGAGCTCGATCACGAAGATCGTTTCACCCGACCCGCTGTCCTTCGAGACGATCTTGTATTTCTGGACGATCTCGAAATTCCCCGCCTCGGGCCGCTTGCGCACGTCGAGCGCGACCTGGACCTCGACGGCAGGCGTGACATCGCCCGAATAGCGCCCCTTCTGCGCCAGCGCGTTCTCGAAAGAGACATCGCGCACGCATTGGGTCAGGATATCCATCCGCGGCTGGATCGGCTCGCCCGCGGTCTGCGGCTCGGGCCGCGCGTCGGATCTGGGGGTCTCGGAATCGGTCATCTGCGCCTCCGACGTCGCTCGTGAAAATCGCGCCTTCCCTACCACCCCCCGACCCGTCCCTCAATCCCCGCTCTGCGCCATCACCGTCCGATCTCGCGCGCAGTGGACAGAACGCGCCGCGCACCCTAGATACCGCCCAATCGCAACACGGGTCCGCCCGCCGGACAGGGATCGCCATGAACTCGTCGCTCATCCAGCTGCTCGTCCTCGCCGGCATCGCGGTCTTCCTGATCCTGCGCCTGCGCAAGGTGCTCGGCACGCGCGAGGGCTTCGAGGCCCCCCCCGCCCCCGCCCCGATCGAGAGCCGCCCCCGCCGGCGCGACTTCGAGGTGATCGAGGGCGGCCCCGACCGCGACATCACCGACCACGTCCCCGAAGGCAGCGACGCCGCCCGCGCCCTTGCCGCGATGAAATCGGCCGAACCCTCCTTCGCTGTCGGCGAGTTCCTGCACGGCGCCCGCGGCGCCTACGAGATGATCCTGATGGCCTTCGAGAAGGGCGATCTCGACCCCGTGCTGCCCTTCCTCTCGCCCGAGGTCTATCAGAGCTTCGCCGAGGTCATCGACCGCCGCCAGTCCGAGGGGCTGACGGTCGAGGCCCATTTCGTGGGCCTGCGCGAACTCGCGCTGCAGGACGCCGACTTCGACCGCGACACGCGCGAGGCGCATCTGTCGGTGCGCTTCGTCGGAGAACTCACATCGGTCGCGCGCAATGCCGCCGGCGAGGTGGTCGAGGGCAGCCCGACCGAGATCCGGCGCCAGCGCGACGTCTGGATCTTCAGCCGCCGCATGGGCGACAAGGATCCCAACTGGCAGCTTACCGCCACATCCGAGTGATGCGCCGATGAAGGCGCGATCGGGCGCAACCGGTGGGCGCGGCATCCCTCGCGGCTCCTCGGGCCCCGCCCGCCGCCGTCGCCTCGACCCCGAGGAGGAGGCGCTCTGGCGCGCGGTGGCCCGCAGCGCAAGGCCCCTTCACCCCGCCACCCGGCCGGCGGCCCCCCCGGGGGGCGAAACGCCTGCCGAACACCCCCCCGGACCGCGCCCCGGACCCCGGCCAGAACCCTGGCCCGAACCGCTCGCCCAACCCGCCGCGGCGCCTGCGATCCCGGCCCCGATCGCGCCCTTCCGCATCGGCGCGGCCGCGCGCCCGCTCGCGGCCCCCGCCCCGCCCGCCCACAAGGCCCCCGACGTGCCGGACCGCCGCATGGCCGAGCGTCTGCGGCGCGGCAAGGAGGGCCCCGAGGCCCGCATCGACCTGCACGGCCTGACCCTCGCCGAAGCCCATCCCGCGCTGGTCGCCTTCATCGTCGGCGCGCATGCCGCCGGGTTGCGCGTCGTCCTCGTCATCACCGGCAAGGGGCGCGACCGCGACGAGGGCGGCCCGATCCCGACCCCGCGCGGCGTGCTGCGCCATCACCTGCCGCGCTGGCTCGCGCAGGCGCCGCTCGCGCGCATCGTCCAGACCGCGACCCCCTCGCATCACCGCCACGGCGGCGAGGGGGCGTGGTATGTCTGGCTGCGCCGCGCCCGCCCCGACCCTAGAGGACGTACCGGCTGAGGTCGGCCGACCGCGCCAGATCGCCCAGATGCGCCTCGACATGGGCCGCATCGATCACGACGCGCGCCCCGGCCCGCTCGGGCGCATCGAACGACAGATCCTCGAAGATCCGCTCCATCACCGTATGAAGCCGCCGCGCCCCGATGTTCTCGATGCTGCGGTTCACCTCGGCGGCGATGCGCGCGACCGCCGCGATCCCGTCCTCGGCAAAGACGACCTCGACCCCCTCGGTCGCCATCAGCCCGGCGTATTGCCGCGTCAGCGCGTTTTCCGTCTCGGTCAGGATGCGGGCGAAATCCCCTTCGGTGAGCGGCTTCAGCTCCACCCGGATCGGCAGCCGCCCCTGCAATTCGGGCAGGAGGTCCGAGGGCTTGGCGATGTGGAACGCCCCCGAGGCGATGAAGAGGATGTGGTCGGTGCGCACCGCGCCGTGCCTCGTCGACACGCTCGTGCCCTCGATCAGCGGCAAGAGGTCGCGCTGCACGCCCTCGCGGCTCACATCCGCGCCGCGGGTCTCGGCGCGCGCGCAGACCTTGTCGATCTCGTCGATGAAGACGATCCCGTCCTCCTGCACCGCGCGCAGCGCCTCGAGCTTCACCGCCTCGTCGTCGAGCAGCTTGTCGGCCTCTTCGCCGAGCAGCACCGCATGGCTTTCGGCCACGCTCATCCGCTTGCGCGTGCGCCGCCCGCCGAAGGCCCGGCCCAGCAGGTCGCCGAGGTTCACCGCCCCCATCCCGCCCATCTGCCCGGGCAGTTCGAGCCCACCCAGCGGGTTGGTGCTGTCGGCGACCTCGACCTCGATCATGGTGGCATCGAGCTCGCCCCGCTTGAGCTTGCCGCGGAACATCTCACGCGTCTGCTCGCGCGCGTCGGGGCCCGCGAGCGCCGCGATCACCCGGTCCTCGGCGGCGCGGTGGGCGCGGTCGCGCACCGCCTCGCGCATCCGCGCGCGCGTCTCGATCATCGCGGCATCGACCAGATCGCGGATGATGCTGTCCACGTCGCGCCCGACATAGCCCACCTCGGTGAACTTCGTCGCCTCGACCTTGAGGAAGGGGGCGCGCGCGAGCCTGGCGAGCCGGCGCGAGATCTCGGTCTTGCCGACGCCCGTCGGGCCGATCATCAGGATGTTCTTGGGATAGACCTCCTCGCGCAGCCCCTCGGGCAGGCGGCGGCGGCGCCAGCGGTTGCGCAGCGCCACCGCCACCGCCCGCTTGGCCTCGGCCTGCCCGACGATGAAGCGGTCAAGCTCGGCCACGATCTCGCGCGGGGTCAGGTCGGTCATGGGGGATCCTCGCGCTCAGTCCCGGCCGATCTGCTCGACCGTCAGGTTGCCGTTCGTATAGACGCAGATCTCGGCCGCGATCGCCATCGCCCTGCGCGCGATCGTCTCGGCGTCGCCGTCCGTCTCCATCAGCCCCCGCGCGGCCGCGAGCGCATACATCCCGCCCGAGCCGATCGCGGCCACGTCGTGCTCGGGTTCGAGCACGTCCCCCGCCCCCGTCACCACGAAGAGGCCCGCGCCGTCGGTGACGATCAGCATCGCCTCGAGCTTTTGCAGATAGCGGTCGGTGCGCCAGTCCTTGGCCAGCTCGACACATGCCCGCCCGATCTGGCCCGGCATCGCCTCGAGCTTCTTCTCGAGCCGCTCGAGGAGCGCGAAGGCATCCGCGGTCGACCCCGCGAAGCCCACCACCACCTCATGCCCGCCGGGCGAGAGCCGGCGCACCTTGCGCGCCGTGCCCTTGATGACGGTCTGCCCGAGGCTCACCTGCCCGTCGCCCGCGACCACGACCCGGCCGCCGCGTCGCACGGCAAGGATCGTGGTGCCGTGCCAGCCCGGCGCGCCGCCCTCGGCCATCTGCCCGGCCCCGCTCAGAGCGCGCTGTTGATCCAGCTTTGCAGCGCGGCCTTGGGCGCCGCGCCGATCTTGTTCGACACGACCTGCCCGTTCTTGAACAGAAAGAGCGCCGGGATCCCCCGCACGCCCAGTTGCGCGGGCGAGGCGGGGTTGTCATCGACATTGACCTTCACGATCTTCACCCGGCCCGCGTATTCGGCCGACAATTCCTCGAGCGCCGGGCCGATCATCCGGCACGGCCCGCACCATTCGGCCCAGAAGTCGACGACGACCGGGATCGGCGAGTTGCGCACCTCGGCCTCGAAGGTCGCATCGGTGACGGGCTTGGTTGCCATGACATATCTCCATCGGCGAATGTGTTGACCCAAGCTAAGGATCGGCCCCCCCGGCGTCAAGGTCGCCCGGCGTCAAGGTCGCCCGACGCAAGGCCGCCCGACGCAAGGTTGCCCGAAGCCGCCCCGCCAAGACCGACCTCGGCCGCCGCCCGCTCGAGCGTCGCGGGGTCGAGCGTCATCATCCGCCCCGTCGCCGTCCAGAGGATCGCGACCTCGACCGCCCGGCCCGGCAATATCGCGACAAGCGCGTGCCGATAGGCCGCCATCTGCCGCACGAGGCCCCCGGGCACCTCGGCCGCGCTCGGGGGCACCAGCCGGTTCGTCTTGTAGTCGATCGCGAGCGCGCGCCCCTCGGTCAGGATCAGCCGGTCGATGATCCCCATCAGCGGCACGCCCCCCGGCCCCGGCGCCGCGAGCGCAACCTCGCGCATCACCCGCGCCCCGGGCCCGGGCCGGAAGACCGCGCCGAGATGGTCCGCCGCCATCAGGCCCGCGGCCTGCGCGAAGGCCTGATCGCGCAGCGCCGGGTCGGGCACGAGGCGTGCGGCCGCTGCGGCCCGCTCGGCCTCGGGCAGTTCCGGCAGATGTTCAAGGAGCAGGTGCAGCGCGCTGCCATAGGCCATCGCGCCCGCGCTCTCGGCCGCGTCGGCCTCGGCCTCGGCCATGACCTTGGCGCCCCCGAGGCTGGTCGGGCTGATCCAGTCGGGCGCGCGCTCCTCCTGCGGGACCCGCGCGACGGCCCAGTCGGGCGGTGCCCCCCGCGCCGCCGCGCCGACCGGCGTCGCGCCCGCCGTCGCAGGTTCGGGCCAATCCCCGCTCGCAAGCCGCAGCCCCGCGCCGGTCGGCATATCGCAGGGCCGCGCCCCCGCCCGCCCGAGGCCCTCGGCCACCAGCGCGTGCCAGTCCGGCGGGCCCTTCGCCTCGCCCGGGGTGGCGACCACGAGCCACGCCGACGCCCGCGTCATCGCCACATAAAGCAGCCGCAACCGCTCGGCCGCGGCGCGCGCCTGCCCCTGCGCCACCGCCTCCTCGAGGAGCGCGGGGCGCTCGGAACGCGTCGCGGCACGGCGGAGCGGCGGCGCTCCATCGGGCAGCACGACCTCGTCGCGGTCGTCGTTGCGATGCCTGCCGCAGTCGGGCAGGATCACGAGCGGCGCCTCGAGGCCCTTGGCGCCATGCACCGTCATCACCCGGATGCGCCGCTCGGCCGCGTCGGTCTGGCGGCGGACCTCGAAATCCTCGTCCTCGATCCAGTCGAGGAACCCGGTCAGCGACGGCACCGCGACCCGCTCATAGGCCAGCGCCTGCGCCAGAAGCTGGTCGATCCCGTCCTCGGCCTCGGGCCCCAGACGCCCGAGCAGCAGCCGGCGACCGTCATGCCGCGTGAGGACGCGTTCGAGAAGCTCGAACGGCCGAAGGAAATCGGCGCTGTCGCGCAGATCCTCGAGCACCGCCCGCGCGCCCGCCGCAGCCGGATCGCGCCGCAGCGCCGACCACAGATCCCCCTTGCGCCCCTGCGCGAGGTCGTATAGCCGCCCCTCGTCCCAACCGAAGAGGGGCGAGCGCAGCGCAACCGCGAGCGAAAGCTGGTCCGCGGGGGTCGCGACGAAGGACAGGAGCGCGGTCAGGTCGCGCACCGCGATCTCGGCCCCGAGTTGCAGCCGGTCCGGCCCCGCCACCGCCAGCCCCTCGGCCTTGCACGCCGCGATCAGCTCGCCGAAAAGCCGCTTGCGTCGCCGCAGCAGGATCAGCACGTCGCCCTCGTGCAGCGCGCGCGGCCCCCTGGCGGTCGGGATCTGCGTGCCCGCCGCGATCAGGTCGCGCAGATGCCGTGCCACCGTGCGCGCCAGCACCGCCTCGGGGTCAGTGGGGCGCGGGCGGTCGACCGGGTCGGTCCAGTGCTCGGCCTCGGGCTTCGGCTCGGCCGCAAGCGCCGGCCACAGATCGACCCGCCCGGGCAGGTCGGCATGAAAGGCCGCGTGGCGCGTCGCATCCCCGAGCTTTGCCGCCCCCTCGGGTGCGAAGGTCGCATCGACCGCGCGCAGGATCGCCTCGGAGGAGCGGAACGAATGATCGAGCGTCAGTTCCCGCAGCGGCGTCTCGGAGGGCGCCATCTGCCGGGCGAAGGCGCGCTGCATCCGGTCGAAGGCCTCGAGGTCGGCGCCCTGAAAGGAATAGATCGACTGCTTCTTGTCGCCGACGACGAAGAGGGTGCGCGCCGCCCCGTCGCGCGCCCCCGCTCCGGCCGTCATCTCCTCGCTGAGCCGCGCGATCACCCGCCATTGCTGGGGCGCGGTGTCCTGCGCCTCGTCGATGAGGATGTGGTCGATCCCGCCGTCAAGCCGATAGAGCACCCACTGCGCCTGCGGCGAGCTTTCGATCAGCCGCGCCGCCCCCTCGACCAGATCGTCGAAGTCGAGCCAGCCGCGCCGCGCCTTCGCATCGGCAAGATGCCCGAGGAAGGCGCGCGCGAAATCGTGCAGCGCGACGCTGCGGGTCGCGCTGCGCAACGCCAGCCGCAGGCGCCGTGCCTCGGCCACGCGGCACATCAGATCGCCAAGCGGGACAAAGAGGTCGGGGCGCCGCTCGCGCAGCGCCCTGGTCGGCAGATCGCCGACCTTGGGCGCGAAGGGCTCGCGCGCGCCCGGCCCGCTCAGCAGCACCGCCTCGAGGGCGCAGAGCTCGGCCATCCCCGGCGCCCCCATCCCCCCGACCACCGCCCCGAGCGCCGCGGCCGCCTTGCGGTCGTTCGTCGAGCCCTCGGCCATCGCCGCGACCGCCGCGCGCAGCATCGCCTCCTCATCGCCGCGAAAGGCGGCGGCGAGCACCCGCGCCTCGGTCAGGTCGGGCGGCGCGCCCAGAAGGCGCAGCGCCGCGGCCGCATCGAGGGCCCCATCGAAGCGGCCGCGCAGGCGCGCGATCTCGCGCGTGATCGCCCCGAAGTCCTGTGCCGTCAGATCCATCGCCAGCGCATCGACCAGCGCCGCCTCGGGGCCCGACGCCATCGCCTCGACGATCTCGGCCCGCAAGAGGTCCATCGCCCGGTCGTCGGCCTCGGCAAAGAGGGGCGACACCCCGGCCTCGAGCGGAAACCGCCGCAAGAGGCCCGCGCAAAAGGCATGGATCGTCTGGATGCGCAGCCCGCCCGGCGTCTCGATCGCGCGCGCGAACAGCCGCCGCGCCTCGGCCAGCCGCGCCGGACCCCCAGCCCCCCCGACCGCGACCCCGAGCCCCTCGAGTGCCGCCCGCAGCGCCCCGTCGCCGAGCATGGCCCATTTCCCGAGCTGATCGAACAGCCGGTTCTGCATCTCGGCCGCCGCGGCCTTGGTGTAGGTCAGGCACAGGATGCGCTGCGGCTCGGTTCCCATCATCAGCAGCCGCGAGACCCTGTCGGTCAGCACCCGCGTCTTGCCCGACCCCGCGTTGGCCGAAAGCCAGGTCGAGGCCGCCGGATCGGCCGCGAGGATCTGGCGCGCTGCGGCCGGGTGCGGCGTCATTCCCGGCCCTCCCCCACGGGCAGCCGCTCTGGCGTATCGGCGATGTCCCATTCGCCGTGGCGCGACAGCCCGTCGTAATCGCTCCGCCCGCCGTCGCGCTCGAGCGCGCGGCGCGCGGTATAGCCCTGCGTCGCCGCGCCATAGGCCCCGAGCAGCGCCGCAAGGTCGCCCCACACCTCGGCCAGCGCCTCGGCCGTGGTCGCGACCGGGTCCGCGTCCTGCGCATCCGAGAACGAGACATAGCCATAGCCCGCCACCTCGATCGGCCCGAGCGTCTCGAACGCCCCGCGCGCCGCCATCGCCGCGAGCAGCGGCAACTGCTTGTCGAAGGCGGCCTGTTGCGCCGGGGTGGGCGCGCTGCCCGACTTGTAGTCGGTCACGATCGCGCCCCGGCCCGGCACGATGTCGATCCGGTCCGGCCTGCCCGTCAGCAGGATGCCCGTCTCGCCGACGGCAAGCGTGCCCTTCGTCTCGATGACGGCGGGCGTGCCGCCGAGCGCGCGGTCATGGGCGATCACGCGCGGCGCCGCCCGGGCGATCCGCGCGAGCCAGAGGCTCCGGGCCGAGGGCCAGGGCACCTCCTCGGCCAGCACCTCGCGCGCGCGGGCGATCAGGCGCGCCTCGGCCGCCTCGGCGCTTTCCCCCGCGACACGCGCGCGCAGAAAGCCCTCGACGATGCGGTGCAGCACCGTCCCGCGGCGCAGCGCGTCCGGCTCGGGGCGCAGCGGCTCGAGCGGGCGCAGCCCCAGCACATGCCGGGCATAGATCGCATAGGGATCGCGGATCAGCGTCGCGATCTCCGTCACCGTCAGGTGCCGCGGCCGCACCGCGACCGGGGGGCAGGGGGATGGCCGGCGCGCCTTCGGCACCGCCGCCGCCGGCGCCTCGAGCGTCGCGGCAAGCGACAGCCAGCCGCGACCGCGCTCCCGCATGGCCCGGAGCGCCTCCTCGCCGCCCTGCGCCCCCATCCCGCCAAGAAGGTTGGTCAGCCGGTTCAGCCAGCGCGACGGCACGGTCTGCGCCTCGGCGTCGCGCACCGCCCGCGTCAGCACGACCTCGGGCGCCGCCGCGGCGAGGGTGCAGTCATGCGCCGCAAGGCCGATCCGCCGCTCGGGCGGCAGGAGCCGCGCCGCCATCCGCATCGGTCGGTTGAGCCACGGGTCGGGCGGCGGCAGCGACGGCCACACCCCTTCGTTCAGGCCCCCGAGCACGACCAGATCCGCGGTCTCGACCCGCGCCTCGCGCGTGCCGCGGATCGCGACCCGCGCATGCGCCGCGACCGTCTCGCGCACCGATTCGCCCGCAAGGATGTCCGACACCAGCCGCGCGTGATCCTCGGCCGTCATCGCGCCCGCCGCATCGGCCTCGGCCCCGAGCCGGCCCAGGGCAGCCTCGGCCGCGGCGCCCGCGGGTCCTTGCCAGAGCGGCGCGGGCGTGCCCCCGGGCCCGGCCGCGAGCGTTTCCGCCAGCGCCCGATGCGCCGCGACATGATGGGCGAGCGGCAACGGCCCGTCGGCGGCCTCGGGCCCCGCGGCGGCGAGGATACCGCCCAGCCATTCCGCCCATTCGACC
>Ga0172376_10008035_pt1 | contig 11100 bp, 7 predicted proteins | sample Lak35m_FD_121114 | JGI IMG/M metagenome (GOLD analysis project Ga0172376, IMG submission 121114) | Freshwater microbial communities from Kabuno Bay, South-Kivu, Congo - kab_092012_35m | ecosystem: Environmental > Aquatic > Freshwater > Lake | place: Democratic Republic of the Congo: South-Kivu...
CCCACGAGCGGAAGACCTCGATCTGCGTCGTGCCCGGCGTGTGGCCGTAGCGCGCGGCGAGCTCCTCGCGCGCCTCGGCGTAGAAGTCCGGGAAGTAGCGCGCGAGCACCGCGCCCTCGTCGGGCCGCCACAGGAAGCGCAGCGCGCCGCGCTCCTCGAGCACCATCGTCTCGGCCATGCGCCGCAGCACGAGGGCCGAGTTGTCGCGCCACGCGTTCTGGCGGCCGCCACCGACCTCGACCGACTTCGCGAAGGCCGCGCGCGCGCCGGCGAGATCGGCGGTGTTGGCGCGCGCACGCCCGAGCTGCGTCCAGGCCATCCAGTCGCGCGGATCGCGCGTCACGCTCTGCTCGAGGAACGGCAGCGCCTCGGCGAAGCGGTACAGCTCCAGGAGGTGCCAGCCGACCACGAGCTCGGGCCGGCTGTCCTTCGGATCGGAGGCCGTCAGGGCCGCGAGCTCGGCGCGCGCCTCGTCGCGGCGGTGCTCGACCCAGGCCAGGGCCGCGCGCTCGGCGCGCACGTCGCGCCGGCCGGGAGCGAGCTCCTCCAGGCGCGCCAGGGCCGTGCGCGCGGTCGGCAGATCGCCGTCGTCGAGGGCGGCCGAGGTGCGCGCCACGAGCCCCGCCAGCGAGTCCGGCCGGGCCGCGAAGAGGGCCGTGAGCAGCTCCTCGGGCGTCTCCTGCGTGCGCGTCCAGTTCCAGCGCACGAGCTCGAACAGGAGCAGGCGCGCGCCCCCATGCTCGCGGTCGACGCGCAGGGCCTCGCGCGCGAGCAGCCCCGGCGAGTGCGCGCGCGAGACCGCGCTGTCGGTCTCGCCGTAGACCTCGAAGTAGAGCTGGCCCAGCTCGACCAGCACGTCCGGTTCGCTGCCGTCGCCGGCGCGCGCCAGGGCGTCGGCCGCGACGAGCGTCTCGGCCGCGCGCTCGAGCCCGCCCAGGGCGCGCTGGCACCGGGCGCGGGCCAGCAGCACCTCCCAGTCGCCCTCGCGGCTCGACTCCGCGCCGCGCCGCAACCAGGCCTCCGCCGCGGGGCGTCGGCCGGCCTCGAGCGCGTGCCGGGCGAGGACCCAGGCGTCGCGCGGGTCCTCGCCGGGGGCGAGACGCGCCTCGAGGTCCGCGCGGCGCGGCTCCAGCTCATCCGGGCGCCCCAGCTCGGTCGCGAGCTCGAAGCGCAGGCGCACGGCCGCGGGCGGCGCCTCCCCCCGCGCCAGCATTTCCTCCAGATCCGCGAGGGCCCCCGCCGTGTCGCCCCGCCGCCAGCGGGCTTCCGCGCGCAGGCTGCGCGCTCCCTGGTCGGCGGGCTGCTCGGCCAGGACCTCGTCGAGCGTCTCCAGGGCTTCGGCGCCCTCGCCGCGGCGCAGCATGCGCGCCACGAGCTCGAGCTCCTCGGCGCCGAGCTCCTCCTGTGCAGCGAAGGCCGGCGCGGCGCAAAGGGAGAGCAGGGCGAAGAAAGGAGCGAGAAGGCCTGGAGAAGTCGCGTGCATCGTTGTTTCGGGCGAAGCGTTCTTGTATCTCGGATGGTCCGCGACTTCACCCAGGAGACTCGCCTTGAACGTTCGGTCGTCGCTCGTAGCCGCCCTCATCCTCATCACCGCCGCCTGCTCGGCCCCGCCCCCGCGGGACCTCGATCCCGTGCCCGGTTACGACACCGGCCAGGATTACCCCCACTGGAGCGGCCGACCGGTCACCTGGTCGAAGCTCGGCGAGATCGAGGAGTGGCTCGACGGCAGCGGCCCGCGCGCCTACCCCGAGTACGTACCGAGCGCGCACCTCGAGCTCGCCGAGGGCCGCCTGGCCCTGGCGCGGCGTGAAGCCAAGGGCCTCTCGGCCCCGCTGCTCGCGACGCGCCTGTCGGCCGCCGAGCGCGACTTCCGCGAGGTCCTCGAGCACCCGCGCGCGCGTAGCCTGCAGAAGGACCGCGCCCGCCAGGGGCTGAGCGAGCTCGAGGCCCTGCGCGCGCCGAAGACCACCACGACCGCGAAGAAGCGCTCGGCCACCCCGACCGCGGCCAGCAGCAACCTGGGCTTCTCGGTGATGAAGCGCGAGAACTGGAAGGCCGCGCCCGCGCGTGCCGAGCGCATGACGGCCGTCGACGTGCCCTACGACCGCATCACGATCCACCACTCGGCCAAGGAGTCCGACGGTGGCAGCGAGCTCTCCAGCGCGCGCGATGTGGCCGACAAGATCAAGAAGATCCAGAGCTTCCACATGCGCGACAAGGGCTGGGGCGACATCGGCTACCACTTCCTGATCGACGCGAGCGGTCAGGTCTGGCAGGGCCGCGCGCTCGACTGGCAGGGCGCCCACGCCGGCGGTGACGGGAACATCGGCAACATCGGCATCTGCATGCTCGGCGACTTCAGCACGAGCGCGCCCTCGCACGAGGCGATGGACGCGCTCGAGCAGCTGGTCGACCGGCTCAGCGAGATCCACCGCATCAGCCGCAGCCGCGTGTACGCCCACAAGCACTTCTCGAAGACCGAGTGCCCGGGCAGCCCGCTGGCCAGCTGGGTCACGCGTCACTCGGGGCAGAGCTCGAACTCGCACTGACCGGCGCCTGCGCAGCGCGGGACCCCCGCCGCGCAGGTCAGCCGAGCAGCAGGAGCGACGTCGCGCCCAGCGCGAGGCAGTAGTACGCGCACCAGCGGAACGCGCCGCGGCCGAGGAAGCGGATCAGGAAGCGCAGCGCGCCCACGCCGACGGCGAAGCACAGCAGCACGGCCAGGCCGAGCTCCCAGCCGAAGCCGCCCTCGCGCACGAGATCGGGGACCTCGAGCAGGACCGCTCCCGACACGGCCGGGATCGACATCAGGAACGAGAAGCGCGCGGCCTCGGCCGAGCCCACGCCGCGCATCAGCGCGGTCGAGATGGTCGTGCCCGAGCGCGAGACGCCGGGCAGCGGCGCCAGGGCCTGGGCCGTGCCCATCCACAGCGCCTCGCGCCAGTCGAGCGGACGCCCGGGCCGATCGCCGGAGCGCCGCCGGGCGCGCTCGCCGAGCAGCAGGAAGGCGCTCGTCACGAACAGCCCGAGGGCCGCGGCCCGGCTGCTGGCGAACAGCCCCTCGATCCAGTCCTTGAGCCCGAGCCCGAACACGGTGGCCGGCAGCGTGGCGAGCACGATGCGCAGCGGCTCGCGCCAGTCTCCGCCGAGCATCTGGCGCAGCATGGTGACGAGGTCGCTGCGGTAGACGACCAGCACCGCCGCCAGCGTCCCGAGGTGCAGGGCGACGTCCATCGCCAGGCTGCCGTGGCCCGAGGCCAGCCAGTTCTGCACGAGCACGAGGTGCCCGTCCGAGGAGACGGGCAAGAACTCGGTGATGCCCTGCACCACCGCGAGCACGAGCAGCGCGGCGAGACCGGGACCCTCGGGGTCGCTGTGGAGGAAGGCGAGCAAGGAGCGGACGGGCTACAACTTGCCCGCTAGCTCTTCGGCCGGCTCGAGGGTCAGACCGAAGGCGTCGCTGACGCCCTTGCAGGTGATCTTGCCGGCCAGGATGTTCGCAGCGGTGGCGAGCGCCTTCGACTTCTTGACCGCCTGGATCGGTCCCAGGGCCGCCAGCTCGAGCGTCCACGAGAGGGTCGCGTTGGTGAGCGCCAGCGTGCTCGTGCGCGGCACGGCGCCCGGCATGTTGGCCACGCAGTAGTGCAGCACGCCGTCGACCGTGAAGACCGGGTTGGCGTGCGTGGTCGGCTTGCAGGTCTCGACGCAGCCGCCCTGGTCGACGGCCACGTCGACGATCACCGAGCCGGGATTCATGCGCTTCAGGTCCTCGCGCCGCACGAGCTTCGGCGCGGCCGCGCCGGGGATCAGCAGGGCGCCGATCACGAGGTCGGCCCCCGGCAGGAGGTCGCGGATCGCGAGCGGCGTCGAGTAGACCGTGTGGCAGTTCTTCGGCAGCACCTCGTCGAGGTAGCGCAGGCGCGGCAGGTTCGTGTCCAGCACGGTCACGTCGGCGCCGAGGCCGGCCGCCATGCGCGCCGAGTTGATCCCGACCACGCCGCCGCCGATCACGACCACCTTGGCCGGCTTCACGCCCGGCACGCCGCCGAGCAGGATGCCCGAGCCGCCATGGGCCTTCTCGAGGTACTTCGCGCCGGCCTGGATCGCCATGCGCCCGGCCACCTCGCTCATCGGCGTGAGCAGCGGCAGCTCGCGCCCGACCTCGAGCGTCTCGTAGGCGAAGCAGTAGGCCCCGGTCTTGACCAGCGCCTCGGTCAGCTCGCGCGAGGCTGCGAGGTGCAGGTACGTGAAGAGCGTCTGCCCCTTGCGCAAGAGCGGCCACTCCGACTCGAGCGGCTCCTTCACCTTGAGGATCAGGTCGCCCTCGCCGAAGACCGCGGCCGCCGTGCCGAGGATCTTCGCGCCCACGCGCTGGTAGGCCTCGTCGTTGAAGCCGGAGCCGACGCCGGCCCCGCTCTGCACGAAGACCTGGTGGCCGGCATGGGTCAGGCGCTCGGCGCCCGCCGGGGTCAGGGCGACGCGGTTCTCCTGGGCTTTGATCTCGGTCGGTACGCCGATCTTCACGGGGTGACTTTCCTGGGGTCTCGCTGTTGGGGGGGGAGCCATTCCGGCCGAAAAACGTTTGCGGGGCAAGTCCTCGCTGCCTACCCTCCTACCCCGCGTTCGCACTGCGGACGTGGGTTCGAACGGGCCGTTAGCTCAGCTGGCTAGAGCGCTACGTTGACATCGTAGAGGTCAGTGGTTCAAGTCCACTACGGCCCACCACCCCCCGAAACGGGGGGGTAGGTGGCCCGGCGCACGCGCCGGAAACCCCCGGCAGGTCGTCTGCCTGCCGCCTCACAGGCCACCGCTCCCTCCCGTACTCGCCCGCCATGAGCGGACTCCTGCTGGCCTTGCTTTCGCCCGTCGCGTCGCCCTCGGTCCCGTGGCAGGAGGGCGGCGATCCGCGCCGCACACCGGTGGTCGAGGTGGTCGAGCGCGTCCGGCCGGCGGTGGTCTCGATCACGACCAACATCCCGGTCGTCCAGCAGGACCTCTTCTTCCGGCGCGTGGTCCAGGCCCAATCCTCGGGCACCGGCGTGATGGTCTACGAGGACGGCTTCCTGATCACGAATTTCCACGTCGTGCGCGACGCGACCTCGATCGAGGTGCGCTTCGACGAGGGCGACGACGCCGCGGTCTACCAGGCCGTGACCGTCTCCTCCAATCCGGACGAGGACCTCGCGCTGCTCAAGATCGAAGGCGACGGGCCCTTCCCCGTGGTCTCGCTGACGAGCGAGGAGCCGATCCTGGGCGAGCCCGTGGTCGCGATCGGCAACGCCTACGGACGCTCCCACACCGTCTCGACCGGCATCGTCTCGGGCCTGCACCGCAAGGTCGACACGCCCGAGGGGCTGCACTTCGAGAACCTGATCCAGACCGACGCCTCGATCAACCCCGGCAACTCCGGCGGGCCGCTGCTCAACATCCACGGCGAGTTGCTCGGCATCAACACCGCCATGCAGAACACGGCCGAGAACATCGGCTTCGCGATCCCGGTCGAGCACGTGAAGCTGGTGCTGTCCGAGCACCTGCTCGCCCTGGGACAAGCGCGCGCCTGGCTGGGCTTCGACCTCGACGAGGAAACGATGCGAGTGCGCAGCGTCGTGCCGGGCAGCCCCGGCGAGCTGGCCGGCATGCAGGTGGGCGACAAGCTGCTCGCGCTGAACGGTCAGCTGCTGCACGGCGTCGAGGGCGAGGCGCGCGACGTGTACCGCCGCGTGCGGCTCGCGATCCAGCCCGAGGCCACCGTGCCCTTCAAGATCCGGCGCGGCACGCAGGAGTTCGAGTTCGACCTCGTGGCCTGGAACAAGATCGACGGGATCCTGTTCGAGCGCCTCGGCCTCGGGCTCGACACGGTGCGCCTGCGCACCGTCGGCTTCGGACGCCGCGGCGGCGAGGCCTACCTCTCGGTCAAGTACGTGCAGCCCGACGGTCCGGCCGAGCGCGCCGGGCTCGAGGTTGGCGACCTGCTGTGGACCCTGCAGCGCGGCAGCGGCAAGGAGACCTGGTTCCAGTCGCCCTATGACCTCGCCCTGCAGCTCGCACGCCTGCCGAGCGGCGAGGAGCTGAAGATGCAGCTGTGGCGCGACGTCGACGGCGACCAGATCTTCATGGAGAAGGATCCGGCCAGCGACTACTCCGAGCTCTTCCGCGGCGCGCTGCGCCTGCGCTGAGCGACGACCTCGCGGGGTCTTCGCGGCTGCAAGGACTCCAGACGAGGTGGTCGCGCGCGCGTCCGGCGCGCGAGCGCCGGATGCCAACAAGGTCCATCAGCGCCGCGCGAGGTCGGGCGGCCAGGTGAGCTCGATCCAGCGCGAGGCCGCGCTCACGCTCCCTTCCGCGCTGCACGCGCGGAACTCGAGGTAGGCGCGCCGCGCGCCGAGATCGTGGGCCTGGCGCAGGACGAGGATCGGGGACGCCACTCCGCCGGAGAGTTGCAGCGCTTCGCGCAGCGTGAAGTGCGCGCGCCCCTCGGCATCGAAGCTCCCCGCCGCGAAGGGCTCGTAGCCGACCTCGGTGAAGACGAGGAGCTCGAGCGTCGCCCCGGGCGGAGACCCGGAGAGCGTGAGGCGTGCCGAGCGATCCTCGCCGCGCGGCAAGGCGCGCTCGTCGACGAAGAGTTCCGTGCAGGGAGCTCCCTCGCTCGTGATCTCGAGGCGGGCCACCTCCGGTGCATCGTCCAGCGGCAGGAGCGCTCCCCCCGCGCGCGCCTCCACCAGGGGCTCGCGCTCGCGCGCCGGATCCGCCACGAAGAGCAGGCGCCACGGCCAGACGGGCCGCGGCGCAGCCGGGAACGGTGCCCGGAAGCGCTCCGCCAGGCCGAACTTGAGCGCGTAGGCGTCGCCCACGCTCTCGGGGAAATCGCGGAAGAGCGCGGGGGCCTCGCCCGGCGCGAGCGGCGCGAGGGCCGCCTGCGCGGACTCGATGCGCCCGGCGCAAACCACCGCCGCGTGCTGCCACTCGCGCGTGTCGAGCAGGGCCGGCAGCGCACCGAGCAGCAGCCCGAGCAGCAACGGCGAACGCGACCGCGCGAGCTCGAAGCGCGCGAGCCACCCGGCGAGGAGCAGACCGCCGGCCAGCCAGGCGACGAACAGGAGGCGCGCGTTCTGCGGCTCGAGCAGCCCGTCACCGAGGAGCTGCGCCAGCGGCACGAGCGCCAGGACGACGCACCCGGACGCCGCCGCGGCGACGCGCGGCAAGGGCGACCTCTGCGCGTACCCGAGGAGCGCGACACCGACGAGTGCGAACAGGCCGCCCTGCACGCTGGGCACCGCGAGCAGCGCGCGCACGGAACCCAGCGCCCCCGCGAGGAAACCCGGCCACTCGCCCGCGTACCCGCCCGAGAGCGTGCCGAGGGCCTTCCAGCGCCACAGGAAGGCCAGCGCGGCGGCCAGAGCGGCCGGCCCCGCGCGCCGCCCCAGTTCGCGCCAGTTCCCGCCCCGGCCCCAGACCAGGAGCGCACACCACAGCGGAGCCAGGAACCCGAACTCCTTGGCCGCCGCAGCCAGGAAGGCCCAGGGCAAGGCCATCCACGGTCGCTCACCCAGCGCCGCGAACACGCTCCCGAGCAGGAGGATCCCGCACAGGAGGTCCGTGCGGCCCGAGAGCCACGTGACCGTGCCGCCCTGCTCGGGGAACCAGGCCACCCACAGGCCCGCGAGCAGCGCCGCGAACGTGCGTGCCCCGAGCCGCCGCGCGCTCCCGTAGACGAGCAGGACGCAACCGGTGTGCAGCGCCAGGTTGAACAGGCGCAACCAGAGCGGGTCGAGCCCGCTCAGCGCGTACTGGGTCCCCCAGCTCGACGTCACCAGCGGGCGCCAGAAGCGCACGATCTCCATCCCGAACCAGGGGCGGTTCCAGTCGGCCCAGGCGCCCTCCTCGGCGACGCGCGCGAGGACCGCGGCGTCCTCGGCAAGCCAGGGTGCGCCCAGGGTGCCGAGCGACGGCAGCCAGGCGGCGAGCACGAGCAGGAGAGCGAGCCGCGTATCCCGGCCCCTGCCCGCCTGCTCGTCCGGACCGCCCGACATGTTTCGCGGAGCCTAGCGGGAGCTCGGTCCCAAGTCTCGACCCCAGCCGAGGTTGGAGCGCACGAGACGAGGGTCTAGACTCGCGCCTCGCATCCGGATCCGCACCCGGGAAAGTCCTTCGCCCCGGTTTCCCGAGGTCGCCTGTAGCCAGGCCGCGCCGCGCGCCGAAGCTCCTGCGCCTCTCGCAAGGCCGTTCGCACCCCGGACGGCCCCCACACCTTCGTCCCGATCCCCATGCGCGCCCTCCTGGTCTTCTCCGAGCGCTTCGGAAGCATGCTCTCACGCATCTTCCTGACGCTGCTCTACTTCCTCGTGCTGGGACCGTTCGCGCTCGTCTACCAGCGGTTCGCCGATCCGCTGCACCTCAGGAAGCGCCCGCAGGGCAACTGGAGCGCCTGGGAGGCGCGCAACGAGACCCTGGCCGCGGCGCGGAGGCAGGACTGATGAACATCCTCGGCCTCTCGTTCTACTACCACGACTCGTCCGCGGCCCTCGTGCAGGACGGCAAGCTCGTCGCCGCGGCCGAGGAGGAGCGCTTCAGCCGCGTGAAGCACGACGCGGGTTTCCCCGGGCTCGCGATCGACTTCTGTCTGAAGCTGGGCCGGATCGCCCTGCACGACGTCGACTACGTCGTGTTCTACGAGAAGCCCTTCGTCAAGTTCGAGCGCATGCTGCTCTCGGCCATGGCGACCTTCCCGAGCTCGTCGGCCGTGTTCCGCGAGTCGATGCAGCGCTGGATCTCGGACAAGCTGTGGATCAAGTCGATGATGGCGAAGCGCCTCGACTTGCCGGCCTCGAAGCTGCTCTTCTGCGACCACCACATGTCGCACGCGGCCTCGAGCTACTTCACCTCGCACTTCAAGGAGTCGGCCATCCTGACGGTCGACGGCGCGGGTGAGTGGTCGACCGCCACGATGGGCATGGGGCGCGACAACAAGATCGAGATCCTGAAGGAGCTGCGCTTCCCCCACTCGCTCGGCTTGCTCTACTCGGCCTTCACGGCCTACTGCGGCTTCGAGATCAACGAGGGCGAGTACAAGCTGATGGGCATGCATCCCTACGGGAAGCCCACGCTGACCGACAAGATCTACGAGCTGATCCACGTGGCGGAGGACGGCTCCCTCTGGCACGACATGAAGTACTTCGCCTACCACTTCTCGCGCGACACGACGCTCGCGGAGGCCTTCGGCAAGCACTTCGGACGCCCGCCGCGCGACCCGAAGGAAGGCGACAAGTCGCTCGATCCGTACTACTGCGACGTCGCGGCCTCGATCCAGAAGGTGACCGAGGAGATCCTGTTCAAGATGGCGCGCCACCTGCGCAAGGAGACGGGCTCGAAGAACCTGTGCCTCGCCGGCGGCGTCGCGCTGAACTCGGTGGCCAACTACAAGATCTGGCACCAGGAGCACATCTTCGACGACATCTACGTGCACCCGGCGCCCGGCGACGACGGCGGCGCGGTCGGCGCGGCCTTCTGGGCCTACAACCACCTGCTCGGCCAGCCGCGCGGCCCGGCGCTCGTGACGCCTTATCTCGGCAGCGAGCACGGCGCCGCCGAGATCAAGGCCTTCCTCGACAAGAACTCGATCCGCTACGAGCACATCACCGACGACACGAAGTTCTTCGACTTCGCCGCCCAGAAGCTGGTCGAGGGCGCCGTGATCGGCTGGTTCCGCGGGCGCTTCGAGTGGGGTCCGCGCGCGCTCGGCGCCCGCTCGATCATCGCCGATCCGCGCAAGAGCGAGATGAAGGAGAAGCTCAACGCCACGATCAAGTTCCGCGAGGCCTTCCGGCCCTTCGCGCCCTCGGTCACGGTCGAGGCGGCGAACACCTTCTTCGACATCCCCGAGGCCGAGCGCCACTACCCGGCGCGCTTCATGCTGTACGTGGCGCCCGTGCGCGACGAGAAGCGCTCGGTCCTGCCGGCCATCACGCACGAGGACGGCTCGGGTCGCCTGCAGACGGTCTTCAAGGACGTCTCGCCGGCCTACCACCGCCTGATCGAGCGCTTCGGCGAGCTGACCGGCGTGCCCGTGATCATGAACACGAGCTTCAACCTGAAGGGCGAGCCGATCGTCGAGGACCCCTCGCACGCCTTCAACACCTTCTCGCTCAGCGGGATGGACTACCTGTTCATGAACAACTTCGTGGTGCGCGCCGACGCGAAGAAGAAGATCGCCGAGACGCGCTTCAACCTGCGCCACGAGGGCGATTCCGTGACCCAGATGGTGAGCTAGCCCCATGCGCGCACTCAACGTCCTGCTCGCCATCCTGGTCAGCCTCGCCATCGCGCTCGGCGTGCTCGAGCTCGGCTTCCGCCTGATCCCGGCCTTCGCGCCCCAGGCGACCGTCAACCGTCCCGACCCGACGCTCGGCTGGTCGAAGGAGCCCGGGAAGTCGATCACGCGCCGCGTCGATCACGAGAAGATCCGTTTCGAGATCAACGAGCACGGTCTGCGTGACGACGCGGGCGTCGGCCCCGGCAAGGAGCCGAACACCTTGCGCGTCTTGATGCTGGGTGACTCGTTCGTGCTCGGCTACACGGTCGAGCGCCGCGACCTCTTCGTCGACATGCTCGAGGGCTGGTGGAAGAGCGAGGACCGTCGCATCGACGTCGTCAACGCCGGCACCGAGGGCTGGTCGACCGACCAGGAGGTCGCCTGGTTCCTGGCCCAGGCCGAGGCCTACGACCCCGACCTCGTACTGATCTTCCCCTACGAGAATGACCTCTACTGGAACGGCCAGGCGAGCTACTACGGGACGCCGAAGCCGCGCTTCGAGACGAGCGGCGTGTTCGAGGCGAAACCGCTCCCGCCCTCCACGAAGAAGAAGCCGCCGCTCGAGGGCTCGGCCCTGGTGCGCGCGCTGCGCCTGCTCGCGCCGCGCGGCGCGCCGGCCTTCAACCCCGAGTTCGGCGTGCTGCTCGACACGCCCCCGGCGGGCTATGCGGACTGGGTCGCACGCACCGAGAACGTGCTCAAGAACCTGCGCGAGGCCTGCACGGTCCTCGAGGCGCGCCTCGTGATGGTGCCGATCCCGAGCAAGAGCGCCGTCGATCCCGCCGAGAAGG
>Ga0172376_10008036_pt1 | contig 11100 bp, 8 predicted proteins | sample Lak35m_FD_121114 | JGI IMG/M metagenome (GOLD analysis project Ga0172376, IMG submission 121114) | Freshwater microbial communities from Kabuno Bay, South-Kivu, Congo - kab_092012_35m | ecosystem: Environmental > Aquatic > Freshwater > Lake | place: Democratic Republic of the Congo: South-Kivu...
AAGTGATTAATAAAAATACCTGACGCAACTGTGACATTTAAAGAGTGGTAGAAACTTTTATGTGTCTTAATTTCAACAATTTCCTTTGAAGCGTTAAGTAGATCTTGAGAGACTCCTAAAACTTCATTTCCTAAAACATAGACTTGTTTGTGTAAAATCGGCTTAAAATTTTCTAATTTTACACTTCTTTTATCCTGCTCTAAACTAATAATCTCGATTCCATTATCATGACAGTATTTAATAAACTCTTTCCTAGTGTCAAAAAATTTAAATTCTAACGCTTCAATGCCACTCATTCCAGTTTTTTTAATTTTGGGATGGATAAACATACTTTCACCTTCTTTTACAATTCCTGTATAACCTATAAGAATAATTTTTGGAATTCCGTAAAAGGCGCAAGTTCTTAAAATCGATCCTACATTATAAAGACTTCTAATATTGTCTAAAGCAATAATCATATTGATATAATACCTTAATGATAAAACCAAATAAAGATTTAGGTCAGAATTTTTTGAGAAACCAGCAGATAGTTGAAAAGATAATAAAACTACTAAATGTTTCTGATAATGACAATATTTTAGAGATATGTCTGGGAAAATGGGTGCTTACCAAAGAAATTCTTAAACTTAAAAAAATTTCAATCTGACTTGTATTGATATTGACGAAAGAAGTATCAAGGAAATATCAGAAATCAACGACTCAAGGCTAAATGTAATTCTCGGGAATATTTTAGATTTTCAGATTAAAAGTAACAAAATTATTGGCGCGATTCCTTACAATATCACTTCTCCAATATTCCATAAAATTGTAAAGACTTACGATAAACTCGGCGGATTCGTATTTTCACCCTTGAAAAGTCTCATAATTTCATCTTTCGATAGAGAAGAAGACACAAAAAGTTGAAAAGGAAATTTGTTGATTAAAATGTCATCCAATATTGGATGCGACGAAACTTTGACTAAGAAATATAAATATGTTTATTCAGAAAAAAATATTACCGCTTCAAAAACCCTTATTAGAGACCTTTCTTGTAGTGAAACCGATATTTTTAAATCTTTTTCAGAAAACACTAGATATAAAATCAATAGAAGTTATAGAGAAAAAGATATGATAGAAATCTATTAAAATCCTAGCAATTTTATATTAAATATTGTTTATAGTTCTTTGAGTGAAAGACAAAAAACCAAAAACTTTAGAACTTATGATTTACGAAAAATAACAAAGCTCAGAGATTTGTTTAAGGAAAAAACGTATGCTTTTTTAGCATACAATTCAAACAACCAGTCAATAGTTTCAAATTTTTATGTTGGTTATAAAGAAAAAATATCTTACTTTACGGGAAGTTTAAATACAGAAAATAAAAACTCACGTGCAGGGTATCAATTAATTAGCGAAGCTTTCAAGTTTTTCAAAAAAGAGGGTTACTTAATTTATAATTTTGAGGGTTTATCTGACGAGAGACTTCCTAAAGATTTTGAAAAATGGTTTGGATTTAGTCGCTTTAAAAAACAATTTAGTAAAGATGAAGTTGTGTATCCTCTTTCTATAATTAAATTCAATTCAAGAATTCTTAAACTTGCTTCGGTCTTTGATAGTACTTTTTAAGTGTCAATTTTTACAAACATCTAAAAGATTTTCGGTAGTTTTAATTTGAATTTTTTCTGAATTAGACTGAAAAACTGTATCTAATTGATTAATTATTTTAAATTTACTATCTTCGTAATTTTTGATAACAATAAACTTTCCATTAAAAGCTACAAAATAATTTAATGCGTCACAGGTGTCGATACTTGAAGTGAAGTCTGAAGAGTTAAAATTAATCTCCTTTCTGACAAATCCAGATGGATTGAAAAAAGGACTTTCGTGGTAAACCATATTCAATAAAAATTCATTTCTAAAATTATTAGGGTAAGCAGCAACCATGTATTTTCTTATATTTTTTTCAAGAAGAAAATTATTAGTTTCAGGTAATTTTGTAAGACTCATAGCTTTATAATTTCCTAAAAATTCAAAAACAAGTAAAAATGAGACGATAAGGGATAACAAAATCTTTGTTTTAAATCTATATTTTAACAGCAGCTCGTTGAGTATAAAAGCAGATATTATAAAAAAATTTATGTGTATGTATATTGCAATTCTTGAAGTGGATCTAAACATTGGAAAAATTTCATACATTAAGTATGAGGGCGTGTATATTTTTAAGGAACCTATCGGTAATACCGGGGGAAGAGTAAGAATAAAAAGCAACAAGCTTAATGTAAACAAAGTAATTAATAATTTATTTTTTTGGATTATTTTGTATTTAAAACCTAAAATAATTAAAATTAATATTGTATACCCAATAAAAGAAGAGTTATGCTCTGCAGGAAAATGGTTTTTAAAAATCCAAATATCAAGTTTATCTGAAAAATAATTTATAATTTCTTTTGTTGAGTTTCCGAATAAAAAGTGGTTGGTAGGATATAAAAAATAGTACCAAGGACGAGAAGAAAAATACAAAAAATCATCTAACGGTCTTTCTCTTTCAAAAGAATAGTTAGAGACTTGATTTTCAAATAATTTATTTGGGAATTCATAAGTTTTAATTGAATATGTAGGGTTAATAAAGGAGTTGATAGCGCCAAAATTAAAAATAAGAAATATTATGGAGGCAAATGTAATAGTAGTTACAAAGTTATATATGTAAACTTTGTTTTTTTTCCTAAAAAAAACAATAACTAAATAAAACAAGAAATAAAGTCCTAAAAAGTAGCCTAAATAAAGTGAAAAAATCGTCTGAATATTCATTAAAATTGCTATATAAAGTAAATCTTTTCTATTAAAATTAACGAAATCTTTTTTTATTAAATAGTTTATAAACAAAATTGAGGGAAACAACACTAAAAGAGTATGATGTTCAACATGAAAGTAAAAGTATGGTAAGACAGAAAAAATTGTTGAAAAGGTAACAGAAATCAATTTAGATATTCTTAGATTTCTCAATAGAATAAAAAGTGAGAAAGAATTTAAAAATAAAAAAAGAAGTGTCAAAATGTTATACGATAAAAAACTTCCTAAAAAAGTAGACAAAGCGAGGTAGATAAAGTTGTAAATATTTGAGAAAAAAATACTGTCAAAATTTTGAGGGTTTTGACTGAAGTATTCTATAGAGTAAAACCTCAGTAAATCAAATTTTTTATAGTAAAAAATTTGCCCTAACCAGAGGGTACCGATTTGATCACCTAACTGACCTATAATATATTGATTTAATAAAGTTAAAACTCCCATTTTATTCCTATTTACTAGAAATAATATCAAATTAAATGTAAAATTACTTATGCAAAAAAAACTGATTTTTTATATCGGGACCTCAGCTGAACTTATAAAACTTATACCTGTAATGAAATGTTTGAGCCAAAGAGGTATAAAATTTGAAACCATTTCTTCCGGACAAGTAGACATAAAGGAAAATGAGCTACAAGATATATTTAAGATCTCGATAAACTACAAAATTCTTCAAAACCCAAAAAAAATCTCATCAGTGATTTTGTTTATTTTATGGTTTTGTAAATGCTTCTACTTTTCACTTAAGTTATTCTTCTCACTTAGAAAACAGAACTATACTGTTATAGTTCACGGAGATACAACTTCATCATTGATTGGAGCAGTTTGTGCAAAAATCGTAAATTTAAAAGTAGCTCATATTGAATCCGGATTAAGATCATTCAATTTTTTTGAGCCTTTCCCTGAAGAAATATCTAGATATTTAATTTCTAAGGTAGCGGATATTCACTTCTGTCCAAATGAATGGGCTATAAAAAATATACGACACGAAAGGGGCGAAAAGATAAACACAAAACAAAATACTTCTTATGAAATGATGAAAATGGCAACAAAATTCAATAGATGTCCATCTGAAATAAAAACTATTAAATCTAAGTACTTTATAACCGTTATCCATAGACAAGAAAACATTTATTTTAAAAAAGATTTTTTAAAGAAATTGATTTATCAGATTATTGATTTTACAAATAGAGATTTAAAGTGTGTTTTAGTCTTACACAAAATCACAGAAAGATTTTTAAAAGATGAAGGAATGCTTGACACAATAAAGAACAATCCAAATGTTGTACTACTTCCAAGAACACCTTATATCGAATTTATTAATACAATCTCAACTGCAGAATTTATTCTGACAGATGGGGGAAGTAACCAAGAAGAAGCTTTTTATTTTGGAATACCAACCTTAATTATTAGAAACTGTACTGAAAGAATTGAAGGTTTAAATAAGAATGTAGTTTTAATGAGTGGATCTTTTGAAATACTTCAGCATTTCTTAGAAAATTATAAGAATTTTAAACACGATAAGTTAAATGATGATGTATATCCTGCAGAAATAATTATAACAAAATTAACAGAATCTAAATTAGAGGAGTTAGATTGGGATAGTAAATTCTTTGGATATAAAGTAGGTAAAATTAGAACTGTAGGAGAATTTAATATAAGTAATGCAGAATTCAAAGAATACAAACTAATCTATGTTTTTGTAAAAGAACAAGACTTCAATAAAGTAAGAGAAGTCAAAAAACGAGGGGGAATTCTAATGGATACAAAAATAGAACTTGAAATGAAATTAAACAAACAAATTTCATTTAAAAACAATTTAGAAGATGGATTTACAATTGAGGTTCTAGAAAAAAAAGACTTCAATGAAGACACAATTGAGTTAAGCCTCGAAGCAGGAAAATATTCAAGATTCAAGAAAGATAAAAAATTTAAGAACAATGAATTTGAAAATTTGTACACTAAGTGGATTGAGAACTCACTGAATAGAGTAAATTGTTATGAAATATTTGGTATAAAATTCAATGAAAAAATTATAGGTATAGTGAGTCTTACTAAAGTCTCTGATGATGAATTAACAATATCTTTAATCGCTATTAATAAAGATTTTCAAAATAAAGGTCTTGGTACTTCACTAATATTAAAGTGTATAGAGTTTGCAAGATTTAACAAGTTTAAAATTTTATCAGTCACTACACAGGAAGAAAACAAACCTGCAATGAAGTTTTATAAAAAACTTAAATTTGTATTAAGAAAAAAAGAAAATATTTATCATATATGGAATTAGATTTTATAAGATACAACAAATTCTATCTAACAGGTAAAGAAACTTTTTTTATTGAGGACGCTCTAAAAAATGAAAAAATTTCTGGGGATGGAAAGTATAACAAGCTTTGCGAAGATTTTATTGAAAAAAAATATAATGTTAAAAAGGCTTTTTTGACTCCTTCGTGTACAGCGGCTTTAGAAATGGCTGCCCTATTAATTGATTTGAAACATGGGGATGAGGTTATAATGCCGTCTTTTACATTTGTGAGTACCGCTAATGCTTTTGTATTAAGAGGAGCAACCCCTGTATTTACTGACATAAGCTTTGATACTTTAAACATAACTCCTACAGAAATTCAGAAAAAACTAACTCCAAGAACCAAAGCAGTAATAGTAGTCCACTATGCGGGAGTCAGCTGCGATATGGACGGTATACAAGAAATATGTAAAAATCATAATCTAATTTTGATAGAAGACGCCGCTCACTCTATCAATTCAAAGTATAAAGAAGACTACCTTGGATCAATTGGGGACATATCAACATTCAGTTTTCACGATACAAAAAATATTACTTGCGGAGAGGGAGGGGCGATACTAATAAATAATAGCTCTATGATTGAAAGAGCTGAAATAATAAGAGAAAAGGGAACAAATAGAAGCAAGTTTTTTAGGGGTGAAGTCGATAAGTATACTTGGGTAGATATTGGTTCTTCTTATTTACTTAGTGAAGTTTCATCAGCTTTTCTATACGCACAACTTATTGAAGTAGACAAGATTACAAACTTGAGATTAGAATTATGGAATAGATACTTTAACAACTTAAAAAATCTGGAAAATTTAAAATTAGCAAAGTTACCTTCAATACCAAATTACTCAAAACATAATGCACATAACTTTTATCTTATTGTTCATAACTCTGAAGTTAGAGATAATCTAATAAAATTCTTAAGAGATAGAAATATTTATTCAGTTTTTCATTATGTACCGCTTCATACTTCCCCAGGAGCAAAAAAGTACGCTAATGAAACTAATTTACCTGTTACGGAACAAGTTTCAGATAGGTTATTAAGACTACCACTTTATCCAGATTTAAGAATAGAACAAGTAGATTTTATAACAAAGAATATCTATGAATACTTTGAATCAAAAATATAGTTTTTCAATTATCATAGCAACTTATAACTCTATGAAAATATTACCAAAAGTAATTGATTCAATATTTAATCAGAATTTTAATATTAGTGAAATTGAGATAATTGCTGTAGATGGAGGTTCATCTGATGGAACTAAAGAGTATCTTCAAGAAAAAAAGATAACTATTTTTGATAATCCCTTAAAAGATCCAGTAAATGCAAAACATATTGGACTAAATCAAGCTCATGGAAGGTATGTTGTATTTATTGACCATGATGAAGTATTAAAAAATCATGATTTTTTTAAGATTAGAAAAGAAATTTTTCATAAAAATGATGAAGTAAAAATTATCTTACCAACTGGTTATGAAACCCCAATAGGCTACCATCCTATAAATAGTTATATTAACGAATTCGGGGATCCGTTCTCATTCTTCATCTACGGAATTTCAAAACATAAAGATTATTTCACAAAGTCAATTAAAAAATGGTATAAAAATTTAGAAGAAAATAGTGAATATATAAAATTTGAAATCGAATTACTGAAGTACATTCCTTTAATAGAACTCATAGCCGGAGCAAGTTGTTTTGATAAACAATATGTAACTAAGAGATTTGAAACAGAGATAAAAAAACCAGAATTTCTAACACATTTATTTTTTGAAATATGTAAAGATTATCCCTATATAGTAATTACAAAAAAAGATCCTATAATTCATTTTTCCTCAGATAAGATTTCAACATATCTAAATAAAATAAAGTGGAGAATAATAAACAATATATTCTTAAAGAATAAATTAGGAGAATCAGGATTTTCAGGTAGAGAAAAGTATCACTTGAACGATTTTCTAAAGATAAAAAAATACTTTTTTATACCTTATTCATTCAGCTTAATACTCCCATTTTTTGATTCTATATTACTAAGTATTTCTAGGAGAAACCTAATCTGGCTTATTCATTTACCCTTAGTAATATTTACATCAGTATTTATAGTATATAATTTAATTTTAAAAATGTTTGGATTTAAGCCCACTTTAAAAACCTATGATGGAAAAACTAAAATTATTAATTAACAAACATATTTTTATACTGACCATTCTAACTTTTTGCATATCCTTAGTAACATACTGGTTTTACGATCAAAAATTAATTGCATCTGGTGAAGATGGGTTATTTCTTTTTAACCTTGACAAAAGTATCGAAACTTCTTTAAGCACTTGGTTAGATATTGGTTCTGGATTCGCTACTTCAAACTATATTCCAAGATTACCATTCATTTACTTTACATATTTAGTATCATACTTTGGTTTAGAGAAATTTTTATACCAAGCCTTAGTGTTCTTCTTGCTTATCTTTACTGGATGCTTATATCAATTTAAACTTACATCTTATCTTTTTAACAAATATTCTCATAATCGAATGGCTGCATTAATATCGTCTTTTCTATATTTGTTTAATCCTTATAGTCTAACACAATTGTGGAATAGGCAGTTATACTCGCAATATTTTCTATTCGCTCTATTGCCTGCAATTATGTACTTTTACATAAAGGGTTTAAGGGAGAAAAATTATAAAAATATATTCTACATAGCCGTATTCTCTTTCTTATTTTCTACCACATTTGGATTAATTACTAACGTAATTGTTTTATGGTCAATTATTGTGGTTTATACTTTAATAGAAATTTTGTTAAGTAAAATATTTTTTAGCAATCTAAAATATTTATTTACAACTTTGATTGTTTTTATTTCAACTAATCTATGGTGGATAATTCCATTTATGGAGGTTATAAGTATAAATAATACTTTCAGCTTTCAAATAGATAACAATTTAAACTTAGAAACCCTAGAAGGACTCCAAAAATATCTAGTTCCTGAATATGTTTCTAGACTACTTCAGGGTTACTATTTTTTTTCAGGGGAAATGAAAAATTTTTACTCAAGTAATATTGTTAGCTTTATAACTTATTTAAGTGTTTTTTTTGTCTTAGTAAGTATTTATATATTACGAAAGGATAGAAGTGTTTATTTTCTAATACTTTTAACATTTTTAAGCTTTTTTATATCTATTGGTTCAAACGAACCAACAAGAAATTTGTTTATTTTTGTCTTTGAAAATGTGAAATTTTTTCAAGCTTTTAGGAATCCATTTGAAAAATTCGGGATGGTGTATATGATCTCATTTGTGATTCTACTTTCCTATTGTATTTCATTATTAAAGAAATTTAGATTTGGAAATATAGTTATAATAGTTTTTTTAATAAGCTACCTGTATGTATTATTTCCTGTTTTTAATCAAGCCTATATATCCCAAAGTAAAATTGATATTCCCGAAGAACTAGAAGATCTTAACTCTAAAATGAATGAGATCTCAAAAAATAAATTTATAATATTACCTTTAGGAGGTGAGGGCCATAAAACAACATGGAATTATGACGGTGTAGACTCTTCTTACTTTTTATTTGATAGAGACTCCTTCTCGTATCTAATAAATGTTCCATTTTTAAGGGAAAGTACTAAAGAATTGAACAATTATATTACTTACGGTAAAGATATCTCTAATTACGCTAGCTTAAACGATATATCCCATATTGTTATACGGAAAGATATACTTACTACTAAAAAAGTAGATATAGAGTTTGAAACTAAACAAAAGGATTCACCTAAAGAGATATCATGTAGTAGTTTAAGAAAAGATGAATCCCGTGTCATTGGAAAAATCACATACATCTGTGAACTCATAGGTACAATAAATATCGAAAGCGTTACATCTTTTTTAATAGAAAATAAAGACTTAAAAGACTTTGAAGTTAACTTGATTGATAAAAATAATAAAAGGATAATCTTTAGGGAGTATAATGAAGGTTACTTCGAATTCGAAAATGCAAACCAAATTGAGGACGGTTTCTCAAAAAATAACATTAAAGAACTACTCTTTATTGGAAATTTAGGTCAAAGTATAGATACAGAAATTTTAGTAATTAAATTTAATGAAAATTATAAGGAAAAGAGATTAGATAGATACACTAAAATCTGGGAAAATAAAATCGCAGAAATATACCAAATAAATAATCTTAGACTAGAAAACCAAAATTTAATTGAAATTGAGAGAAACTCGTTTTTTTCACCTCAAGGAAATAGCGATGTTTTCTTGAATAAAACATATAACTCAGGTTGGGCTTTAGTTAAAACAGATACGCCTTTATTTAAAGGAAGTTTGATTGATACCATTAAACTATACTTCTTAATAAAATCTCAAAGATTAAAACCTGATGTATATAAGGATTATTTTAACTCATGGCAAGTTGAAGGAAAAAACTCATACCAAATTGTTTTTGTGCCTGATGTATCTTTTTTTATTGGTGTCTATTTATCAGTATTAAGTTTCTTAACAATAACTGTTGTAATAGTTATTAATGATAGAAGAACAAAAAATAATATAGAAAATAATAAAAATATATTTGAATAGTATTGTGGAAGAAAAATTAGTCTAACAGCTTTACCCTCTACTGGTATATTTTTTATTATAAATGAATTCGAAAAGGTATTAGACATGAAATGAAAATTGTCGCTTTCAAAAAAAGTTTTTCCAAAAACATTAGAATTCTCTTCAACTACCTTCCAAAAACTATCTGCGGAGGTTTTAAGAGTAACTATAGTTGAAACATTTGAATCGCCTATCTTAGGTTTTAAAAATACCTCATACTCAGATTCAGATTTCTTTTTATAAGAAACATCTACAACTTTCATACTTAGAGGGCTTATTAAATCTTTTATATCTTTAAATCTATCGCTTTGAATATATGTTTCACTATCAGAATTAATTGGATATGATAGAAAATAATTGAAATTTTCATACTCTTTAATGTTGTTTGTTGATGTAACTTGTTTGCTTCTCTCTACTACGTGCAAAGAAGCTCGGTCAGATAAGTAAAGAGTTTCGAATTTAGACTCCTTATCAGATAAAATAGAATTATTCTTTATAATAGGGATTTTATATATTTTTTTGATTCCCAAGTCTTGAGATCGATATTTTATATTTAAAGATAAAACAAAGGATTCAATGTTTTTTTCAAGAGGTATATTAATTACTTCAGAACTAAAACAATCTTTACACAGATACTCATTTTTCTTCATATTAAAGTTAAAACTTTGCCCAGAATGAAATCTGATTTTTAACTCTTCAATTTTATTTACATTATTAGAGTCAAGTACTAAAACAAACGGAGTATTTGCAGGAAAAGTATTTGATTCATTTAAGGAAACTTTAATGAAAATTTTTCTTTCCCAATCAGAATTTATAGAGAAGTTTTCACTTCCACTTACTGAGGACCCCTCCATAACATTGTCAAGCTTTTTTACACTTGAAGAAACAATTATATCTTTTAAAAGTAGTTGGTTTTTAAAATCTACGGAATAGTCCTCTAAAAAAAACCTAGAAATTTCTTCAGGATTTGCTTCTGTTCTAGATTCAAAGTCAAAGTCTTTTCTTGTAACAATCGAATCAAATCCATACATTTTAAGTAGCCCTTTTTTGTCAGCGGCGTAATAAATATTGTTTAAAATTGTTCTTCTATCGAAAAACCTATCAGGAGAGTTAAATGAATATCCGTATGACGATAGATAGGAATGTAAAATATCCTGACCAATGTACCCTTTTTCCCAATTATATGTTATTCCTTCAGAAACTATCGGAACGATAATTGGCTTTACCAGACCTGATTCTTTCATTTTTGATTTAATTTCTCTGTAATAATAAGGAAATTCAATCCTAAATCCTTGGGATGTATCATTGAAAGGCGGTTGTAATCCTAAAAGTAATCGCGAGCTTAAAAATAAAAAAATAAACGGAGATATGTATAAAACCAGAATTAAAG
>Ga0172376_10008039_pt1 | contig 11097 bp, 9 predicted proteins | sample Lak35m_FD_121114 | JGI IMG/M metagenome (GOLD analysis project Ga0172376, IMG submission 121114) | Freshwater microbial communities from Kabuno Bay, South-Kivu, Congo - kab_092012_35m | ecosystem: Environmental > Aquatic > Freshwater > Lake | place: Democratic Republic of the Congo: South-Kivu...
CTCAGCTGATTGGCCACCCAGCCGTAAAGGTACGCCTCCACCAACTCCAGACCAGGAACGGCCAGGCAGTGGCCGGCCCAGGCGAAGGCGGCAGGCCAGGCCAGGGGCAGCCGCTCTGGCAAAGGCCAGCCCAGATCGGCCAGCAGCTGCAACAGCGAGCCACCCATCTGACGTTGCTGGGCCCGCAGCTCAGCCGCCTCCCGCATCGAGAGCAGCCAGTTGTCGCGCTCGAGCAGCCGCTGCCGCGTCGTCGCCGCCTCTGGCTCGCGGCCTGCCTGTTGCTGCCACACCTGCAGCAGCTCCATCAGCGCCGGTAGCGCCGCGGCCTCGAGCCGCAGCGCCCCGAGCCTCAGTTCCGCTTCCAGCCAGGCCTGAACGGCGCTGGCAGAGCTGAGCCGGCCGCTCTGCACCAGCACTTCCAGCCCCTCGGAATAACTGAACGCCCCCACTGGCAGGGCCGGACTCACCAGTTGATAGAGGCGCAGACGCGACTCAGCCATGGCTCAAGATGCGATCGCAACACTCTGACCGGGCCTGATCGGCATCCGCCGCGACAGCCAGGTCGCTCGGGCGAGGACGCAGAGCCGATCTCTCCGGCTCTGGCTCAGCGCCTGGCGGGATCATCCCTGTGCTGAAACGCCCATCGCGGGCGGCCAGGGCCACAGCGGCCGGTGGCCTGACGCCCGCAGGGTCTGTCTATTCTGTGGCGCCGGCGGCGAAGTTTGGTTTTGGCTGTGCCACCTGCGGCCCTTGAGCCTTCCGCGCCGATTCAGCTGCATAGTTTTCCCGTCGAACAGCTGCGGCTGCCCCACGGTTGCCAGGTGCTGGCCGGGGACTCCGATGACGATCCCCCCCTGGATCCCCAACAGCTGCGCCGCTCGCTGCAGCAGGAGCTGGAAGAGCGCCTGGGCCGGGCCGGCAGAGCCATCGGCGCCTGCTCGGTGTTGTTGCTGCTCCCTGACAAGACGCGCCGGGCCCAGGCCTCCCATCTGGCGATTGATGCGCTGTTCGAACTGCAGGATCGTCACCCGGGACTGCAGTTCGATGTGATCTTCGGGCTGGGCACCCACCCGCTGATGACCACGGCCGATCTGAACCAGCTGCTGGGGGGGGAGCGCCTGCAACGCCTGCGCCATCGCGCCGGGTCGCTGCGCCAGCAGACAACCCTGGCCCCTCTGCCCAGCCGGGAGCTGCGCATCCCCGCTCCCACTCCCACTCCCGCCCGCTTCGACCTCGGTGCCGGCGGCGATGAGGACGCCTGGAGCCTGCCGATGCCCGAGTCGCTCTGGGCCTGTGACCTGATCCTGGTGGCCGGGAATACCGAGCTGCACCCCTACGAACGACGGGGCGGCAGCGGCGGGATTCACAAGATGCTGGCGATTGGGATTGGAGCGCCGCTGGTCATCCGGCGCAGCCACACCGCCGCCGTGCTGCTCGATCCGCCGGCCTCGGCCCCGCTGGCTGGAGCCAGCAATCGCTTTGTGGCCCTGATCGACACGGTGGCAGAGGGGATCGTGGCGGCTCTTCTGCGGGATCCCGGCTGCCGCTTGGCCTGCCCGCCGCTGGGCTTCTCCCTGGTGGTCAACCGGCAGGGGCAGCCGTTGGCCAGCTGGCTGTCCGATCGGGAGCGGGACCGCGTTCAGCTGAGCGCGCTGGTGGAGCGGCGTCAGACGGTAAGCCTGGAGCGGCCGGTCAGCTTCGTGATCGCCGATCCCGAACGCAACAAGGCCACAGACCTGCTGGCCGGCGCCCGCAATCTGCATCTACTGTGCATGGCCCACAGCGAGGCCAATCCCCTGCTGGATGGTACGGCTCCCCGCCGCATCGCGATCCTGCTCAATCCCTGCCATGAGACGGCCAACCAGGCGGGGATCGGCAATCGCGGCACCGTCGATCACCTCGAAGCCCTGCGGGCATTCCGTCTGGAGGAGCAACGGCGACTGCTAGGCGCCTGGCCCACCTCCGACCGGGCTGCCGCGATCGCATGGCGGCACAGCCGGGCACGGCTGCTGGGCCGTTGGGAGGACTACCTGCGCCAATCCGGCGAGGATGAGGCGGTCATGGAGGATCTGCTCGCCCAGCTCGAACCGCTGCGGGCCGAACAGGCCGATGGCGACGCAGCCGAGCGGGCCCGCAGGCTGCTGCAGGAGGCCATCGATCACAGCTGGGGTGGCCGGCGACGTTTATTGGAGCAGGCGTACCAGCGGCTGGTCGCTGGCGTTGAGCCAGCGGTGCTCTGGCTGCGGCAGTCCATCGCCAGCTGGCTGTTTCAGGGGCTCGGTGAAGGCGGGCAAAGAGCATTGCGATTGTTGTGCCTGCTGCGCCAGTTCGATGAGCTGCTGGTCATCACCAACAATCCTGCCGTTCTGGACTTTGTGGACAGCCTCGATCCGCCGCTGGAATCCCTATCCCTGGCGGCTGCGCCCGCGGGCCGGCTGCTCGGTCTGCGAGGCGCCGATCTCAGACAGGAGCCGATCTCCGCAAGGCTGGAGCGGGAGTGGACCAGCCATCGGGCCCTGTTCGTGGGCCGGGATCCCGGCGCGGCGCTGCTCCGCGATCCGGTGCTGCCGCGGCTGCGACAGGCAGGATCGAACCCAGCCAGCCGATCCGGAGCGATGCAATGAATCTTGTTGATGCGCTGATCACGGTGTTGGCGCCCGTGCTCGGGGCGACCCTGCTGGGTGCGCTGCTCAGCGGCCTGTTGCGGCGGCTCGGCGGCAGGCGTGGGGCCAGCTTCGCCCATGGCGCACCCCTGGTGCTGTCTCGGCTGCTATATCAGATCGCGATCCCGCTGGCAATCATCAATTTCGTGCGGGCCGCCGAGATCACCCCGACCACCTGGATCGCTCCCGCTGCGGCCTGGTTGGCGACGCTGATCGCTCTGGCCTCCTGCCTGATCGTGTTCCGTCGTCCGGGTGAAACACCATTACCGCTGGCCAGCAGAAAGGCGTTCATGCTGTGCAGCTATCTGGGCAACACCAGCTATCTCGGCTTTCCGATCATCCTGTTGTTACCACAACTGGGGGAGCGTTTTTTTGGCATCGCCGTGATGTACGACATCTTCGGTACCATTCTGGGTGCCTATGGCTTGGGTCCCTGGATCAGCCGTGGCTTCAGCAGCGAGGCCGAGGGCGTCACCACCCCGTTTCGAGGCCTGGCAGAGCTTCCCAGGCTGTTGTTGAACCCCACCCTGCTGGCCTTCCTGATCGGGGTGGCGCTCAAACCGGTAGCCCTGCCCGAGTGGCTCACGACAGCGATGGCCGTGGTGGCGTGGAGTTCGATCGCGGTGGCTCTGCTGGTGATGGGGATGCGTCTGGAGCAGCTCACGGGCGGCGGCCAGATCCGCTGGTCCTCCCGTGCGGTGACGATCAAGCTGCTGGTGGTGCCGCTGGTCCTGGCAACGCTGCTGACCGCGATCGGCATCGACGGTCCTCAGCGGCTGGTGTTGGTGCTGCAGGCCTCGATGCCCAGCGCCTTTGCCGCCCTGGTGCTCACCGAGACCTATCAACTCGATCATCAACTGGCCGTCACCACCCTATTGATTGGCTTGGTGGCAGCTGTACCGATGCTGGCTCTCTGGTGCCTGTTGCTGACCACCTGGTGATGGTGATGGTGATGGTGAGGCCCTGCGCGCAGCATACAGATCCACCCAGAAGAGTTCACTCAGGGCGATCACGCTGGAGACAATCTGCCGGCAGCTGGTGTCCCCTGGAGTGGTGTGAATCCCGCGGCAGGCCCGCTCCCCCGTAGCGGGGTTGGGGGGCGCAGCTGCGGCGGCCGGCCCAGCGGTTGGCCCGGCCAGGGTGGCGTCTCCAGCCGGTGGATGCGTGGATCGGAGCAAAGACTTGACAACCCATTGGTCCTGATTCATCCTGACGGCCAGAGGTGTACCGCCACCTCCGGCAAGCAGCTCCGCAATGACAGTCCGCAATGACAGTTCGTCATTGCCCGTCATTGCCCTCTGTTCAGCCTCTGACCAGGGCATTCGGGCCTCGGGTTTAGATCACACGAAGGGACGCGGCCCTGTCGGCAGCACCTGCGCTTTCCAGCGCCACCACGATTCCCGTCGATGCCACTGCCCAGGCCCATCCGTCGTCGCGCTCTGTTGGGCCTGATCGCCCTGCTGTTCGGCATCGGCGCCTGCCGGTCACCGAATGGTTCCTGGGATACCCCCGCCAACCGCAAGCGCCCCCTCGAAATCTGGTGGTCGCAGGGGTATTACCCGGAAGAAACGGATGCGATCGAATCGATCGTTCAGGAATGGCGGCGTAAATCCGGGCAGTCCGTGAAGCTGACGCTGTTCAGCGAAAATGAGATTCTCGCCAAGGCCGACGCGATTATCCCTGGCGGTCCAGCCCCTGATATTCTCTATGGCTATGGGATCAATGACACCTCGGTGCCCCGCTTGGCCTATCTGGGCAAGCTGGTGGCCGTGGAAGATCTGATTGCACCGCTTCGCAAGGATCTGCTGCCAGGAATCCATGAAAGCATCGTCTATCTAAACAGACAGACTGGCAGTCGCAAACCCTACGCCGTGCCCATCTCACGGCACTCCGTCTACATCCACTTTTGGCGAGATCTTCTCCATGAGCAGATTCCTGCAGAGGCGCAGGGTTCTGGTCTCGCCAAGGGTGAGGCGATCCCCACCGACTGGCAGAGCTTCTGGAGCTACTGGGAGCAGCAGCAGCGCCGTCTGCAGGATCTGGGGTTTGGAGACATCTACGGACTCGGTTTACCGATGTCCAGCGAGGCGCGTGATACCACCTACATATTTGAGTGTTTTCTTGAGGCCTTCAACGTTAAAATATATGATCCGAGCGGCAAGCTGGTGGTTCGTCAGTATCGCGATCGCATCATCAAGGCTCTCAAAGATTACACGTCTCACTATCGTCGCAAGGCTGTGCCGCCGTCGAGTCGCAACTGGGCCGATGCCGACAACAATATCAATTTTCTCAGCAGCCAATCGCTGATGACGATCAATCCGACTATGTCTATTCCAGGGTCGCAGATCGCTGATGACATCGCCTACAAAGAGAGGCTTGGCTCCCTGCCCTGGCCCCGCAAGCCCGATGGTTCTCCCCTGCCCAGCAGCCTGTATGTCAAGCAGCTCGTCCTATTTGATCGTGGGAAAGTTGATGTAGCCAAATTGTTCGTCAGATTTCTGCTGCAACCCAGTAATCTGGCCCAGTTTGTCGAGGGCTCTCTCGGTCGCTTCCTACCCGTTGTTCGCCAGATTGATGCCATGCCGTTCTGGCAGAATCGCGAAGATCCCCACATCCAGATCGCCAGGCAGATGTTGCGTAATCCTCGCCTGCCGCTGTTCCTGCTGAATCCGGCCTACAGCGAAGTGGTCAGTGGCAACGTCTGGTCGTTGGCCGTACAGCGGCTGGCCGGGGGTGAGATCACCCCAGAACAGGCTGCCGATGAGGCCATCAGGGCGATCGAGGCGATCGATCGGAGCTGGAAGTAGAGGCCATGCTCAGCTCTCGCCTGTTCTCCAGCCAGGCCCTGGTCGCCGGAGTCTGTGCCACCTGCAGCGTGGCGATGCTCGATTACACCCTGGTCACGGGCGCCGCCGCCGAACGCTCCCTGGCCGTTCAGCGCATCCTGCTCAACCAGCGCCGCCAGCAGGTGCAGCTCTGGTGGAATCGCCAGTCCCGTCTGATCGAGGCCCATGTGAGCGATCCGGTGTTTCGACGCGAAGCCACGGCCGTGCTCCGTTCGAGGCGACTGGCGCGGCGGGGTTCCAAGCCAGCCGGAGAGGCGGTGCTCGCCAGGCTGTTTCAACGCAATCTCGCTGCGCGGGAGTTCGCCTTGCTCACCAGCGGTGGCATCACCGCCAGTTCGACCAATCCGGATCGCATCGGTTGGTACCAACCGCTGCAGAACACCACCACGGCCATCGATCCCCAGCATCCGGAGCTCACCCGCCTCAACTTCTTCACCAACCCCGAAACCGGCATGCCGACGGTTTCGGTCGCCTATCCGCTCGGTGTTGGTCCGGGCGGTCCGGGCGGCTACTACATCGTCGATCTCGATCTGGCCGCTCTCTCCCAGCTGGTCAGTCAGGCCGAGATCAAGGATCAGAAAACCAGGGTGGATTCGGAGCGCTCCCGTGCCTACGCCGTGGCGCGCACGGCCCTCAATCGCACCACCGGCATCCATCCGCAGACGCCGGGATTGAGAGAACTCCCCAACCTGGAGAGTCGGGGCATCAGCCAGGCCCTCGATGGCAGCAGCGGTGGCGGGCTCTATCTCGACGGCAGCGGTGTTCCGGTTGTGGGTGCCTATGCCCCGGCCGGCCAGCTCAATCTGGCCATCCTGGTGGAGCAGTCGCAGCGGCAACTGTTTCGGCAGGCGCGGGAGCGGTTGGTGAGGATCCTTGTCCTGGGCCTGCTGCTCTGCACCCTGCCTGTGCTGCTGCAAGCCCTGAGCGCCCGCAGGGATGGGGACCATGGGACCACCTGACCCGCGTCGCGCCGCCGCCAGGCTGGCAGCGGCTCTGTGGTCGCAGAGTTCGGGGCTGGTGCGGCGGCTCCAGTTCACCTTTGCCTTTCAAGTCAGCCTGACAATCATCCTGTCGTTCACGATCGGGAACGCCATCTTGATTCAGCAGACATCTGAGCGTCTGATTCGCAACAGTGAGCAGCGCAATGAAATGACACTGCTCTATCTGAGCCAGTTGATGAATGACTGGTTGCTGCAGATCGAGGATCAGGTGCAGTCCATCGCGTCCAATCCCGGCGTCCGCACCCTCGACCCGAACACCCTCGACATCGTGCTGGCGCCGATCTTCCGGATCACCTCGCAGCGGCGCTGGCGGGTGTGGGATGCTTCCGGCCAGCTGCTGACCTCCAGCGGCGAGGTGTCCAACCGTCGCCTGGTCGAGGCCAGGGTGCTGAAACGGCCCTCGTTTCAACGGGCCCTGCGCGGTCAGACCAGCTACGACACCAACTTCATTCTCGCCCAGGCCCGACTGGAGGGCTGCCTCGAGATCAGTGCGCCGATCCGGGCCGCAGAGCCAGCGGCGGCGCTGCGACCCGCCGCTGCTGACGAGCGCTCTGGACTGATCGGAGTGGTCGGAGTGGTCGGAGTGGTGGAGTTCTGCTTGCCTTTCTCCAAGGTTGGGATCGATTCCGGTCTCAAGGGTGTCGATAGAATCATGTTGCAGCGCGAGGCGACAACGGGCCAGCGCCCCGAGGCTTCCAGCGATACGATCCCCTATCTCGAATTGCATCGAGGTATTATCTCTGGGCACTCATTCTTTCTGGTTTCACCAACGGGTAACCTCGTGTTTCCGACCGTGCATGACACGCGTTTCGACCACATCTCACTGATGACCCCCAGGCGGCTGCTGCGCACACCCTGGTGGAAGGTGGTGACGGGAGCGCGGCAGCTGCTGGCCATGCCGGCATCTGGCGGTGGCGATTCCATCCAGACCCTTCGGGTGGTGATCGATGATATTCCCTATTTAGTGAATGCCAAACGAATCAGCAACAGCTGGCTGGCGGTGAGCGTAGTAGACGAGAATACTGTCTACGCGCCGCTGCATTTAAATCTGGCGCGGTTGCTCAATCTGCAGGCGGTAACTTTGTTGGTCATGGTGTTGGCAGCCTATCTGATATGCCGCCAACTGTCGCAGCCTCTTCGCACCGTAGTGGCGCGCATACAAGATCTGAGTGTGCTGAATCTGGGCATCCAGATGCCGAAAAATCTGTTGCAAAACTGGATTCTTGAGATCGGCCAGGTCTCACGAGCGACGCAGCGATTGAAGCTGGCCATGGATTCTTTCAGCCGCTATCTGCCCAAAGAGGTGGTGCGCAACCTGCTCAACTCCAATCAGATGGCCACCCTGGGAGGCCGCACTATGGAGCTGGCGATCATGTTTACCGACCTGGCCAACTTCACCAGCTTTACCGAGCAATTGGGCAGTGACCCGGTGATCAAGCTCCTCAATGAATATCTCGATGCCGTAACCAATGAGATCCTCCCCACTCAAGGGACAATCGATAAATACATCGGTGACGCGGTGATGGTCTTCTGGGGTGCTCCACTACCGATCGAGAACCCCTGCCTTCATGCTTGCCGGGCCGCTCTCGCGATCCGCGCGGTGAGCGAAGCGTTGCGACCGCACTGGGTCCAGGCCAGCACCGGCCTGGAATTCCACACCAGGATCGGCATCCACTACGGCCCGGCGATCGTCGGCAATGTCGGTTGTCAGGAGCGGTTCAATTACACCATTGTTGGCGATTCTGTGAATACGGCAAGCCGCCTGGAAAAGATCAATAAAGACCATGGAACCTTGATCATCGTCAGCGATGCTGTTGTGGCCGAACTCAACCGCATCCCAGGGGGGCCTCACTTCCAGTTCCGGCCGCTGGGGGCGATCACGGTGCGGGGCAAGCAATCGCAGCTGTCCATCTACGAATTGGTGGGCTGGCTGGAGGCCAGCCAGTCGGCCGCCCCGCCCCTGTCGGGACTGGAGCAGCCTGATTAGCACCGATGGATTCAGCTATGGCTATGCCCATAGGCGCCGCCCTCCGGCAGAAAGGGCGCCAGGCGTCGCTCCACCTGCAGGCCGCGGTGCTGCAGCAGGTCGGCCAGCACCGGATCATCCAGAAGCATCAGTTGTTCGCTCTGCAGCTCCAGGGCCACGTGCCGGTTGCCCAGGTGATAAGCGGCCTGCAGCAAGGCCAGGGGTTCAGCCGCTCGCACCACCAGAATCGCTTCGCTGGCGGCCTCGACGCGCACGACGGCCGCGTTGGGGTCATCGCTCAGCAGCCATTCGCCGGGCTCCAGCGGTTGCTCACGGGGCAGCTGCAGCAGCAGAGCGCGGCCGCAGACACTGCGACGGCCGCCCCGCAGTCGGGTGCGTTCATCGGCGCTGAGACGCAGCTGCAACACCTCGGCCGCGGGAGCCACCGCCGTCTTCTGTCGCCGGCAGAGGATCAGGGGCAGATCCTCCGCTTCCGGTGACCAACCAGCATCGTGGGACATCATCAGGGAGAGGGTGTGGAACGCATCCGTGCAATGCACCTCGGGCGTCTGGATCAGCAGACGGCAGACCCGTCGGTCCCAGGTTGGCACGCCCATGCCCGGCTGCACTTTCAGTGCCGCCAGGGCCGCACGCTGTACCAGGGAGGCGCGGTGGCCCCGCTGCGGCTGCAACGGGGCCGTGCACTCGCGGGCGGCCGTTGTGAGTTGCCGATCCTGCACACCGCTGGCGGCTTGGTGGGGGGGGATCGCCTCAGCCTGGATGTGAGGCTGGACTCCGCTGCACAGGTGCTGCTCACCAGCGTGGCGGCTCAGAAGGTGTACGGCTCGGTGGGTCGCTCCCGGCTGGCGCCCGCAGGTCGCTGGGCCGAGCAGCAGCTGACCGTGCGACTGGCGGCCAATGCCGATCTGGAGTGGCTGCCCCAGGAGCTGGTTCTCTATGCCGACGGCCTTTATGTCCAGCGGCAGCGGATCGAGCTGGAGCCCGGCGCCAGCTGGCTGGGGGCCGAGGTGGTCCGCCTTGGTCGCACCGCGGCCGGGGAGGGTCTGGCGCGAGGTCGCTGGCGCTCCAGCCTGGAAGTGGTGCGCCAGCAGCCGGATGGACCGCGCTGGGAACTGGTCGATCGGTTGGAGCTGGGGGCTGAGGCGTCGCTGGGGCAGCACGGCATGGCCGGCCAGCCTGTGTTCGGTTCGCTGGTCTGGGCGGCGCCGCAGCCGCTTGCGGCCCAGGCGCTGGCGACCCTGCTGCAGGCGGCGCGTCAAGCCCGCGCCGATCTGGTCGGAGAGATGGCCTGCGGCCCCCTCGACCAGGGATTGCTGGCGCGCTACCGAGGCCCCTCCACCTCAGCGGCCCGCGCCTGGTTCACCCGCCTCTGGGGCGCGATCCGCGCCTGCCGTGCTCTACCGGCCCCCGAGTTGCCGCGCTGCTGGCCGTTCCAGGAGGCGCCCTTGCCGCTGCCAGCGTCCGTGCAACCGCTGGAAAGCAGTCGGATCGCCCCCTGAATCGATCCCAGCGCAGCCCGTCGCCGATCCCCGCCGCGCAACCCCGCCGCGGATCCCGGCTGCATCCAGCGGCTGAACCAGCGGCTGAACCATGGGCTGAACCATGGGCTGAGACGTTGCTGAATGGCTCTGCGCGAACGGGCAGAAACCACAGGCGCTGTCAGAGTGACGCCACGGCGCAGCGGCCGTCGTCCTCCCGGGCCCAGCCCCTCTGCCGCTGACCCCCAGGATCACCCATGCACCTGACCCCTCAGGAAAAAGACAAGCTCCTGATCGTCACCGCCGCCCTGCTGGCGGAGCGGCGCCTCAACCGAGGCCTCAGGCTCAACCACCCCGAAGCGGTGGCCTGGCTCAGCTTCCTGGTGCTGGAGGGAGCCCGCGATGGCCGCAGCGTCGCCGAGCTGATGAGCGAAGGCAGCACCTGGCTCAACCGCGACCAGGTGATGGAGGGGGTGCCGGAGCTGATCGGCGAGGTGCAGATCGAGGCGGTGTTCCCCGATGGCACCAAGCTGGTCACCCTGCACGATCCGATCCGCTGAGGGCCGTGCCGGGCGCGGTCCAGCCCCCCGGCCCCTGTCCCGCCCGCCTCGCCCCTGCCCCGGCTCCAGCCCTGCCCAGCCCTGCCCAGCCCTGCCCCTGCCATGTCCTCTCTGATCCCCGGTGAACTGCTGCCCGAACCGGGCGAGATCGAGCTCAATGCCGGCCGGCCGGTCACCACCCTGCTGGTGGCCAACCGCGGCGATCGGCCCATCCAGGTGGGCTCCCATTTCCATTTCCATGAAGCCAACGGCGCGCTGCATTTCGATCGGGAGGCCGCCCGCGGCCTGCGGCTCGACATCCCCGCCGGCACCGCGATCCGCTTTGAGCCCGGCGACAGCCGTGAGGTGCACCTGGTGCCCTATGGCGGTGAGCGGCGCGTGTTCGGCTTCAACGGCCTGGTGAACGGCCCGCTCGACTGAGATCCAACCCGCACGTCCCGCTCCCCACCGCCATGCCCTACCGCATCTCCCGCCGCGCCTACGCCGAGACCTATGGCCCCACCACAGGCGATCGGCTGCGACTCGCCGATACCGAACTGATCCTGGAGGTGGAGAAGGACTA
>Ga0172376_10008042_pt1 | contig 11091 bp, 9 predicted proteins | sample Lak35m_FD_121114 | JGI IMG/M metagenome (GOLD analysis project Ga0172376, IMG submission 121114) | Freshwater microbial communities from Kabuno Bay, South-Kivu, Congo - kab_092012_35m | ecosystem: Environmental > Aquatic > Freshwater > Lake | place: Democratic Republic of the Congo: South-Kivu...
ACGTGAAGTTTCAGTGTTGCTGGATTCCATGCACACGAACGTTACGCAGTTCACCGCTTCACTTCAATTTCTTTCTGCGCGTGAAATGAGAAAGGTGACGCGTCACCTGAACGCATCAGTCGGAATTCCGGATTCCAATTCAAGAGTATTCACGTCCATTTCTTATCAGGTATTTCAATCTCAATTGCGATTGAATCTTCGCAATCGCGGCGACAGTTTGTTTCAGTCGCACTCAACAAACTTCTGCGGTAAAATCGCTATAGCACGTTTGTGGATTCAGAAAGATTCGAGTGAATACAAACGCTTCATGACCGAGTTGTATTACAACGGACGCGCCGATTGGAACGGAACTGAATTTGTAACACCTCCTGAAGTAATTGCTGCGGTGAATGAAGATAAAATCACTTGGGATCCCGGACAGAAAGCGCAGTTCACCAATGAAGAAATGCCTGCAGGCATGGACATGGTGTTCTATCTTACACTTACAGCGGTCACGCGTTCGTTTCCATATTCATTCACTCCTTATGATCCTGAATTGCATCACGAGAATGGAATGTGGGCAGCGACTGCAATTAATACTCAGTTGCGGCTTTTTCGCAGTATGGGTTTTGAAGCCGAGAAAGTGGGCAATAACGTGCGCGGAATTACGGACCGGCAATTGGAGAAGTTCAAATCTGCTGCAGATTCATCGACAGGCAAAAAAGTTTTTCTATTGGTAAACAGCAGTATTCTCGATACGCTTTCCGGTGCAGATTCTGAATATGTGAGTCCGCGTGGCTTGGAACATACATTCTGGGGAACGCATTGGATTACAGTTGAAGCCTTCGACGAATCGAACGACAGATTTGTATTCTGGGAATACGGTCGGCGCAGACAAGTGCAAGGAATTGATCAATTGAAAAACATCATTGCCGGCGGAATAATCGTGAACGATTATGATCCGCAGTAAGATATCCTGAAGATTGTATTCAGGAGAAGCTTACTCCGCAACGTTCTTCTTCTCAAATAACTTATGCAGTTTCGGATTCAACATCAACGCAGCACTTCCGTACCACGGATGTAAATCCATTTCAAGCCTTCCGGCTTTAATTGCAGGATCAGTTTCAGTGAGTGCTTTTGCTTCTTCAACTGTTGCAACATTGAAAATGTAAATTCCGCGTACATCTCCGTCATCCATGACAGGACCGGCAACGACAAGTTGACCTTCTTCAGCCATGCGATTGATGTTTTCGAGATGTGCTTTTTGCAATTGCTCCGCGCTTCAGATAAGCCATCACATATTGTTTCATGCCGTATTCGTCGGCGCCGAATTTTGCGGCAAGTTCTGCGTTGTAAGAAAGTCTGTCGCTCGTGAGCCAGTCTGCACCAATATCTTTTTTCACAACAGAATCAATTGAGATAATCGGTTCTCCGGATTTGTTGTAACAGGATGCTGACAAAAGTGTGATTGTTGCTGCTGTCAGCAATAAGCGCATGGATTTCTTCATGCAATGAAAATAAGATTTTCCTGTGAGCCGGAAGCGAACTTATTTCTTCTGCACCGCACCCACTGATCTCGTTTTCTTCCGCACAGGTGTAATGCCAACTGCTTCAAGCCGCACTTTCTGCAAACCTTTGGAATAAAAACCGAGCTTCTTCGCCGCTACAGGAGTAACGTCAATGGAACGTGACGACTTCTTCGGCAAACGATCTGTAATGCGAACGTAAATCACAGAATCATTCGACACATTCGTAACCTTCACAATCGTTCCGAACGGAAGTATTTTGTGTGCCGCGGTCATGCTGTCAGGATCAAAGTATTCTCCGCTTGCGGTAAGCCGTCCTTTCCATTTCGGGCCGTACCAGCTTGCGATTCCGGAATCCAGATAAACGGGGAATTCAGGTTTCAAGCTGTCGCTGAAGACAACTTTCGACGGATTTTGCGTCTGTAAACTGTCAATTCGTGTGGAATCCGTCTGACCTGTAACAGGTGAGAGCAGTATGAGCACGAATAGAACCGCGAGCAACTGTTTCATAATGTAATTTAACGAATCTTTTTGAGACTTTCTGCATTATACTTTCAGCAATTATGCCAAAATACCTCAATTGCGTTGTAAGATTTAACTGTCAAACCTATCTTCGTTGGCTCAAACAGATCAAGTGTCCGATAAAATCGTCATAATACCAACCTATAACGAGAAGGAGAACATCGAAAAGATGGTCCGGAAAGTTATGTCCCTTGAAGGCGATTTTCATTTGCTGATTGTAGATGACGGCTCTCCCGATGGTACTGCAGATATTGTGAAACGCTTGCAGAATGAATTTGCAGGTCGCTTATTCATTCAGGAGCGTAAAGGGAAACTCGGACTTGGCACGGCATACATTCACGGATTCAAATGGTCGCTGTCCCGATCGTATAATTTCATTTTCGAAATGGATTGCGACTTCTCTCACAATCCTGATGATCTGATTCGTTTGTGGGATGCTTGCGCCAATAGAAAAGCGGATGTTTCTGTTGGCTCTCGTTACGTGAAAGGCGGAAAGGTTGCAAACTGGCCAATGGGTCGTTTGCTCATGTCGTACTTCGCCTCACTGTATGTCCGCATCGTTTTGTGGATGAACGTGAAGGACACGACCGCAGGATTTAAATGCTACACACGCAAGGTTCTTGAGAAGATTGATCTCGACAATATCCGCTTTGTAGGTTATGCATTTCAGATTGAAATGAAATATACCGCGCATCGTTTGGGATATAAAGTGGTTGAAGTTCCAATCACATTTATCGATCGTGTAGAAGGTGTTTCGAAAATGAGCACCAAAATTTTCAAAGAAGCATTCTGGGGCGTTCTCCAAATGCGCTTCAAGAAAATCGCACCGCGCAAAGCGTAGTTCTGACCCTGACATTGGTCAGTGCTGACAGATTTCCGACAATTCCGCTGTGCTCCACGGGTATTTTTGCAGCATGAAATCCATTCTCTCCTTAACTCTGATTTTTAGTGCATTTTTCATCTCAATTTCCGCGGGGAAAAAGAAGCCGTCAATCGACAATCCGCAGGAAAAGCACCTGGTGAATTTACGTCAGATGACATTTGGCGGTAATAATGCAGAAGCGTATTGGAGTTTTGACGGAAAGATGCTCACGTTTCAGAGTGATTACTCGAAGTGGGGAAATTCATGCGATCAGATTTATGTAATGAATCTCAAAAGTGCGAAAGATTCATTGTACGTTCCTGCACGCGTGAGCACAGGAGATGGCCGCACAACTTGCTCGTATTTCATGCCGGATAACAAACACGTTTTGTTTGCATCAACACACGTTGGAGGAAAGATGTGTCCCCCGGCTGATAATCTTCGTCAGAACGGAAAATACCTCTGGCCGATTTATGAAACGTACGACATTTTCGTCTCTGATTTGAAAGGAAACATCACAAAACAATTGACGAATTCACCGGGCTACGATGCAGAAGCGGTTGTATCTCCGAAAGGCGATAAAATTCTTTTCACATCAACACGCGGCGGCGATCTTGATCTGTGGATCATGAACATCGATGGAAGCAATCCTGTTCAGTTGACCAATGAATTGGGTTATGATGGTGGTGCATTTTTCTCTGCTGATGGGAAGAAGATCGTGTTCCGCGCTTCACGTCCGAAAACAGAACAGGAAGTGAAAGATTACAAAGACTTGCTGGCGCAGAATCTTGTTGCTCCAACGAATATGGAGATCTTCACCATCAATGCAGATGGTACGGACATGAAACAAATTACCAAGCTTGGTAAGGCGAACTGGGCGCCGTATTTCACACCGTCCGGAAACAAAATCATCTTCTCTTCGAATCACGCATCAGAGAAAGGATTCAACTTTCAGTTGTTTCTCGTGAATCTCGACGGAACCGGATTGGAACAAGTAACCTACGAAAGTGTATTCAATTCGTTCCCGATGTTTTCTCCTGACGGGAAGAAAATTGCATTCTCTTCAAACCGCCGCAATTGGGGCACACGTGACACCAACGTGTTCATTGCCGACTGGAAGGAATAAGATTTAGATCATACTGCCACAGGCAGATTAATGTGGTCATTCCGGTTTGCGGTGCGTATCTTTGCAGACCAGAATATTACCATGAGAAAATCATTTTTACTAGCGCTCGGATTTGTATTCGCAGCGTTTACAGTTTCGGCACAGGAAATCAGTGCTGAACGAATCCGCAAAGACGTTACTTATCTCGCTTCAGACAAACTTGAAGGTCGCGGAACATCATCGAAAGGTGAGAAGAAAGCTGCAGCATACATCGCAGGTGAATTCAAGAAGTGCGGATTGTCGCCGAAAGGAACGGAAGGATTTTATCAGCCTTTCACTTTCAAGTCGAATCCGAATCCACATGATACTTCCACAGCAAATCTTAAAGAGCGCACAGGAAAAAACGTCATCGGCTATCTTGATAACGGTGCGGAATTCACTGTAGTAATCGGCGGACATTACGATCACCTCGGAACGGGGCACGATAAAAATTCATTGGACGCAAATCCTGAAGGGAAAGTGCACAACGGCGCTGATGATAATGCTTCAGGAACTTCGGGCGTAATTGAATTGGCGCGTTACTACACCTCCAACGGACGTAAAGAAGCATTCAATTTTTTGTTCATCTGTTTTTCAGGAGAGGAATTAGGTTTGATGGGCTCAAAACGTTTCTGCGAGAATCCAACTGTTGATCTCACGAAAGTGAATTACATGATCAACATGGATATGATCGGTCGCTTGAATGATTCTACTAAAGCCTTGATGATATACGGTGTTGGCACTGCGCCTGAGTGGGTTCCGATGATTAAAGGAACAAACTCTGTTTTCAAAATCAAACAGGACAGTTCAGGAATCGGACCATCGGATCAAACATCTTTCTATCTGAAAAATATTCCTGTACTGCACTTCTTCACCGGTCAGCATTCTGACTACCATAAGCCGGGAGATGATGCGGAGAAAGTGAATTACACAGGAGAGAAACTCGTGCTTGAATTCATTATTCAATTGATCGATCAAACAGAGAAACTTCCGAAACTGAAATTCCAGCAGACGAAAAATCCTGACATGGGGCGCTCGAAATTCAAAGTAACATTGGGCATTATGCCGGATTATACTTTTGAAGGACCGGGATTGAAGATTGACGGAGTAACTGATGGTAAACCTGCAGCAGCTGCAGGAGTGAAAACCGGTGATGTGCTGATTGAAATGGGTGGCGTTGAAATCAAGAAGATGGGAGATTACATGGCGCAGCTGCAGAAATTTTCGAAAGGCGAAACAACGACAATTAAAGTTCAACGCGGAGGCGAAGTGCTGACGCTTAACGTTACATTCTGATGAATTATCTTATCCGCAACGCCAACATTGTTAACGAAGGCAGGATTACAGCCGGCGATGTTCTTATTTCAGAAGGAAAGATTGCTGCAATCGGTTCCGGAATAGAAGCGATTGATGCGGAGATAATTGATGCAACAGGATTGTGGCTCATGCCCGGTGTAATTGATGATCAGGTTCATTTTCGCGAGCCGGGTCTCACGCACAAAGGTGAAATTTACACGGAGGCGAAAGCGGCTGTTGCCGGAGGTGTTACATCTTTCATGGAGCAACCGAACACAGCGCCGCCTGCAACAACAGTTGAACGCCTTGAAGAAAAATATGCACGTGCTGCGGATGTTTCATTAGCGAACTATTCGTTTTTTATAGGCACCACGAACAGTAATCTGGACGAGTTGCTGAAGATCAATCCGCGCAATGTTGCGGGTGTGAAAATATTTCTCGGTTCATCAACTGGCGATATGCTTGTTGATAATGAAGAGCAACTGGACAATGTTTTTGCGAAAGTGAAAACGTTGATAGCAGTGCACGCGGAGGATGATCCGATGATCAAACGCAATGTGGAAGAATACCGCGCGAAGTACGGCGATGATATGCCTGCTGATTATCACGGGTTGATCAGAAGTCGTGAAGCGTGTTATGCATCTTCTTCAAAAGCCATTGCGCGTGCGAAGAAATTCGGAACGCGTTTGCATGTATTCCATATTTCCACAGCGGATGAATTGGAGTTGTTTGATAATTCGATTCCGCTTAAGGAGAAAAAGATTACAGCAGAAGTGTGCATCCATCACTTGTGGTTTTCTGATGCCGATTACAAAACGAAAGGAAATTTCATCAAGTGGAATCCTTCCGTGAAAACAGCAAACGATCGTGAAGCGCTTTGGAAAGCGTTACTTGATAACAGAATTGATGTGATCGCTACGGATCATGCGCCGCATACGATAGAGGAGAAGCAACAATCTTATCTGAAAGCGCCTTCCGGCGGACCGTTGGTGCAACATTCATTGGTGGCGATGTTGGAGAAAGTGCGAGAAGGAAAAATTTCCGTAGAACGGGTAGTGGAGAAGATGTGTCATGCCCCGGCGGATTTGTTCCGTATTGATAAGCGTGGATATATCCGCGAAGGTTACTGGGCGGATCTTGTACTCGTGCATCCGCAACAACACTGGACCGTTTCTAAAGACAATCTGCTGTACAAATGCGGCTGGTCGCCGTTGGAAGGAACAACTTTCCATTCGCGCGTCGTGAGCACTTTTGTAAACGGAAATCTGGTTTACAACAACGGTGCGATCAACGAGCTTTACAAAGGCATGCGTTTGGAATTCAACGTTTAGTTGAAGTTCTCACACATCGGGAAGGGATTGAAGCAAAGTGCCGCGCACTGCGGAAAGCCCGGTGATGCGCAGCAGCAGCCCGCCTGAAAATTAATCAATCACAAAACTCCTCACACCTGAGTAGCTCGTGCCGCTAATGTGTGCGTAGTAAATTCCAGGTGCGCCTGTGAAGGTTACATTGTGCGTTCCTGCGCCGTTCAGATTCTGCGTGTGCACCACTTTGCCCATTACATCAATTACTTCCAATGTGTAATTGCTGTTGTTGTTATCCGCGGCGATGTTGATGCTGAACGTTCCGTTATTCGGTGATGGATACAGATTGATCTGCGGTTGTGTTTGTGCAACTGTTGCAGTTCCTGTAAATACATCAAGATCTGTTGCCCACATGCCGCGACCGAAAGTGCTTACATAAATTTTATTGAGCGGCACGTTGAATTCAATATCACTCACAATCACATTCGGTAATCCGGTGCTTTGATTTGTCCATGCAGACGCAGTTGAATTGAGAACGTAAACTCCGATATCAGTTCCGATCATTACATCACTGCTTCCTCCCGGAATGTACTTGATGCAATTGACAGGAATGTTCGGAAGATTGAATGAAATATTCTGCCATGTAGTTCCTCCATCTGTTGTGCGGAATACTTTATTGCCACCTGAAAATCCTGCGCAAGTAACATAGTATGTATTTGCGTTGTTCTCTGCAATTTCAACTGATGTGAAGTAAAGCGAATCCGGTAATCCGGCCGTGATATTCGTCCATGATCCGCCACCATTCGTTGTTTTGTACAAACGTGATGGTTCATTCAACTCGTAGCGAATACGTTTTGCGGCGAGCAATGTATTGCTGTTTGAATTGGAAACCGCCAATGCGGAAAGTTCTACTGACGAATTCACGAACGGGAAATTTGAGATTGCATTCCACGTGTTTCCGTTGTCGGTTGATTGCATTACATTCTCAAAGCCGATATAAATCGTTCCGGGATTATTGTAGTCGGCAACAATGGGTGATGTCCACTCTCCGGCTTCGCTATTGACGTTTGCGGAAATTCCCCAAGCGCTTACACCGTCGTCCGGTGATTGATAAAAGTTACCGTACTGACTGGATCCGAAAATCATATTGTTGTCCAACGGATCGAGGTAACAATCCATTCCGTCTCCACCGAAAATCGTGCTCCAGCCACCATTGTCATAATAGAAAGTGGCATTGTCCTGCGCACCTGCAACAAGTCGACCGTCACCCGCACGCGAACTTGACAAGCGATAAAAAGATGTCACTTGAATTCCGTTACTGAGATTCGTCCATTGTGTTTGCCAGGGATTTCCGTTGTTGGCAGAGTTCCAGGTTTGCGTAACGATCGCGTTTGTTTTATAAACGCCTCCATCACTGCACATGAAATATTGATTGGACACCGGCTGCACTGCGAGATAGTGAATGTCGCCATGCGCGGTTGGTCCGTAATTAAGTGTCCAATGCGATGCGGGCTGGAAACTTGTTCCTCCGTTGGAAGAGCCGTAAAGATTTACGCCGCCAATGAAAATCTGATCGCGATTGGTTGGAGAAACACATGCACCTATATCGTATGTTCCTTGTCCGCCTGATCCTGATCCGTCCCCGCCATCTAACACATTCGGATTCGGACTGATGAAGTTCCAGTTGTTGCCGGCATTGGTGGTTTTGTAAATGCCGTACAATCCGCTTTGCAGATTTACAGTGATTGCGTAGATGTAATTCACATCGGAAGGAGCCATCATCAGCTTCACACGTTGTACTGTTCCTGTTGCAGGAATTCCGGTTGTAAGCAATGACCACGTTTGTCCGAAGTTGGTGGATTTCCAAACTCCGGCGCTGCCCATGTTGCTTGTAGCTACCCAACCTGTTGCGGCGTAAATTGTATTCGGTGATCCCGGAACAGGAATCATGTCCCAGAACAATCCGGAATTCATGTTGGTCCACGTTGCGCCTGCATCTGTTGAACGATACATTCCACTTACGCCGCACGCAAGTACTTCATTGCTGTTTGAAGGATTGACAATGATTTTGCAAATGAGCGACGCGTCTTCGTCGGTCATGTTGAATGTAAGTCCTGTTGATTGCCACGTTTGACCTGCGTCAGTTGTTTTGTACACACCAACTCCGTAATGCGTATTGCGTTTGCGTCCGTTGAGGAATAAACCGAATCCTATGTATTCGAAATCGCAGACAGAAATATACATGGTGCTGTCAGGATCATTCGGGTCAATGGCAATATCGCTGATGCGTGTGATCGGAAGCTGATCTGTCATTGGAGTCCACGTTGCTCCGTTGTTTGTGGTCTTCCACATTCCGCCTTGCGCAACGCCGATGTAATACGTGTTCACATCTGTTGGATGAAACGCAATGCAGTTGATACGCCCGATTCCGTTTTCCATGTAACCGGTAAGGTTGGCAGGAAGATAATCCGGACCGACAGGATACCACGCATTGAACGCTACTTGATTCGGATCCGAAGGATGTCGCTGACGTGCAGATTCTGTTGCAGCGCTGAAGTATTCGCTTGCATCACCCGGTTCGCCGGAACCGTCGGTGTGCATTGCCACTTCCATTTCCCAACGTTTAAAAGCTTTCCAACCTTTCGTGTGTTGCAGATCCGCAGTGTCTTTCCATTGCGAATATTGCATTTGAACTTCGCGGAACGTGAGTGCGCGACCGGAATTGGTTGTAATGAATTGCTGGGCAGGCAAAGCGAGCGCATAAAAAAGTGCAGCGCCGATGAGTATATTTTTCATTTGGTCAGATACGTTATTCAAATATAGCTCAATGCAGAGGCGGGAACAAGTAAACGCCTGTCTATTCTTACCGATTCAACGCCTTTACGCCGGCATTTAGTAAATTTGCGTCTATGCGTTTTTTGGGAACGGTGTTCTATTGGTATTTGTGGTATTCCTTCGGAATCTGGATGGGTTACTTCTATCGGTTTAACCGCAAGAAGAATGTCACCGGAATAGAACGTATTCCGACGGATCGTCCCGTAATCTTTTGCTCCAATCACCCGAACGCATTCATGGATGCCATTATGGTGGGAAGCGCATTACCGCGACGTAATTGGTTTCTGGCGCGCTCTGATGTATTCCGAAAAAAAGCGCTCGCAAAGTTTCTTGGTTTTGTCGGAATCATTCCCATTTATCGCGCATTGGAAGGAACGGAGAACCTTGCGAAGAATGACGAAACATTCGACAAATGCACAGAGATGTTGGAAGACAACAAGTGTATTCTGATTTTTTCAGAAGGACTTTGCATTCAGGAACGTCGTTTGCGCAAATTGAAAAAAGGCACAGCACGAATTGCATTCGGAGCAGAGGAGAAGAATAACTTCAATCTGAATCTGACGATTGTGCCGGTTGGAATCAATTACGATTCTTCTCCGTGGAAGTTCAGATCACGCGTTTACATTGAGTGCGGCGAACCTTTCGCAATGAAAGATTACGAAGCGTTGTATCGTCAGGACAAAGCGCGTGCGATGAATCAGTTCACTAAGGATCTGGAGAAGAAGATGGCAGAGCGTCTTGTGATTATTGAAGACAAGGCGAACGACGAACTCGTGAACGGATTGGAAGAAATTCTGCTTGATGAATGGACGGAAGCGCAGGCATTGGATCCGGGAAATCAGAACGACAGACATGTTGTGTCAAAGCAGATCGCCGGAACTGTAAATGAAATTACCAATACGAATGCGGAGCGTGTGTTGAGCCTTCGTGAGAAAGTGGATACATACTTGCTCGGATTGAAAGATATCGGCGTGCGCGATTGGCTGATGCGTCCGAAAGGTGTGGAGTCAATCGGAGGAGCTGGATTGCTCTGGGACTTTTTGTATTTCGTGTTGCTGTTTCCGTTGTGGCTTTTCGGGACGATCACGAATTACGTTCCGTATAAGGTTCCGTATGCGTTGGCGCAGAAAATCGTGAAGCACATGGAATGGCATTCTTCCATCAGCGGAACTGTAGGAACGTTTTTGTGGCAGATTTGGTACGGACTTACTTCGCTTGCAGTTGCATTGATTTTCCGCAACTGGTACATTCTCGGCGCATACATGGTTACAATGCCGATTTGCGGTTATTTCGCTCAGGAATATTGGGCAAGAATGAAAAAGGCGAAAGCAAAATCCGCGTTGCTGTCGGCATTCCGTTCAGATAAATCAGAAGTTGAAAAACTCGTCACACTCAGAGCAGAAATCGTTGCTGAAATGAACGCATTGCGCAAGAACTAGTTTCGCACTCCTCACTCCTCACTCCTCTCTCCTGTCTCCTCTCTCCACTCTCCTCTCTCCTCTCTCCTCTCTCCTCTCCCCTCTCTTCCCCCTCCTCCCTCACCTTTCCTTTTCCCTCTCTCTTCCCTCTACCCCTAAACCTCCTACCTCCCACTTCCCCTCTATCTAACCCACCCTCCTACCC
>Ga0172376_10008043_pt1 | contig 11091 bp, 11 predicted proteins | sample Lak35m_FD_121114 | JGI IMG/M metagenome (GOLD analysis project Ga0172376, IMG submission 121114) | Freshwater microbial communities from Kabuno Bay, South-Kivu, Congo - kab_092012_35m | ecosystem: Environmental > Aquatic > Freshwater > Lake | place: Democratic Republic of the Congo: South-Kivu...
ACCCGTTTGACGGCGAAGTGAACTCTAGCCCCCCGGCTCGACCGGATCAACCGATGACCGGCCATCTCGGGCAGATGTGCTCCTCCGAATCCACAGGATCCAGTAGTCGTTCTCGGATCCACGCTCGAAATCGGGCCGCTCGGCCTCCCAGAGCGCGGTGAGTTCCGGGGACATCGCTTTGGGAAGCAGGACGTGGCCGACGCGGTCGGCCGCGGGGAGTCGGGTTCCATCTAGTGAGGCGTCGACCCCATAGAGGTGGGCCCGGAAGGGATTCGGGAAGAAGTAGACCTCACGGCGATGCGCCGCATGGGGCACGAGCGGGTCGTACAGCGACACGACCGCATCGGCTGGCACCTTGCGCAGGATCGCCCGGCCTGCGACGACCACCGCGTTGTCCGGCGGCGTCACCATCGTCGGCGACACCCCCAGGGAGTGCGGCGACCATGCGACCGAGGCGGCAACCGAGGCCACCGCAACGGCTGCGACCATGACCCGACGACGTCGCGGATCGAACCGAGACGCTCCCGCGGCCGCCGCCATGACGAGAATCGGCACCACCACGATCGTGTAGTGATAATCGACATTGTGCTGGTACCAGTACGTGCTCACCACGTTGAGTGCGATCACGGGCAATGCCACCGCGGCGAGGCCCGCCGAGAACAGGAACACGCAGAGCAACGGTGACGCCATCTGCCACAGGTAGAGCAGACGGTCGGCGTTGAACAGGTGATCGGCCACCGCCATCGGGTCGGTGACAATGGTGCGCAGGAAGCCACCCACCCCGCCGAAGGGGATGCGCCATGAATTGCGCGTCGGGACCCCGATGAGCGGTTGCATCACCGCGTACATCGCCACGATCGGGGCGACCAACCCGGCGAGCATCGTGGCGAGACCCTTTCGCTTGTCGATGGTCCACGCCACCCACATCCCGATCGGCACCACCACAAGGAATGCGTCCTCCTTGATGAGCAGCGCCATGACGATCCCGAGCGCGTACGGACGCCACCGCCTCTCGCTCGCGCCCCAGATCGCGAGGGGCACCGCGAGCGCATGGAACGAATCCGGGTGGAAGTTCTCGAGTGCCGCCCCTGTCACCGCGGGATGGGCGAGCCATGCGACCACGATCCCGAATGCGAGGGCGCCGCTTCCGAGCATCCTGCGCGCGAAGAGGTACACCGGCGCAGACCCGGCCGCCACCGCGATTGATTGCACGACGAGGAGGGTCCCGGTGCCCGGCGCGACCCAGTACAGCGGCACCAGGGACAACAAGATGAACGAGGTGTGGTCACCGAAGAGGTTCCGACCCATGAGGGTCACGAACGGCGCCTCGAATCGCGAGAGCAGCCACAGACCTTGGTCGTAGAGACCCACGTCGTAGGAGTAGGTGCCGAGACCGAAGTGCATGCGCAGCAATTGCCACGAGATCCACGCGCACCAGGCGACAGCGAGAGCCGCGGTCGCCCACCCCCATGGGGTGACCCGCCTGATCCATGAGATCATTCCGCCGGTCGCAGTGTCCTCGCCAGCGTCGCGAGCACGCCGTTCACGAACCGTCCCGAGTCGTCGGTCGAGAACTTCTTCGCCAGTTCCACCGCCTCGTCGATCACCACGGCCACCGGCACGTCGGTGCGCGACGCCAGTTCGTGGATCGCCAGGCGCAGGATCGCGCGGTCGAGGGCGGGCATCCGGTCGACCGCCCACCCGCGCGCACTCGCGGCGATCGCGGCGTCGATCGTGGCGATCGAGGCTTCGACTCCCGACACGAGCGCCTTCACCGTCTCGGCAGCGAAGATCTCACGGTCCTCGGTGAGCACGAGAGCGGACACTCCGCGCTGTTCGGCCTCGTACAGCAGCATCACTGCCTGCTCACGGGCGTCGGAACGCTCGTCCGGGTGACGCCCGGACGACATCAGACGCGGGTGATGTAGTCGCCGGAGCGGGTGTCCACCTTGACCCGGTCGCCGATGTTGACGAACAACGGGACCTGGATGACCTTGCCCGTCTCGAGAGTCGCGGGCTTCTTGGCCCCGGACACCCGATCACCCTGGATGCCCGGCTCGGTCTCTGCGATCGTCAACTCGACCGAGGCAGGGATCTCCACGTCGACGATCTCGCCGTTGTGGAGCGCGATGATCGCGACCGCCGACTCCACGAGGTAGTCGGCCGCGGACCCGAGCGACGAGGGAGCCACGTTCATCTGGTCGTAGGACTCGGTGTCCATGAACACGAAGTCGTCACCGTCGCGGTACAGGTATTGCATGTCGCGCTTGTCGAGGATCGCCTGCTCGACCTTGATGCCCGCGTTGAAGGTCTTCTCGAAGACGCTCCCGTTCCGGACGTTGCGCAGCTTGGTGCGCACGAATGCGCCGCCCTTGCCCGGCTTGACGTGCTGGAACTCGACCACGGTGAAGAGCCCGTTGTCGAGCTCGAGCGTGATCCCGTTCTTCAGATCGTTGGTGCTGATGGTGGGCATGACAAGTCCTTCGCAGAGGCGGTGAGTATCACGGGGTCGGAGCCCGTCACGACGACCAGATCCTCGATCCGGACACCTCCGACGCCCTCACGATAGAGCCCGGGCTCCACGGTCACCACTTCACCAGCGAGCAGGCGCGTCTCACACGATGGACCGAGGATCGGGAACTCATGGATCGCGAGGCCGACGCCGTGCCCGGTTCCGTGGAGGTACTCGTGCTCGAGCTCTGCCATTGCGAACACCGATCTGGCCGCCGCGTCCACCGCGCGCCCCTCGACCCCGGCCCGCACCGAGGAGAGCCCGGCAGCCTGGGCTTCGCGGACGGTCTCGAGCATCTCTGCGAGATCGCGACCGAGAGTGCCCACGGTGATCGTGCGCGTCATGTCACTGCGGTACCCGCGAACGCGCGCCCCCATGTCGATCACGACCGCGTGCCCGGCCCCGATGAGATCATCACCCGGTTCGTGGTGGGGTCGCGCACCGTTCGGTCCGGTGGCCACGATCGTGGCGAAGGCGACGTCATCGGCTCCCCTCTCGCGCATCTCCCACTCGAGTCTGTTGCGAACGGCACGCTCGGTGCGTCCAGCCAGACCATCGGCGACGACGGCAGCAAGTGCGGCATCGGCGATGCGGCACGCATCCCGGATCGCGTCGAGCTCGTCGGTGTCCTTCACGCGACGCAGCTCGTCGAGTCCCGACCGCTCGCGAACCACCTGCACGCGCGACTCGAGCGCCGACATCCGCTCGGCGGTCACGTGCGACGGATCCACGCCCACCCCCCGTCCGGCCGCCAGCACCAGGACCGCATCGTCGGTGGCCGAGGCGGTGCGCACCTCGCGGATCTCGAAGGGCGCGCCGGAGGCGGCCACCTCGTCGCGGGCGCGTCCCGCGTATCGACCGTCGACGAGCAACGTCCCGCTCCGCTTCTCGCGGTCGAACAATGCGGTCGCGGTGCCGCCGGTGAAACCGGTGAGCCACCTGATGTCGTCGAGTCGGGAGAGAAGAACCGTGGGCGCGCCGTCGAGACCGGCGACCGAGATCGCACGGCGCAGGGTCACGGGCGTTCCCCGACCCTCACTGCCGCCTCGGCGGCGAGCACGTATCCGGTGCCACCGAATCCCGAGATGGTGCCGTCGACCGCACCGGCGAGCACGCTCACGTGGCGGAATCCCTCGCGCGCGGTCGGGTTCGACAGGTGGACCTCGATCGCGACACCGCCGTACGACCGGAGAGCGTCGTGGAGTGCCCACGAGTAGTGCGTGAGCGCGCCAGCATTGATGATGATCGCGTCGTAGCGACCCGACGCCCCCTGCACCGCGCCCACGACCTCGGCCTCGGAGTTGCTCTGGAACGCCGAGACCTCCACCGCCTCACCGACCCGCCCGCGCACCGACTGCACGTGGTCGTCGATCGTGGACGTGCCGTAGATGCCGGGCTCCCGGGTGCCGAGAAGATTCAGGTTCGGGCCGTGGATGACGAGGATCGAGCGCACGCTCATCACCACACCGTACCCGCGCCTCCCCGCCAGCCGGGGCGCAATTCGCCTCAGGCGTTGCGTGCCGTGAAGTCGACCCACGCCGCACGGACGTCGACCTCCGACACGTCGCGCACGACCTCGAGTCCACGATCCGAATCGAGAACGAACGTGAGCGAACCGAGGGCCTTCTTGTCACGAGCCATCGAGGCGATCAAGGCGTCGATCTCGAGCCCCGGTGGCAGGGGCGGACGCAGGTCGTAGAGACCGTGCACCACGCCGTAGTGGTCCTCGACCCGCTCCGCGCCGATTCGGCCGGTGCGGTGCCCGAGGTGCGCGGCGAACAACAGCCCGAGCGCCACCGCCTCACCGTGAGCGAGCGCCCAACCGGACTCGGCCTCGAGGGCATGGCCGAGGGTGTGGCCGTAGTTCAGCAGTGCGCGGACACCGCCCTCGCGCTCGTCGGAGGCCACGATGTCGGCCTTGATGCGCACGCACCGGGCGATGCGCTCCTCGAGGTCGAGCGACGACAGATCCTCCCGCACGATGAAGTGGTACTTGGCCATCTCGCCGTTGCCGCATCTGGTCTCGCGTGCGGGGAGCGAGTCGAGAGCATCGAGGTCGCACGCGACCACCGACGGTTGCCAATAGGTCCCGACGAGATTCTTGCCCTCGGGCAGGTTCACACCGGTCTTGCCGCCGATCGCTGCATCGAGCATCGCGAGAAGGGTCGAGGCGACATGGGCGACTGCGATGCCGCGGTGGTACACCGAGGCGGCGAAACCCGCCACATCGGTGACGAGTCCACCGCCGACACCGACCACCGCATCGGCCCTGGTGAGACCGGCCGAGGAGAAGCCCCTGCACAACGACTCGATCGTCGACAGCGTCTTTCCCGACTCCCCCGGCTCGATGACATGGATGCTCACCGCTCGATCGCCGAGATCGGGCAGGAGCGTTCGCGGGACCCCATCCTCTGTCACCACGGCGACGCGTCGCGCCTCCCGCGGCAGGAGTGCGTCGATCTCGGCGCGCGCGCCGCGTCCGACGACGACGGGATAGGAGCGTTCCCCGAGCGAGACGTGTTCGATGCGCACGACCTAGGAGTCTGCTCCCCCGAGCGCCGCGTGCACGGCACCCACCACAGCCTCCACCACTTCGGCGACATGGGACCCATCGGTGTCGACCACGACATCGGCCACGGAGGCGTACAGATCGGCCCTCTCTGCGGCCAGACGCTCCAGAACACCGACCGGGTCACCGTCGAGGAGTGGTCGATGCCCACCGCGGGAGGTTCGCGCGACCAATGTCTCGGTCCCCGCGCGGAGCCAGACGACGATGGCGCGACCGTCCCTGCTCGCGGTGTGCAGCGCCTCCCGGTTCGCCGGTCGCAGGACCACGCCACCGGCAGCGGCGATCACGCACGGTCCCGCCGCGAGCGCACCCACCAGTGCACCCTGCTCGAGGTCGCGGAACGTCTCCTCGCCGTCCGAGACGAAGATCTCCCGCACGCTCCGTCCGGCGCGGGCAGCCACTGCATCGTCGGTGTCGACCACCTCGAGGCCGAACCGGACCCCGAGCCGGCGAGCGACCGTCGACTTGCCCGTTCCCATGAGACCGACCAGCACGATCGACCTGCCACCAAGCATCGGGCTGTGCGACGCGGCGTCCGGAATCCCGGTCGCGCCGCCCACTACTTCCCCAGGGTGGCGCCGAAAGCCGCGGCGTTGCGCACGAACTCTGCGAGCGAGTCGCCGCCGAACTTGCGCTGGGCCTCTGCCGCGAGCACCAGGGCGACCATCGTCTCCACCACCACGCCGAGGGCGGGCACCGCCGTCACATCGGTGCGTTCCTTGAACGAGACCGTCTCTTGCTTGGTCACGACATCGACGGTCTTGAGCGTCGGCCTGTTGAGAGTGGCGAGCGGCTTCATCGCGGCGCGCACGACCAGTGGCTCCCCCGTCGTCATGCCACCCTCGGTGCCACCGGACCGGTGGCCCTCGCGCACGTAGCGCGATGTCGTGGCGTCCCACGAGATGGCATCGTGGGCGGCGCTTCCGCGCACCGCGGCCGTGGCGAACCCGTCACCAATCTCGACGGCCTTGACCGCCTGGATGCTCATCACCGCCGCCGCGAGGAGCGAGTCGATCTTCCTGTCCCAGTGCACGTGGCTCCCGAGCCCGACGGGCACACCGTGTGCGACCGCCTCGACGATCCCCCCGAGACTGTCGCCCTCGCGGGCGGCGTCCTCGATCTCCTTGATCATCGCGGCCTCCGCGGCGACGTCGAGACAACGCACCTCTGATGCATCGATCGCGGCGAGATCCGATGCCACCGGGAGGCGCTCGATGGTCGATGCGGCCGTCCCGATCCTCGTCACGTGCGACACGATGGACACGCCCAGGTGCGAGAGCAGGTTCTTGGCCAGTGTTCCGGCGGCCACGCGCGCGGCGGTCTCTCGGGCACTCGCCCTCTCGAGAACGTCGCGCGCATCGTCGAACCCGTACTTCTGCATGCCCACCAGGTCGGCATGACCGGGCCGGGGCTGGGTCAGCGGAGACTTGGTCGCACCGGGGGCGGTTGACATCTCCTCGTGCCACTTGTCGCTGCGGAACCACTCCGAGTTCTGGATCTCGATGGCCACCGGGGATCCGAGGGTCCGACCGTGCCGGACACCACCCGAGATCGTCACGACGTCCTGTTCGAACCGCTGACGCGGACCGCGTCCGTACCCGAGTCGCCGACGCGCGAGTTCTCCCTCGAACTCCTCGGCGAGAACGGGCATCCCGGCGGGAAGCCCCTCGACGATGACCGTGAGGGAACGGCCGTGTGATTCACCGGCGGTGAGGTACCTGAGCACGCAGGCAGGCTACTTGGGGCGACTCGCGAGTGTCCGGAGAGATTCCTCGCGCATCGACTCGGCAGAGCCGGCCCGACCGAACCACAGCATCTCCTGGCGGCGCGCCTGGTGGATGAGCATCCAGAGCCCGTCGACGCAACGGGCACCGACCGATGCCGACTCGGCGAGCAGACGGGTCTCGAGCGGCGAGTAGACCGCATCGAGGACCACCGACCCGGGCGCGATCCGGGACACTTCGCAGGGGGTCTCGTCGGTGTTCATCCCGACTGATGTCGCATTGATCACCACATCGGCTCCATCGACACCCCCGACCACAACCTGGCCCGGGAGTTGCCCCTGGAATTGCCCGGGGTGCGAGCGCACGGCGTCGACCAGATCATGGGCCCGCTCGAGTGTCCGGTTCTCCACGTGCACGTTCGCGCCCCGGCGCGCGAGTGACAATGCGATCGCACGGGCAGTGCCCCCCGCCCCGAGCAGCAGCACGGTTGCCCCGGACAGTGCGGCACCCCCGACCGTCTCGAGAGCGTCGCAGCACCCCTCGCCGTCGGTGATCGCCCCGCGGAGAATCCCGCCGTCCCGCCACACGCAATTCACCGCACCGAGAACTCGCGCGTCCTCGCTCGGCTCGTCGACGAGATGCGCGATCGTCTCTTTGTGCGGCATCGTCACCGAGGCCGCATCGATCCCGCCGCGCCGCATCGTCGCCACGAAATCCGGGAGCGACCCCGGGAGCACCTCGATCGCCTCGTAGGAGCACTCGATCCCGATCTCTGCGAACGCGACACGATGGATGGCCGGCGAGAGGCTCTGGCTGATCGGAGAACCGATCACCGCCGCACGTCGTGGAACAGCCGTCATCCGAGCACGCCCGAGGCGATCGCTTCGGCGGTGTTCGCCTCGTGCTGGGCGAGGGTCGTGGCGAACCGGTGCCTGCCGTCGTCGTCGATCAGCACGTAATAGAAATAGTCGCACTTGGTCCCGCGCGGGAGACCGACACAGGCCTCATCATCGGATTCGGGCGGCGGCGCGGGTGCGAGCGCGGCCTCGATCGAGGCCCGGCCCGGGTTCGCAATCGGCGTCGGGGGCAGCCCTCCGTGTAGGTACGAGTTGAACTTCGAGTCGGTCGCCTTCTGATCGGCCCACGGCAACGCAGGATCCGAGACATACTTGACGGTCGCATCGATCTGCAGCTTCATGCGCGCGTCCAGGCGGTTGTAGATCACGCGCGCGATCTTGGGCCTGTCGGCTGCGACCTTGGCCTCCTTTTCGATCATCGATGCCACGATCAGCACCTGATACGGAGTGCGTCCGAGCAACTTGGCCCCACCGGTGAGGTCGACCTGCTTGGACGCCACCGACTCCATCGTCGAGGCGAGCCGTGCCACGACACCCGACTCCGTGGAGTCACCGGCCACTTGGTAGGTGTCGGGGAAGAGCAATCCCTCCAGTGTCGTGGTGCCCTTCGGCGAGAGCGACGAGCCCACCGAGCCGTCGGTGGCTGCCGCCAGAAAGCGCTCGACGCTGAGGTGGGGCACCTTCTCGGCGAGCCTGCGGGCCATCTGGGCGATCGTGAATCCCTCGGGGAATGTCACGTTGACGAACGTGTCCGACGGCGGAGTCGCGAGCGCGGCCACGATGTCACCCGCGCTCGCCCCCCGCTCGAGTCGGTAGTAGCCCGCAGCCGGTTCCAGACCACCGCGGGACCGCACATACCACGAGAAGACCGCCGTGTTGCCGATCAGACCCTGGTCAGAGAGCCGATTGATCACCGCATCGAGATCATCGCCGGCATTCACCGTGAACGTCACAGTCTCGGCATTCCCCCCGGGATTGAGCTCTCGCACCACCCACCAACCGGCCAGCCCCGCGAGCAGCACCGCTCCGACCACGGCCCATGTCGCTGCGCGCACGACTCCGCGCAGCGTGCGCCGCGATTGCGCATCGTGCATTCCCACCGAGCGGGAGTCCTCGACATCGGACTCCGACACGATGCTCGGGTCGTCCCACGGATCGGTCACCCACGGGTCCGACGATGATCCCTCACCCGACGAGTCACCGGCCGGGAGAAGGGGATCCCTTCCCCCGTGATCAACGGGCTCAGTCATCGACGATCGTTCCCTGTCGCGCGTCCAGCCACGACTGGAGCATCACCGCCGCTGCCACCTTGTCCACGACACGACGACGGGCCTGGGCCTTCATCCGCGCCTCGATCAGCGCACGATCTGCCGAGACGGTGGTGAGACGCTCGTCATGGAGAACGACCGGCACCTTCACCACCGTAGCGAGGCGTCGCGCCTCGTCCCGGGCACCCGTGGCGGCACGGCCCTCGCTGCCATCCATGTTCAACGGCAGTCCCACCACGACGGCCTCGGCCTCTTCTGCGGCGACGATGCGTGCGATCTCCTCGTGGTCGAGTCGTTGCGTGCGACCCCTCTGCACCACGGTCAGCGGGGTCGCCACCGTGCCGCTGCGGTCCGAGACGGCGACGCCGATTCGCTTGGAGCCGAGATCGAGACCGAGTGCCCTCACGCCGACACGCCGGCCGCGACGGCCCGCGCCTTCGTGGTGGCGATCGCGAGTGCCTCGTCGAGACCGCCGGGGTTCTTGCCGCCCGCGGTCGCGATGTCGCCCTTGCCGCCACCGCCACCACCGACAGCGCGCGCAGCGTCCTTGATGAGTTCCCCCGCCGACCCGGCGACGCCCGTTGCGAGGGCACCGACGAGCGACACGCCGCCCGTATCGGTGACACCTCCGAGGACCACCGCACGCACGCCCGGTTGCTGGCGCACAGCCACCGCCAGTTCACGCAGATCGTCCGGGGTCACACCGTCGATCCGGGCGACCACGACGCCGGCATCGGCCCCCGCGGCCAGTTCGACGGCGCGACCGACGGCGATCCGCGCCCTCAGTGCCCTGACCTCGTCGAGTGCGTCGCGCAGTTCGCCGAGCTTTCGCTCGATTCCCTCCCGCGCCTCCTCGGGTCGCACCCCGACGGCGGCGGCAACCTGTGCCAACGCCGATTCGGACTCCTGCATGCGCCGGATCGCGTTCTCGCCGGTGACGGCCTCGATGCGACGCAGGTTCGACCCGATCGAGGATTCCGCGACGATCTTGATCGGGCCGATGTCCCCGGTCGACGACACGTGCGTCCCTCCGCACAACTCGAAGGAGTCGCCAGCCCTCAGGACACGCACGACATCGCCGTACTTGTCGCCGAAGAATGCGATCGCCCCCGCGGCGAGTGCGTCGTCCTTGGTGGTCTCGAATGCGTCGACACCCGTGTTCGCGAGCACCTGTGCGTTCGCGAGGTCCTCGATGCGACGGATCTCCTCGTCGGTGACCGCCTCGTAGTGACTGAAGTCGAAACGCAAACGGTCCGGAGCCACGAGCGACCCCGCCTGCTTCACGTGCTCGCCCAGCACCTCGCGCAGGGCCCAATGCAGGATGTGGGTGCCGGTGTGGTTGCGGCGCGTCGCCGCGCGAGCCCGTCCGTCGACAGCGGCAGCGACCGACTCCCCCTCCCGGGGCTCCCCGGTCACCGACTCGCACAGGTGGCGACGCAGGCCGGGGAGAGCAAAAGTGGTGTCGACGACGGAGGCGGTCCAGCCGCCGGCGTCGATCGTGCCGATGTCGCCGACCTGACCCCCGCTCTCGGCATAGAACGGCGTGCGGTCGAGGAAGATCTCCCAGCGTCCATCGTCGAGCTCCGTCGCCGACAGCACGGTCGCCTCCGCGTCGAGTCGCGTGTACCCGACGAACTCCGTGGTTCCGTGGCGTTCGACGATCGATCTCCAGGCCTCGACCCGATCCTCGTCGGCCCGGGCGGTGCGGCGGGCCTCCTTGGCGCGGGTGCGCTGGGCTGCCATCTCGGACTCGAAACCCGCCACATCGACATCGACGCCGCGCTCGGCGGCGATCTCTGCCGTCAACTCGAGCGGGAACCCGTAGGTGTCGTGCAACAGGAACGCCGACGATCCCGAGAGCCGTCCGGCACCGTCCCGCAAGTCGTCCTCGAGAATCGCCAATCCATTCTTCAACGTGTGCCTGAAGCGCTCCTCCTCCTTGGTCAACACGCCGAGGATGAAGTCGCGGTTCTTCGCGAGATCCGGATATGCCGTGCCCATGACGTCGATGGCCACCTCAGACAGCCCCGGCAAGACGAGCGTCTCCGTGCCGAGGATGAACGCGTGCCTGACCGCGCGGCGGATGATGCGGCGCAGCACGTAGCCGCGGTTCTCATTCGAGGGGAAGACGCCGTCATTGACGAGCATCGTCGCCGAGCGT
>Ga0172376_10008045_pt1 | contig 11090 bp, 6 predicted proteins | sample Lak35m_FD_121114 | JGI IMG/M metagenome (GOLD analysis project Ga0172376, IMG submission 121114) | Freshwater microbial communities from Kabuno Bay, South-Kivu, Congo - kab_092012_35m | ecosystem: Environmental > Aquatic > Freshwater > Lake | place: Democratic Republic of the Congo: South-Kivu...
CATATGCAGAACAAGCTATTCGTAATATTCTTAAACAATGTGATTTTTGTGCGGCAGAAAAAGTCGTCATCGTTACGCGCTCTGAGTCCGCGCTCAAAATGCGTCGCATTGAGCTGCCTCCCCCTACACTGGATGAACTACGGGAGGTGGAGCGTCGCCTCGATAAGTTTGGTTTTCAACAAACTGCTGTACCAGCAGGCTCTAATTTTTGGCAGGTTCTCAATAGTTTCGATTAGATAGTCAGTCACACAGTGAGGAAGTAGATTCATATGGGTATCGAAGGTCTAAAATATATTCTTGAAAAGAAAGAAGTTGTTCCAACCGTTAGTGCGCAAGACTTGTTACGCAATCCAGAATCGGTTCAAATAGATTATCTTCGGCACTTGGCTACTTACATCCCCATTAACCGTGCCGGGGAAGGAGAGGAAGGACACATCAGCGTTGCCGACTTTGAGAGCAAAGTGATCAAAGGGGTAAAAGATGCTCGCACCCCTCTTGGATATCTAACAGCGGAATATGGCTACGGTAAAACCAGTACAGCTTTATATCTGTGGAAGCGTGCAGAAGAAACAAATGTCTTGGCTGTCCCTCCCTTTCAATTGCTACATCTACGCAATTTAATTGAGGCAACCCATGGTTGGGTGCGCTATCAATTCTCACTAAAACGCCCTGATCTCCTTGAATCGCTAGATGCACTGTATTCGGGGGTTATGAACCGTAGTTTGGAAAAGCTGTCACTTCAAGAAAAAGTATCCGTTGCCACGCTCACGAATATGAAAAAGCAAGGACTTCTCAATCTTGAATTACAGTCAGCAGAATACGTTCAATACTTCGAGGAGGTGACACGTCTGGTTCACAACGCAGGTTTTGACGGGCTGCTCATTCTACCCGATGAGATACAACAATATATTGAACCACTTCAGCGTAGTGCTGAGACCCCCCTTGAACCACTTTTCAATTTGATTCAAGGGATTGCTACCCGCGAGGGGCGTTTGAATTTTGGCATCATCTTTGTGATCGGCTTGAAAGAAGTAGGTTACATTCGGGAAGTACGCAACGACCTTTTGCACCGTCTCAAAACATATCATATTGACCTGACGAATGTTTTTGACATCGACTTTTCTTCTCGCCTGTGGAAACGACTTGCACGCGAATTTGAGTTCAAGGATATTGCTGATGAAATTGTTGATCCTTCTGCGCTGGTTTCATTAGGAGAGATTTCCTCTAGGATGGATCTTTCCGACGGACCCCGCACCGTTGTCAATACATTCAAGCGCATGGTGCAACGCTATCAAGCCTACCCCGATTTACCCTATACACCCATTGATTTAATCGATGATTTCATCAGTGGGGCGTTGCAATTTTCTGGTAATGAACAAATCACACGAATAACCCGTAATGTACTCCAAAGTGGTGTGGTTCAAAATAACCCCGAAGTTTATGAACGCGCAGTCAAGTTAGCTGCCGCATTCCCTGTCAACGGTGCTTCCTTTAAGGTTCAGAAACAGTTTGGGGTTGAAGAAGCACTCGGACACTTGATGCAGGTTGGCATTGGTGATTTAGTGATTGCCGTTGGCGCACCTGAAAACGGCGGCATGACGCTTCTAGGGCTTCACTCCGGTTCACAACAAACAGACTGGATCACCCAAACCATTCGCCAGTTTAGGCGGAACTATGGGGAGGTTCAAAGAGAAAGTGTTCGTCGCGCCAGGGTGTTCTTTGAAGATGTGCTAAAGGAAATACTGTTCAAAGGGTGGAAGCTCCTCGATGAATATCAACACAATATGGTGCGCAATCGCTCGTTAATCTTTGAGGGACACTTCACACCTTTAACAAACCGTTTTCCTAATCGTAAAGTTCAAGTGCGTATCCTTTGGGAAGATGAAGAAATCAAAGATGCCACTACCTACGGGGATGTCGTTTTAGACTTCTATCTAAGTCGCTATGCAACCTACACCCAAGAAGAAAGAAACAGGGCATATGACCCCATCAAGATCATTACCACACCAGACCAATGTTTGGCGCAAATCCCATTAAACTTGATGTATTATTCAATTGATGGGTTAAGTCCACAAATCAACCAACGCCTCAAAGATGTGTGGTCTCCTTATGATCTTTCCCCCTATGTATTGATGAACATCATGCAGATGCTTATGGAACAAGATGCCGTCACTGAGAAGGATAAAACGTTCATCACCCGACAATTTCTACCAGACGTGCGTCGGGATGTAGTTCGCTTCCTCTTCAACGAGGTGCTGGGTGCTTCAATTAATAGCGGAAAATACGAGCACATCGTACAAGACCTTGTTTCGAGGCTTTTAACAACGCGGTATCCTGAATATAAAACTTTAATGGGCGTCAATCAGTGGCAAAAAAACCTGCAAAGATATATGAATGCCCTTCAATTAATTGAAAATCCTTACCAACGGCAAGGGGAACTTGAAGTTGAGGGCACCAAAGAAGAGCTTGCCACAAAGTTCACCTTGAAAAGTACAACATTTGATAACTTCATAGACAACTATCCGGAGTTAATCAAAGTGGAACAGAAGTGGACAAAAGACAGCGTTGGCGTTATCAGATTTACCCTTCACGAACTAGAGGGAAGAATCAAGACTTGGTTGCGCAACTCTAAGGTGACTCTTCCTTCCAGTGCCGCTCCGTCGGAAGTTATCCATGAACTTGACCAAGGTGAAGTCTACCGAATGGCAAAAGACTTAGGCTACCAGGACGATGAGATTGAACAAATCATCTTAATGATGAAAACACGTGGACTCATTGAAATCTACAAAAACATCAAGATTCGTGAAGTCCCAACTACAACAGCGGACTTAGATAGTTTTGCCGATCGGTTATTAGATTTTGAACGTGCGATAATTGACCTGACCAATGAAATCACAAACAATCAACAACTCAAAGAGTTTCAAGAAGAGTTGGAAAAGCTAAAAAAACACCTTGAGCAAGAACGTCAAAAGCGCACCGCAGATCCACAGCAAGTGCACAAACTGACTCGACACCTAGGTAAGCAAGAAGAACGTCTTGAGAAGTTCTTTTCCGACCAAAGGAATCAATTGCTCAAGGATATTGAGCGCGTTAAGATATCACGAGTAGCCATAAGAGATCACGACTTCCGCCTCCTAGAGCAAGAAATACAAGGGACAGTTAATTACACAGCACAGGTGAATTTTTTGCGCAATGCGCTTTTACTTAATGCACAAAAGATCAAGTCAGAAGCCAATGCACTCAGTCAAACCATTGAAGACCTTAGCAGACAATCTACTGAGGGGAGTTTAAGCTACCAAACATTTGTGAAGCTCCAACAACAATTACACAAGGTGGAGCAACAGCAAATTGTTATCACACAAAGGGTTGATCGTTTTAAGGAGCAACTAGATCATTATAAAAGTTGGAAGAATCTTGTCGATCGCGGTTCAGATATCTTGCGTAGTATTCAACAAATGGGGGATATGGCATTAGAACAAAACCATCAATTTGAGGCGTTATCTTCCAGTATTCGGAGCGAAATTAGTAGCAAAAGTCATCAAGATCGCCTCACTGCTTTACCCAATCATGACATCTTTTCTGGGCAAATTGAGGACATCAAAAGAATTGTCAATGAAATGCTTAATGTTGCTACAAATGAATTTGACCAACTGCAAAAAAGGTACTTGGCGCTTTTAATGCAGGGGTCTCTATTCAAGCGTGAACAGGTAGAAGACCCAATTAGTTTTAATCCTTCTGATCCAGCTGATTCAAAAAAAATACTATTGGATCGTGTTCATAGCTTGGTCATCGAGCTTCATAAAAAATTGCAAAGTATATACTCCAGAGAGCTAGAAAATGCGGAAGCCATTTTACAGAAACCGGCACTGTACCAAGATATAGATGTTGGGCAAGAAGCGATTCGGACTGCTGGGGGCGAGATCATTAAACTGGTGCAAGAACAACTAGGGCTACTTGCTAGGCTTTCAGAACATGTTGAAGATTCAAAGACCATAGAGGACGTTAGTCTTAAAGATGATTCTGGACAGTTTAATCAACTCATCGCGTATTTAAGTGAAACTAGATCCATATATAATGAGGTACGCAAACGAAACGACCAACTCACTCAAGACTTACAAAGCATCCAACTAAGTGATGATGAACAAACGCTCCTGGGTTATTTGGCAACAGACGAACACTCTAATCAAGAGGTTGAACTGACCAACTGGATACAAAGTTCTAAGATTTCACAAGAACAGTCAGAACAGTTTTGGAACGCGATGAGAGGGTTATACGATAAGCATCGCATACGAATTACAGTCAGTCGAGTGAGGAAATAGATGTGTCTACAATAACTGACAGTGACTCTGAGATATTGGGAGGGGTACTTCAGCGTAGCCCTACCATCTTGAAGGCGCACCCACTGCTTCCATTAGCATTGCCCAAAGATGTTCAAATTGTCACAAATGGTTTGGAAATACTAGAAAAAATTGATAATCGGGAACATATCATCAATCATCCCATGGTCATACTAGACCATCATCGATTGTTAGTAGACAGATTCCCTACCCTAGACTTTCCCAGACATCCGTCAATAGATGCGATTAACGCCAACATGCGCTACCATTTACCTTATATGCGTGAACATCTGCTCACCAATCATAAAGTTGCAGACTACATTCAAGCAGATGTTTCCCGTAATGGCTATGATATTGTCGCATTATTGTTGGTTGATGGACTGAGCTATGGTGATGTGTACCCGCTTTGGGGGAATAACGTGCAACCATGTTTAATTGATGGCGTATCCGTGACCTTCCAACATAGGGATGATAAACTTCTCAGTAGTGTGGGGTTTGCGTCCATCATCAATAGCCCCTCCATCAAAAAGCGGTTGTATAACCTGAACTATCGTAACCATCTTGGGTTTACCTATTGGAAATCGTCAAACAATGAGGTCTCTCGATATTTATTCGACGGCATATCCAACACTACGGTTGAAAGTTTTAAATCTATCATACAGTACCTGAAGTCCAGCACATTACTTCCATACACTTACATTCAAATTATGCGAGAGGGGTTAGATGGTTTGGCACACGGCAAACGAGAATTGCATTCCATGGAGCAAGAATCTGCCACGCGCGCAATTGATGATGATGTCACAACTTTACTGAATATCTTGGAGACCTCAGGTTGCCATTCAGTTTTATACGTTGTTGCAGATCACGGTATATTATGGAAGACAGAGCACAACCTACGCAATTTATCGAGTGTAATGAGCAGTCATAGTCGTTACACCATCCTCAAACCAGAAGACAGTATCCATGAACACACGGAACTATTTACCCATGACAGTTTTTCTTATTTTCTTTACGTATATCCCTATATTGGTGCTGTCATCCCTAAAAACCACCACGGTGTGCATGGTGGATTATCCTATCAGGAATCAATTGTGCCCTTTGCTATATTTGAGGTGAATTCCAAATGGAATTAATGATCGGACGAGATTTACATCATTCTAATTCCGTTTATATGGATGCAAAAGGTTCTCATGCGGTTTTGGTTTGTGGTAAACGTGGAAGTGGGAAATCTTACACATTAGGTGTTATCATCGAGGAACTAATTGCAATGGGTGGAAGTGATGTTATTCCAATCATTGTTGACCCTATGGGTATCTATCATACTATGGTCATGCGAAATGATCGTCAAAGCTCGGACTTGTATCAGTGGGGGTTAACTCCACAATCATTCCGTGTAAGGATGTTAGTGCCTGGTATTCCCACTGAACTGTATGACCCGGAAATTATCAAGGCATTGGAACGGCGTGGGGTGGAGGTTGTACAACTAAAACTTAACGCCTCTGATTTGACACCAGACGGATGGTGCGATTTATTTAGTATGAATATTAATCAACCCCTAGGTATTACCTTGTTCCGTGCAGTTCAAAACCTAGGTGAATCAAAACATCCTTTCACTGTTACGGAAATTTTAAAATATGTCGAAAAAGATAAAAGGGCAAATGAAATTTCACAAGCCGCTCTCCAAAACCGCCTTGATGCTGCTGATCGATGGGGCTTGTTTAGCAAAGTAGACTACGTTCCTATGGATAAAATATTCGTCCCTGGTGTAGTGAATATCATTGATCTTAGTCAATTAGAGGGAGGTGCATTTGGTCGCCGAAATCTGATCGTTTCCATTGTCGCCAGAAACCTCTTTCGCACACGCTCGAATGCACGTTTCCGTGAGGAGTTTGGCTTAGGTGGGTTACTTCCTAAAGTATGGATGGCACTCGACGAGGCACATCAATTTATTCCTGATGGAAAAAATTCTCTAGCAAAGCCTCAACTCATTCGTTGGGCAAAAGAGGGTCGCCAACCTGGGTTGTCTATGATTGTAGCAACACAACAACCATCTGCAATTGATTCAGAAGTATTGTCCCAGTGTGATATCATTCTTAGCCATAAACTGACTTCTCGAGAAGACGTACAAGCACTCAATAGTCTAAGTCAAGACTACATGGGAGGTGAACTACGTACTCTAATTGCCGAGCTACAAAGAACAGGGCAAGCCATCCTCGTGGACGACGAGCGCGAATCCGTAAATCTTTTGCAAATCCGCCCGCGCCAAAGTCAGCATGGCGGGGGAGTTGTAGCATCAACGGACGACGATACATATGACATTTGGAAGTGATGCCCTCGTTCTGCGTAAGGCAGTTGAATCAGATTTAACCGAGATCAAGCAAATAGCCGATGAGCACAAGCAAGAATTAGGGTTTATTATTCGTGGTGTTTTGCTTGAATCAATTCATCGTCAAGAAGTGGCAATTGCGCAGTCGAATGCCAATGGGATGGTGGGCTTTATCCACTACCGTCATCGACTGGATAGCCAAACCACACTCTACAATCTTGCCGTCAGGCAACCCTATCGCCGTAGCGGAGTGGGTAGAAGACTTTTAGAGTTCTTGATACAAGATGCGGTTGCATCACAGAAAGTGACGATCCGCTTAAAATGTCCTGAAGAACTCGCTTCTAATTCTTTCTACGCTCATCATGGTTTTCAGCTTGTGTTGGTAGAAAATGGCAAACATAGACGGCTCAATGTTTGGGCATTAAATCTATAACCTCTACACCCCACGTAGCTTAGGAGATATGATGCCGCAATCCCACCTTCCCCCCCGCTCATTCCATCAGCTCAACGAACACCCCACACCACCACGTGGCGATGAACCTCACAATGAGGATTGAATCAGAAAAAGGGACGCTGTTTTTTCCGTGTGCTATACTATGAGCGTTGTAGACTAAGGAGGAACGCATGGACATGTTAAGACCATTCAATGACCAAGTGAAACGTGGCGCACTGGTTGACCAATTGATCGCTGACGGAAAACAAGCGGAAGCCAACCTGACCATTGCCCAGGAAAACGAGTTCAACCGCAAGTTGCTCATCATCGGTTTAACAGGGGGAACCGCCGTGATGCACCTCATCATCCCGAATCCCTTGTTCATCTTGAATGGCTTGGGCTATTTGGCGCTCCTCGTTGCCCACAACACCGTTCCACAGCGCGAAAGCTACACCCGTTACACCCGCGATGTGCTGACCGCTTACACCGGCTTCACTTTCGTTGGATATTTCGTCGTGAATGGTCCTGCAGGCTTTCTCAGCGTTAGCGGTGTCCTCAACAAAATGATCGAACTCGCGCTGATGAGCGTGTTAATCGAGGAGCGTCTACAAGCAGGCACCCCCAACCTTGCTGCCGCTCTGCTTTCTGAACAGTTCGAAGCGTAATTGAACCCGCTCCCTACCTCACGCTTGGTGTAGGGGAGTCGCGTCTTTCGTTAGATAACGCTAAAACCACCTATTTTGTGCGAATAGGTCAACCGTTTTCGCGCTCAAAACCCTCCCCAACTGCCTCCAGTAGCGGGGTTTCGGCGCGGGCATCTTGCCCCGTAGCTACCAACCCGTCAACCGATTTCACTGCCCTGATCCCATCGAACAACAAGCTGTTGCACCCCCTGCCACGTGCACGCCCCGCACTTATCTGTTATACTACTCTCACCGACCCGACTGGTTTTCACGGAGCGCAACCCATGACTCACCGCATCTTTCTTTCCTACGGGCGCAAGGACGTTTACCCGCAAGGGACATCCAACAACGCCGTCGAGCAAGCCCAACATTTCACCATCGTGCAGAAGGTCTACGACCACCTCAAACGTGCCCAGCATCAACCCTGGTTGGACAAATACGACCTCACCAGCGACCGCCCCTTCACCGACGCGCTACAACTGGCGGTGGAAAATAGCACCTTCGTCCTGCTTTTCATCGGTGCCCACGCCATGCAATCGGAGTGGTGTCAGCGCGAATGGAAACACGCCCTCGCGCGGTGCGTCACCATCATCCCCATCCTGCTCGAAGGGACGTGGGAGGACGACGCGCTCAAACAGACCTACCCCGCCAGCATCCTGAGCGCGAACGGAATCGCGCCGTTGGACAAAGTTGGCAAGCTGGATGAGGCATTCCTGCTGAGCGAGATCGACACGCGCATTGCCCTCGCGCCCGCTCCGCTGGCGACCGCCTACAACGCCAAGAGCGTCCCCCCCAGCTACGTTGACCGCCCCGTCTACCTGACCGCGCTCAAGGACAAACTCGCCGTGACCGACCGCACCTACCGCGCGGGGCGCGTGACCGGCCTCACCAGTCAGCAAGAAGTCACCGCCATGCAGGGAGTGGGGGGCATCGGCAAGACCACCCTCGCCCGCGCCTTCTGTGCCGACTGTCAAGTGCGTCGCGCCTTCGATGAAATCTTCTGGGTCGAGGTCGGTCCCGAAAACGGCGAAGCCTCCGTCCCGCAACTGATGGCAAGCATCGGGGCGCGGTTCAATGATGACCTGCAACACTATCAACAGTTGAGCATGGCGCGCACCAGTCTCCACAGGCACCTCAGTGGCAAGCGCACCTTGATCGTCTTGGATGATGTGTGGCATGAAAATGTGGTGGAACACTTTGAATGGGCAGGCGTGGACTGCCGCCTCTTAATTACCACGCGCAACAAGTCACTGGTGGAGGATAGCCAACCTGTGAACAAACTGACGACCGACGAAGGACGCAAGCTGTTAGCGAATCTGCTCAACCAACCCGACCTGCCCCACACCTACGACGCGCTGGTGACGCGCCTCGATGGCTACACGCTCGCCCTCGAAATCGCTGGCAAATGGCTTAAGAAGTACCGTCAACCGTTAGCAACCTACCTCCAGAACCTCGACAAGGACGAGGCGAAGCTGTTCGATCACTTGCAAATGAGCAAGACCGACAAGAACGCCAATCTTGCCCGTTCGCTTGCCCTCACGTATGACACACTAGAGGAGGATGACCAAACGCGCTTCCGTCGCTTGGGGGCAATCGCCCCTGCCAGCACCTTCGATGAGGGGTTATTGTGTGCGCTGTGGGAACTCCAAGCGGATGAAATCATGATCCCCCTGCACACCCTGTTGGATGTTGGCATGCTCGATGATGCCCCACGCACCCACGACGACGACACCCCACGCTACACCCAGCACGCGCTCCTCCGCGCGTATGCCCGCGCCTTGCTGGAGCAACACGACGAAACCGCCGCTGCCTTCAACCGCTATGCCGACCACATCATCACGGTTGCCGAACAGTTTATCACCCTGCCCCTCGAACAGTGGACACAGCTTGAACCCGACTTCCCCCACATCGACTGGGTGGGGGATCAACTTGCCCAGCAATCCCCCCCCACCGAGCGCATGGGCGCGTTCGCAGTGAATGTCACCGGCTATATACACCGTCGCCCGCTTGCCATCCAACGCGCGGGTGTCACCACCCTACGCGGACTCAACTGGCTCGAAGGGGGGTTGGCGTTCAATCGTGCGGATGCGAATCTGCATCGCGTCGGAGTTCTTCTGCACGCAATTGGGAGTGTATTTCTGGATATGGGGAAAATTGATGATGCGCTGGCATACTTCCTTCAAGTGTTGCCGTTGCGACGCGACATGTACGACCATGATGGGGAAGCAGCGACCCTGCATCAGATTGGGAGCTTGTATCTGAGCATGGGGAAAATGGACGAGGCGTTGACGCACTTCCAGCAGTCTTTGACGATTAAGCGCACCTTGGGCCCCCGTGCTGGGGAAGCCATGACCCTGCACAGTATTGGGACGTTACATCTAAGAACAGGAAAATTGGACGAGGCGTTGACGCACTTCCAGCAAGCGTTGACGATCAAGCGCGCCTTGGGCGACCGTGCTGGAGAAGCCGCGACCCTACATCAAATTGGCAGTCTGCATTTGAGCATGGAGAAAATGGACGAGGCGTTGATGCACTTCCAGCAGGCGTTGACGATAATCCGCCACGTGCACAACCGTGCTGAAGAAGCCACGACCCTGCATCAGATTGGCAGTCTGGCTTTGAGCATGGGGAAAATGGACGAGGCGCTGGCGCACTTCCAGCAGGCATTGCCAATTACCCACGAGGTGGGCGACCGTCTTGGGGAAGCGGTCACATATTTCAACATGGGCATGACTTACGAGAAACTCGGTGATTTAGATCGGGCAATCGAGTATGTTGAGCGGTGCGTTGCAATAGACCAAGAGATAAACCACCCCGACCTTGCCAGCGATCGCCAAACGCTGGAGCGACTCAAGGCGAAGCGTGCAGGGAATGCTCCCACGCCATCGGATACTATCCAACAGGATGAGAGCGTCAAACCCGATGATAAGTAAATCGCTGACGTAGTAGTATCTAAGTTGATCGCCCCGTCGTCGTCACGGGATGACGGCGGGGGTGGGGGGGCGCACCTACGCCAACGGGAGCAGCTCCTTCAGCGCAAAGTTGATGCTCACCGCCGCGCGGTCTGGTTCCTTGAACGGGTAGTGCTCCACATAGTGCACGCGCAACGCGCTGGCGTTTTCCACCAGCACCACCGCCAAAATGAACTGCTGGGGGCTATTCAACGCGCACAACAACTCATTGTACGTCAGGCTCACGGTGGTCGCGTCTGCTCGCCGTCCCTTCACCTCAATGAAGCGCAAATGCCCGTTTTGCCCGTCCGTGCTCTCGATGTCATAGCCCAATTTGCCCTTGCTCACGTCAACCGGCGC